>Ga0299915_10002871_pt1 | contig 12506 bp, 14 predicted proteins | sample RVTome_13_FD_200263 | JGI IMG/M metagenome (GOLD analysis project Ga0299915, IMG submission 200263) | Soil microbial communities from uranium-contaminated site in the Upper Colorado River Basin, Wyoming, United States - RVT92D227 (version 2) ...
CTATGGAGGACGAAGGGAGATTATGGAAAAAGTCGCCCCATTAGGCCCGGTTTATCAAGCCGGAACCCTCTCCGGAAATCCTCTGGCGATGACCTGCGGGCTGGCTACCCTCGGGGTCCTTCAGCATAAAAATCTCTATAAAAAAATCGACTCCCTGGCCGAAGATCTCTGCCGAGGATTGGAAGACCTCGTCCGGCAAAAAGGCATCCCGGCCCGAATCAACCTGTGTGGTTCCATGTTCACCCTTTTCTTCTCCCCGAATGAGGTAAATGACTACGAATCCGCCAAGAAAGCCGATACCGGGAAGTACGCAAAATTCTTCCAGGGAATGCTGGCGGCGGGGGTCTGGCTTCCACCTTCCCAGTTCGAAGCCTGCTTCCTTTCCCTTGCCCATTCAGAAAAGGATGTTGTTAAAACTTTGGGAGCTGCGGCGTCAGCATTGGATTTGATCGCTTCGTAAATGGGTATTTATGGGAAAAGGGGGGGAGTAAAAGCTCTTTGTTAATAAATTTTAAAAAAACCTTGACAATATTTTAAAGGATGTGGTAACTAAACAATCCTTGAATGAATATTCATTCATCAATGATTTCAAGGATTCTTCTTGAATAGATTAAATCTTCTGAATCATTGTACGTAAAGGAAGGGGAGAAAGGCTACGTACCTGGGATCCGATGGAGGAGGATAAGAGGAAGCTCTACAAGAGGCTCATGCGTTATAGCGCAGTCGGCCTGGAGATGGGCTTTGCGGTGGCCATCGGCGTGGCCATGGGGTACTATCTGGATCAATATTTTAACACCAGCCCGTGGTTGATCCTCATCTTCCTTATGCTGGGCGTGGTCGCAGCTTTTCGGAGCCTTTTCTCTTTGATGAAGGACGTTGACAGGAACGAACGCAGAAATTAACTCTTCGACTGGGGCGAGGCAACGGGAAACCCGGAAACTGGTCTCCATCGAGAAAAGAAGCGTCCAGATCCTGTTTTTCTTCCTCCTGGCCAGCGTGTGGTTTCAGAGCGGGTCGGTATCCCTGGGAGTGGTCCTGGGAGGAGGGGTGGCCATTCTAAACTTTCGCTGGCTCTGGCGCATTGCCGAAAAGGTATTCTTTGAAGAAAAAAAGTTTTACGCCGTTCAGGCTCTTTTGAAATTTTTCGTCCTGGTTTTCATGGTTTTTTGCATTCTGCGCTTTATGAAAGTGAACCCCATCGCCTTTGTCGTGGGCATTTCCACCCTGCTCGCGGGCATTCTCTTTGAGGTCATTCGGGAATCGCTCCGGACAGAGAGAAAAGGAAACGCATAATGGCTGAGCATGCTCCTTTCTTATGGTTCTCTTATCTGCCTTTCATCGGGAACCTTCCCCACCAGGTTTCAATGGCTCTTTTTGTCCTTTTTGCGCTCTCCCTTTTGTCCTACTTGGCCTTTCGCAAAATGGCCATGAGCCCGGCAACGGGAGTACTCGTTCCCTCAGAAAGGTTTACTCTGCGGAATGCCTTCGAAATCTTCACGGAGATCATTTTGAAGTTTCTGGATGACATTATCGGGCACCGGGGCCGGGAATTCCTGCCCTTAATCGGGACCCTTGGATTTTTCATCCTCTTTTCCAATCTCCTTGGCCTGGTGCCAGGCTTTCTGCCGCCGACGGATAATTTAAATACCACGGTGGCCTGCGCTCTGGTGGTCTTTTTTGCCACTCACTATTTCGGACTTAAGGCCCACGGTTTCAAGTACCTAAAACACTTTCTCGGGCCGGTCTTATGGCTCTCCCCCCTTTTTGCCATCATTGAAGTCATCAGCCATCTGGCCCGCGTGCTCTCGCTTTCCATGCGTCTATTCGGCAATATCATGGCTGACCATATGCTTTTATCTTTGACTCTGATTACCCCATCCCTGCTGGTTCTTCTTCTCCCGCCGCTGGCGATGTTCATGGGGGTGTTCGTTTCGCTGATCCAGACTTTCATCTTTATGCTCTTATCTATGGTCTATATTTCCTTGGCGATCGAGGAAGAGGAACATTAGGAAGAATACAAGCTACAGGCTTCAGGTTTCAAGTTACAAACTGAGGGTTGATAAAGACATTTTATAAAGAAAGGGGAGGTATTGGATGATGAAGAAAAAAATGGTGTGGATTTCCGTTCTGGTCTTTGGGTTGAGCTTCCTTTTTGCTTCTTATGCTTTGGCTGCGGAGAAAGAAGCCCTGGGCCAAGACGCCAAGAAGTTTATCGGACTGGCCTGCGGTCTGGCCATTGCTATTGCCGCCCTGGGTGGAGGACTGGGACAGGGAATCGCCATTTCCAAGGGTCTGGAGGGAATTGCCCGCAACCCGGAAGCCCAGCCTAAGATCTTCATTCCCATGATTGTCGGGTTGGCTTTGATCGAATCCCTGGTGATTTACGCCCTGGTAATTTCCATCATGCTTTATGCTAAACTTTAGTCCCGGATGATGCACGGGCATAGCAAACAATGGCCGGCCCGTTGTGGGGCAACCCCGGCCCCGGGTGCTTCCATCATCCCCCGTCTTCTGCGGAGAAGCCTTTGGTTAAACCCCCGCAGAGCTTCTGGGAATTTTTCGGAGAGGAAGAGACCCCCATGGCCAACATCCGCTATGGGATGGCCAGCGATTTAAGAAAAGGCATCGGCGGCCGCTCATGTTCTGTGGCCTGCAAAAGGGAAAATGCGGTATCTTTGGGGGGAGGGCGCCCCTGGGTTAGCGAGAGCAAAAAGGGGCCCGACCCTCATTCGCGTCAATCGTTTCTTCCCCTGTCCGGCAACATCTGTGAGAACCCGATCTCCGTTCCCGTCTGCCCGGTGGGTGTCTCCTTCCGAAGAAATGACGGCCTTGCCCTGGTTGACTCCCACCGTTGCCTCCGCTGCGGTTCTGGCCTGGCGGTTTACTCCTGGGAGGCCCATAACGTCAATCCGCGGCTAAATATTATCTACCTCCCTAAAGCCTGCGCCTTAAGGGCGATCAGAAATGAAAGCGATAAGCTTCCGGCCATTCGCCCCATCCGGATGGTCAAGCCCGAGATGGGCCTGTACCCAAAGGGTTGCATCCCCGCAAAGGCCAACCTGGATTCCATAGGATCGGATAAGATGGGGAGTTGAAAGAAGGAAATAAGTGGATACCAGCGTTTTGTACAACATCTTCCCCCAGGAGACTTTTGGAGCTCTCATTGCCATATATTTTTACCTTACGGGGCTGAGCGCGGGTTCCTTTGTCCTCTCCACCCTGGCCTACGTTTTCGGGATGGAGAAGTTCAAACCGATCGGCAAGATGGGTGTCGTCCTGGCCGCCCTATTTTTAATTATGGCCCCCCTGGTCTTACTGGCCCATGTGGGCCAGCCGTTCAAAGCCTGGTATCTCTTCGTCCACCTGAACGCGACCTCGCCCATCACCTGGGGCTCTTTTCTTCTGACTCTTTATCCGATCAATGCCCTAATCTACGGCTGGTTCATGTTCAAGGGAAATCAGAAAATGACCCGGCTCTTTGGGACCATCGGGATTCCCCTTGCTGTTTTCGTCCACGGGTACACTGGCTTTATTCTGGCTCTCGGGAAAGCCCGGGCCTTATGGAATACAGCGTTGATGCCTTTCCTTTTCCTGGTTTCGGCTATGGTTTCCGGGATTGCGTTGATGATCCTAATCTCCATCGTCAAAGATCGATTCTTTTCCAAGGATAAAATCATCAACCGGGAACTTGTCTTCAGCCTGGGGAACTTGCTGGCCGCCATGATTCTCATCGATCTCTTCCTGGTCTTGAGCGATGTGCTCGTCCTTCTGGTTTCCCACGCCGAAGCCCAGGAGGTGGCCCACTTATTGCTGAAAGGGAAATTCAGCATCTATTTTATCGGGGTGGAAAATGTTCTGGGCAAGATCCTCCCGGCCTTGCTCCTTCTGATTCCCCGCTTCAGGAACATCCCCACGGTGACGGTGGCCTCCATTCTGGTGGTGATTGGCATCTTCTTCATGCGGTACGTAGTGGTTTTGGGCGGTGAATTTCTGCCCTTAGTTTGACACCCAGGGAGTTTTTCATGGCCAAGATTACCAGACGAGATTTCTTAAAATTTGGATTCACCAGCGCAGCCATAGCCGGCTTCGGAGGATTCCTGGAAGGGTGCTTCAGCCCTCCGCCGGACCCCAAGCGGAAGGGGGTCCGCACGGCCGGGAAGCCGATAACCATTGCCAGTACCTGCCTTCTTTGTCCCGCAGGGTGTGGGATTTTAGGGCATGTTGCCGACGGCCGATTGATCAAGATAACCGGGAACCCCAAGCATCCCAACAACCGCGGAAAGCTGTGCTCCAGGGGCCATGCGGGGGTGAACACCCTTTATGATCCTGACCGCCTGCTTTATCCCTTGAAACGTTCCGGGGAACGGGGGGAAGGTAAATGGACCCGGATCTCCTGGGATCAGGCTTTCCAGGAAATCTCCAAGAGGTTGACCGCCCTATACGAGAAGGGAAAGACGGAATCGCTCTGGGTGGAAATGGGAGTCCCGGGCTCCCGGGACCTCCTGGTGCTGAATTTCCTAAAGGGGTTCGGCTCCCCGGTAGTTTTTGCCGAAAGCGGCGGTTACAACCAGAATAGGGCCGTAGGGCAGGCTCTAACCTGGGGAGCGGAGAGTACAGTAAGCGATGTCGCCAGGTCCCGCTTTATTCTGAACTTCGGGGCCAATCCGTACGAGGATCATGAACAGTCCATTTCCCTCGCCCAGCGGATCGTTGAAGGCCGTATGACCCACTCCGCCAAACTCGTAACGTTCGATGTCCGCCTCTCCAACACAGCGGGGAAGAGCAACGAATGGTTGCCAGTGAATCCTGGGACCGATGGAATCGTCGCCTTAGCCATGGCCCAGCACATCATCCAGCAAGGGCTCCATGATAAAGATTTCTTGATCCGCTTTACCAATATTCCCCTTCTTAAGTTAAGGGAACACCTTTCCCAGTATACCCCTGAACAAGCGGAGAAGGTCAGCGGCGTAAAGGCGGCGGACATCCGGCGCCTGGCCACGGAATTCGCCCGGGCCAAGCCCGCAACCACCCTTACCGGACGGGGACTAAACGGCCACCAAAACGGCGCCTATAACGAGCGCTGCATCGCCCTTCTCAATGCCGTCGTCGGCAACATCGATATCCCGGGAGGGAATTGCCTGCCCCGGACGATGGACCTGGGGGAGCCTAAATTGCCAAGTCCCTTTTCCTCATCCCCTCAGGCTTTTGCGGTCCTCAAAGAAGGAAAGATCAAACCTGATTTTTATTTCTCGTACATGGCCAATCCAGCCTATGGCAACCCGGACACGCCTGAGGTACTCAAGATATTAAAAGATGAAAAACGCCTTCCCTTCATGGTGGTGGCTGACACCCACCTGACCGAAACCGGCGCCTTGGCGGATCTCCTTCTGCCGGCGGCTTCCTATTTGGAAAGCTGGAATTTGGAGTCCCGTCCGGCGATGGACCTGGTTCCTTTCGTGTCCATCCGGCAACCCGTGGTTTCCCCGCTGGGGAAATCCCTGGCCATCGGGGATATTTTCCTTGAACTGGCCCAACGGGTTGGAGGCGATTTGAAGAAAACCTTCTCTTACCCAAGCAGTGTGGACTTCATCGGGAAGGCCGCCTCCCGGATTGGGGGCCTCTCCCAATTCGGGGGAATCGAGGTCCTGAAGAAAGAGGGGGTTTGGAGGGATCCTGCGGCGAATCCGGTTTACCGCTCTTTCGAGAAGAAAGGCTTCCCCACTCCCTCGGGGAAATTCGAAATTTTCTCCCAAGGGCTGCGGGGAAAAGGCCTGCCTGCCCTTCCAACTTACGTGCCCATTCAAGCCCATCTGGGAATGAAAGAGGATGAGTTGATCCTGACGGTTCACCGGGCCAATGTCCTGACCTCGCGCTTAGCCAATGCTAAATGGCTCTCCGAAATTCTCCATGACAATCCTTTGTGGATCAACCCGGTAACAGCCCGGGCCAGAGGATTTCATGATGGGGACCGGGTTAAGGTTTCCTCCCGGGCCGGGAATCTTACTGTTCGAGTCCGCTTTTCCCAGGGGATCCATCCGCGGGTGGTGGCCCTAACCGAAGGCCTCGGCCATTGGGAATGGGGTAGAATGGCCAGGGCCAAGCCCGAAAAAACCAATGATCCCGACACCCGCCTTCTCTGGTGGGGCAAAGATGGAAACGGGGTCAATGCCAACGGAATCATCCCGGCGGATTTCGATCCAGTAGCCGGTGGGTTGGCCTGGAATGATACCCGAGTGACTTTGACGAAAATCTGAATCAAAGAGCTCGAGAGGAGATGGAAAGCTGCTCATGAAAATCCCATCGTTACCCAAACTGCCCAGGCGAACCTGGGCCTTGATGATCGCCATCCTCCTGGTCCTGGCCGCAATTCCGCTCTGGGGACTGGTTCGGTTTACCACAACCAATTCTTTGTTCTGTTTGAGCTGTCATCAAAACCAGGAGCCGCGGGAGAGGTGGCTCCCGTCCCGCTTCCATCCGGCATCGATTTCCTGCAAGGATTGTCACACTCCACCCGGAGAGGTCCTTCCCCGTAAGTTTTCTGCCAGCGATGATTTGATGAACGATCAATGTCTTCGCTGCCATCCGGCCATTGCCCGGGGGGAGCAGGCCGACCTTAAAAGCGTGCGGATTGTAAAAATTTCTCATAAGCTTCATGCCGAGAAAAAGGCCTTATGCATCGATTGTCATCGCAACATCGCCCACGATTCCGCTTCCCTTCGAACCAATCGCCCGCAGATGGAGACCTGTTATCATTGCCATCAGGCTCATCCTCGAACCCAGGCCTGCGACCAGTGCCATCCCATCAATTTGGTCTATTTGAAAAAAGGAAAAGCTTCCTGATTTCCCAAAGGCCCGGCTCCCCTCGTGGAGCCATCCACCCTTAATCAATTTACATCCCCCCTTCCTTTTGCTATCATGCAAAAAGATTGCTGCGGAGAGCACAGGTTGGGGGAAAATCAAGAATCAAAGGCCAAAGGCCAAAATGAATTTTTTTGACTTTCCATTTTGTATTTTGATTTTTGAATTTTGGTTTTAAGGGGGCGGAGGTTTTCCATGCGTTCGATCTTTATCGGGTCCACCGGCGGGGAACCGGGCCAGACGCTCACTATCTGGGCCCTGGCCACAAAGCTCAAAGAAAAGGGGCTAAGAGTAGGGTTTTTCAAACCCTATGGCCTGCTGCCGAACCTAAGCACCTCTGGCGAAGGAGGTTTATGCGATTCCGACGTTCTGCTTCTCAAAAAAGCCCTGGGTTTTTCAGAACCGGATGAGCTCCTCTGCCCGATCACGCTTACAGAAAACTTACTCGCGGAAGTTGCCGAGGGTCATGAAGAAAGGTTGATCGCCAAGATGAAAGGCGCTTTTGATAAAATCTCCCTCGGGAAAGATGTCGTCCTGATCATGGGGGCGAAGGAAATTTTTTTAGGGGGCGAGTTCTCCGGTCTTTCCGACAGCGTGCTGGTCAGGCTGTTCGACGCTTCGGTCCTTTTGGTTGACCGCTACCAGCGGGACAATATGACCCTTTATTCCTTGCTCTCCTTGAACTCTTTCCTCGAAGGACGGGTAAAATCCGCGCTCATCAATCATGTCGCCCCCGATAAAATGGACCATGTCCAGGCCAAAGTTCTCCCTTTCCTCAGGGAGAAGGGTTTGAAGTCGGTTATAGCCATTCCTGAGGACCGGATTCTGACCGCGTTCACCGTCACCACCATTGCCGAGTTAATCGAAGGGCAGATTCTCAGCTGTCCGGAGAGAGAAGGTAATTTGATCGAGACTTTCACCATCGGTTCCAAACCCCTGAATGGTTCCCTTTCGATCTTCAAGCAGGTTTATAACAAGATCATCATGTTGGGGCTGGGGCAAGAAGCCGAAAAAGAAAATCCGATCGGGGGAATTATTCTTACCGGAGGGAAACCACCTGGCGAGGTTATTCTGCGAGTAGCCCGGGAAAGGTCTATTCCCTTGATCCTGACCCGGGCAGATACTTTTCAGACCATGGAAAAGCTGGAGAAGGCGAGGCCAGCCCTCGGGGTGAAAGACGATTTCAAAGTTCATCAATTCCTAAAACTCATCGATCATCACGGGAATGCAGATCAATGGGTGGAGGCGTTGCTTTAAAAACAGTGTCAGTGGGAGAGTCAGTGAAAAACATAAGGCACAAGTTGTAAGGCTTGAAGCGCAGGATGGAGGTGACCTTCGTTACCCCCGACAACTTGCGACTTACGCGCTCGCGGTTTTCCCCCTGATACCCACACTGACACTCACACTGACACTTCTTCAGGTTGTTTATGCCCTGGGTCCAACGCATCAACCAGATGTCACTAAGCGAGAAAGAGGGTCTCTATCGGTTGCTCATTCCTCCCTCCCTTTTCAGCCGGTTTCAGATCAATCCGTTGACTTTCACGGATTATGAGGGCAACCGGCTGGTTCGTTTCTATTGCCCGGAAAGAGAAGAAACCGTGATGGTGGAAATGAAGCGCAAGCTGGATGAACCGGATCCCATCTTTTCCATCCAGGTATCCGATGGGGCGGACTTCAGCCAGATCAACTGGGACTTCCTGGTGGTCAATGATCCGGAAAGTGAACGGTTCCACATCGATATCGATTCGGGGGGAAGGGATACCCTGTGGGGGCGGGCCACCCGCAACCTTTTCGAAGAGGAACGCGCCCTGAAGGCCGGTTTAGCTCCGGGACAGACCCGCAAAGGATTGGGTATGACCCGGGAAGTCGTTGCCGGCCTGGAAACCTTGGCCAAAATCCTCGACATCAAGACCATTGCCCTGGAAGCTCTTTTTTACCATAACGCCATCGTGTACGAACGGTGCGGCTTCACCTACTTTGAGGGATTCAAGCGCATGCAGCGGATTCATCAGGCTTTCCAACCCGATGGCCAACTTTTTCAAAAGCTCGGCGCCTCCAATCCCTTCCGCCAACCCGGCTTTGCCAAAACCGTGCGCGGCCGATCCTGGGCGATCCACGACGGGGTGGTCAGCGAAATCGACGACGACCTTCTGGATGAAGGCTGGTCTTCCCCCAAGATGTATCTGATGGTCGGCAAGCCTCGCTCGGTCTGCACTTTCCCTGATGCCCTTTATTGAGTTCTTGCACCCCAGAGATCCCGGAGTGGATTCCTTCGTTTGTTGAACCAAAACGATTGTTCCCTTTATTCAGAAAATGAATTTAAAAGTGGAGAAGTTCTCCTTGACATGGCTTTTATCTTCCTTTAAGATTTAGCTGAAAAACCTCGGAATTAGAGGGATTGGCGAAAAACGGGAAAAGGGGGTACTGGCGTTGAGGAAAACAATGCGGAAATATATGACCTGGTATCTGGTAGCGGCCATGCTGGTGATCGGGATTACCCCGAGGGCTTATGCGGGGTTTTCTCCTTCGGAAGCCATCGGCCTTTCCCCCGCTGAAAGATCATCGGACACGATGAAGATTCAGAAATTTCTGGAGATGAAGATTGTCGGAGAAAGGCTCAAGGAGCTCGGGTTTGCCCAGGAAGAAATTCAGGCCCGGTTGCACCAGCTCAGCGACTCGCAGATTCATCAACTGGCTTTAAAGATGGATGAGTTGAAGGTGGGTGCCGATAGCGGCTTGGGGATTGTGATTGCCCTTTTGGTGATTGCCATCCTCGTGATTTTAATTATCCAGCTTACCGGCCATAGAATTGTTGTAAAATGAACGAACCTCCGCTTGTTGAATCGGTCTCTTGGCAAATAAATTAATGAAAACGGGCGACCTCGTTAAGGGTTGCCCCTTCTTTTTTTTTCTGCTAATTTCTTTGCTCTTTTCCTGCGCTGGGCCTTCGCCCCTAAAGGAATTCGGAACCTTCCCCACTATCCCAAACGTTCCCTTCTACCCCCAGGAGGCCTATCAATGCGGCCCGGCCGCGCTTGCCGGTGTGTTAAATTACTGGGGGGTCCAGGTTTCCCCGTCGGACATCGCCGCTGAGATATTCAGCGCAAAAGCCAAAGGCACTCTGGACATCGATATGATTTTTTATGCAGAGAGGAAGGGGCTGAAAGCCGTCCAGTTCAAGGGGAATCTGGATGACTTGCAGAGGAACATTCATTCCGGAAATCCTCTCATCGTCCTGGTCGATTACGGGTTCTGGGTATATGAGCAGAACCATTTTATGGTGGTGGTGGGATACGCCAAGGGGGGCATCATTGCCAATTCCGGGAAAGAAAAACACAAGTTTATTCCGCTGGATAATTTTTGGAAAACCTGGGAGCGGGCAAAATTCTGGACTCTTCGGGTAACTCCCCAATGATCAGAATCCGGTTTCCCGATAAGCAAGGAAATTTTTACGCTCTGCGCTTTGCGCTTTGCGTCCTGCTGTTTTTTTCCGGCTGCGCCCTACCAAGAATTATTATTCTCAAGGACCCGCTCACTCCCCAAGAACATTTGAACCTCGGCGTAGCCTACGAAAGACAGGGTGAACTCGATGCCGCCCTAAAAGAATATCAACTGGCCGCCAAGAAGCTTCCCCTGGCTTACCTGCACCTCGGCAATGCCTATTTCCAGAAAAAGGAGATGGATAAGGCGGAAGAATATTACCAAAAGGCCATCCGCAAAGAACCCAATAATGCCGATGCCTATAACAACCTGGCCTGGCTGTATTATACGAAAAAGGAAAACCTGGACCAGGCCGAAGGCCTGGCCAGGAAGGCTATTGAACTGAATCCCTTGAAAGAAGGTATTTACAGGGATACTCTGGAAAAGATACGGGAGATGAAAAAGCAGGGCCAATGAATTGGCCGCAAGGGCCGCAGGAAAACCTCGCGCCAAGGAGGAGGAGCAAACGATGGATACGAAAATCCGGGACAATTTTATCAACCTTTGGACAAAATTTTTTAATGGAGCGGACCTGCCCATTGTATTTTACTATACCCATACAGAAGAAAATGCCGAACAGGTGAAACCTTCTTCTGTTCACCGCTGCCTCATGGCAGATTTGTACGGGGTAAGAAAAGGGAAATCTCTTTGTTTCAGCAAGGAATCCGTCGGCTGCTTCGGCGGGAAAAGATACCTTGGCTTTGCCGAAGAGATTATGCCGCATTTCGAATATTTCCTCTCCTATGGGATTCCTGGAAAATTGGAAGGGGAGCGTTACAAGAAAACACCCGAGCTGGTCAAGGAGGTGATGAAAACCTGGCCGCATTTTCAAGCGCCTGGCTCTTTCATCGTGTTTAAACGGTGGGATCTTCTTCTCCCAGCCGATGAGCCGGAGGTTGTTATTTTTTTCGCCCGGCCGGATGTGCTGGCCGGCCTTTTTACCCTTGCCAACTTCGATGAGACCGAACCCAATGGGGTATTCGCGCCCTTTGCCGCTGGCTGCGGTACCATCGTCCAGTATCCTTATCGCGAGAAAATTTCCAACCGGCCTCGATGTGTCTTGGGAATGTTTGATGTTTCGGCGCGACCCTTCGTCCCCGGGGACGCTCTCACTTTTTCCGTGCCCATGAACAAGTTCGTCCGGATGATCGACAACATGGAGGAGAGTTTTCTCATCACCCATTCCTGGGAAAAAGTGCAAAAGAGAATTCAATCCAGGAACCAAGCGGAATAAAAAATATCGGGAATAATTTTTTTAATGGCTTTAAGCCGTTACGAATGAAGTTGGGGACCAATCGGCTAGAAAGTTCGTCGAGCCAATGGCTCGGGAAAACTCTTTAAAACCTTTTTGAATTTTTCGTTCCGGCTATGCCGGGTTAGGCACTTAACTTGAGACGTCTTCTTCCTATCTATCTCGGAGCAGTGATCGGTCCCATGGGAGGAGTCGGGGTGATCACTCTCTTGCCTGTTTTGGCCAGGGAATGGAATGTCAGCATTCAATGGGTTTCCTTCACGGTTACCCTTTACATGATTCCCTACGTCATCTTTCAACTGTTTTCCGGATCCATCGCCCAAGTCTTCAATACCCGCCGCACCCTCCTTTTCGGATTCGGGGTATACAGCCTGGGAGGACTTCTCTGCGGCTTCTCTCCCAGTCTGGAAACGTTGGTGGGTGCTCGGTTCGTCCAAGGTTTTGGCGCAGCCTTCATTGCCCCGATCGTCCTGGCTCTGGTGGGGGAAATGGTAGAACCGGGGCGAATGGGCAAAGCCATTGGGCTGCTGGGGGTCATGTATACGGTGGGCGTGACGATGGGGCCATTGATATCCGGACTCCTGGAGGTGTATTTGGGGTGGCCTTGGTTCTTTTTCTTTCTCATGGCCTTTGCTTTGACCATTGGGGTGCTCTATGGAGTTACAGGGGACAAAGGGGATCAATCGACGGTAAAACCCGGGAGGCTCTGGGAGGCTTTTTCCTACGTGAAGCAATCATTCTCCTATGCCGGTGTAAAATTTCTGAGCTTGGCAGCCTTTTTTTTATTTATGGGGTACATCGGCCTGATGACTTTCATAGCCGATTATTTGAAAACCACCTTCTCCCTTCCTTCGGACAAGATCGGATTCGTTCTTTCGATGACCGGATCAACAGGCGTGGTGGTTGCTCCCATTGC
>Ga0299915_10002874_pt1 | contig 12503 bp, 16 predicted proteins | sample RVTome_13_FD_200263 | JGI IMG/M metagenome (GOLD analysis project Ga0299915, IMG submission 200263) | Soil microbial communities from uranium-contaminated site in the Upper Colorado River Basin, Wyoming, United States - RVT92D227 (version 2) ...
GCTCAACGACATCCGCCACCAGATCGGTGTGGGGCACGGCCCCGATGAAGATGAACAGGGCCGCCGCTTCCAACGTCTGTGATTCCCCGCTGTCGAGATGTTGGATCGTGATCGCTTCCAACTTCCCCTCGCCATGGACCGCCGTGACGCTCGTCTTGCAGAGCACCTCGATGCTTTCCCGCCCGCCGATTTGATCAATGAGGTAGTGTGACATGCTTGAATCCAGACTCTCACCTCGGACCAGCATGGTCACCTTGCCCGCGTAGCGTGAGAAGAACATCGCGCCCTGCCCAGCAGAGTTCGCGCCTCCCACGACGAAGATGTGCTTTCCCTCATAGTGGGCGGCCTCGGTCAGGGCTGCCCCGTAATACACGCCGGCACCGGTCAGCCCGTTGATCCCCTCGAGCTCGAGCTTCTTCACCGACACACCCGTGGCGATCAGAAGGGCGTGACAGCTCAGCTCCGTCCCGTCGGTCAATTCGACAAATCGGTATGGATCCTGGATGCGCACCGTCTTGGCTTCAACCGCAGTCAGGATCTCCGCCCCGAAGCGCTTGGCCTGGGCAGTGGCGCGTCGGGCGAGATCGGCCCCACTCACACCACTCGGGAAACCCAGGTAGTTCTCGATGCGCGAGCTTGTCCCGGCCTGCCCACCGGTGGCCTCCTGTTCGATCATGGCGGTACGCAATCCCTCGGAGGCGCCATACACGCCAGCGCCCAATCCGGCCGGGCCGGCCCCGACGATGATCAGATCGTAGAAGGGCTGCTTGGCCTGGGTTTGCATGCCGACTTTCTCGGCCAGGGCACGGTTGTCGGGCTCAGCGAGGTAAGAACCATCCGGGAAGAAGACCACGGGGAGTCTCCACTCGCCCTTGAGCGTCCCCTCAACCAACTCCTTGGTCACGCTGTCGGCCTCGATGTCCAACCACTGATACGGAACCTGGTTTCGAGACAGGAAGTCCTTGACCTGATGGCTTGAAGCCGACCAGAGCGTCCCGGCGACCCGAATCCCGTCATAGGGAACCGGCACTGTCGCCAGCCAATCGCTCAATAAGTCATCCAGGACCGGATACAGATTCTGCTCCGGGGGATCCCAGGGCTTCATCAGATAGTGATCCAGCCCGACAAGGTTGATGCTCTCGATTGCGGCTTCCGTGTCGGCATAGGCTGTCAGAAGGACTTTGCGCGCTTCCGGATAGATCTTGATCGCTTGGGCCAGGAACTCCGTCCCACTCATGCCCGGCATACGCTGGTCGACCAGGAACAAGGCGATGGGATCATTGCGTTCCTTCAGACGCTGGACCGTCTCCAGAGCTTCGCCCCCTGAACCGACCTTGACGATCCTGTAGTCACCCCGGTAGTGTTGACGAAGATCGCGCTCGACGGCGTTGAGCACCTGGGGTTCGTCGTCTACAGTCATGATGATCGGCTTGGCCATGGTCCGCTTGCCTTTCGCCTTTCCACCCGACGCGCCGCCGGTGTTGCTCTCGGCCGACCCCACGTGGTCGGCTATGAACTCGATGATCTCCTTCGCCCTCGAGCCATGCATCTGTGCCGCCTCGACGTTCCCCAGTCCGGTCTGAGCACGGCGCAGACCGGCGTGCATGCGCCAGGCTATTCGGCCCGACCCGGTGGCCACAGGCTGCTAAGAATGACCGGGGGATCCCGAGGGTGTTCTATCCTCCATCCCTTTGTGGGAGCTATCACCGCGCGGGCTACCCGATGCAAATAGAGGACCTACACTATGGCTGGCATCGCGCGAGCGACTAGTATATGCGATTCCCGCCGCATCGGCGCGGGGCGATGCCGCCACGATCCCCCAGGCTGCGACCGCCGCTCGCGGATGTCACAACGGCCGTCTTCCGGGCGCGGCGTTGCGCCGGCTAACGTTCCCGGGTATCCTAGACCTCACCCGCCCCTCGGGAACAGCCCGCACAGGCGACGGATGTATATCGCAATCGAGGGGGTGATCGGGGTCGGAAAGACCTCCCTCGCCCGGCTCCTTCAACCTGTCTTTGATGCTCGCTTGCTGCTCGAGGCGTTCGAGGAGAATCCATTCCTCTCGGACTTCTACGGCGATCGATCGCGCTTCGCTTTCCAGACCCAGATCTTCTTCCTGCTCAGCCGTTATCGTCAACAAAGGGATTTGGTGCCGCAGGCCGTCAGTACGGGCGATCTCATTGCAGACTACTCATTCGACAAGGACGCCTTGTTCGCCCGGCTCAACCTCGATGGCGACGAGCTCGAGACGTACATGCTGGTGCATGAGGCACTGGCGGAACGCATCGAACGTCCCGATCTCACGGTCTACTTGAGGGTGAGCACTGATGTTGCCATGCAACGAATCCAAATGCGTGACCGTCCTTTCGAGAGAAAGATGGAGAGAGATTACATCGACAGACTCAACGCGGCTTATGAGGCGCATTTCATGAGCTCTCCCGACATCAAAGTCCTGACGATCGAGACCGATTCGTTGGACTTCGTGATTCATCCGAGTCACCTCAAGCAGATCACCAACCGCATTCGCTCTGCGCTGGGGATCCCGCCCTACCAACCCGAGTTGCCCCTCATAGGAGACAACCCTCGGTGAGGATCACCCGCCGCAAGCTGATCGAGCTGGCCCATCGAGAAGCCGACCGGCGGGCGGCGGAAGAAGATATCCTGTCGGCGTATCTGATCGGCTCCACCGTGCGCGGCGAGCCTTTGTTCGGAGGCACAGCCGATATCGATCTCATCCTGGTTCACAAGAACCCGCCCGCCTCCAAGCGAGAAGTCATCCCCCTCTCGGATGATGTTCACCTGGATATCGCCCACCACGATCGGGCACCCTACAACGAGCCCCGCAGCCTGCGGACTTCTCCCTGGCTCGGGCCCGCTCTCTACGACCCCCTATTCCTACTCGACCCGGAACATTTCCTCGAGTGGGCTCAGGCTTCGGCCAGAAGTCAATTCAACCGAGCGGACTACCGCCAGGCTCGGGCGTCCGGTCTATTGGCCAAGGCTCGTAGCGAGGTCGGTCAGTTGAAGATTCCCGGCGCTGCCTGGCCCGGAGCTTACGCCACGGCCGTCCTCGACGGAGTTAATAGCCTGGCCTTGTTGGTCGGCGCCCCTGTCGCGGGTCGGCGGCTCACGGTGACCTTGAAGCAGCGGACCGAAGAGGCCGGCCAGCCCGAGATCTTCGAGACCTTTCTGCACCTGATCGGGGCGGCCGCCCCTGACCGTCTGGACTTGCCGGGTTGGATCGACGCTTGGGAGCGCGCCTTCAAGGCGGCCTCATCCCACTCTCCCGACCCGCGCCTGGCACCGTGTCGAATGCGTTACTACTCATCCGGCTTCGAGGCGCTGAGCGAAGCCGGGTGGCCACAGGCGGTCGTCTGGACACTGCTCTCCACGTGGCAGATCGCGCTCGAATCGCTCGGGGCTGGAGCCGACGGTGCGCGTGCCGAATGGGAGGCCTTTCTCCACGGTCTCAACCTGGAGGAGCAAGCCGCTGAAGAGAGGACGGGCGAGTTAGAAGCCTTCTTGGATGGCATCGAAGATCGCATCGAAAGCTGGTCACGCGCTCATGGTGCCTGAAGAGCTGCTGACGATCGCCCCGACCAAGCGCTTCATCACTGTCGCCGGCAACATCGGGGTGGGGAAGTCGACCCTCGTCGAGTTGCTGGCTGCGCACCTGGGGTGGAAACCGTTCTATGAGACCGTCGGCGAAAATCCTTACCTGGCCGACTTCTATCGCGACATGCGCGCCTATGCCTTCCAATCCCAAGTGTTCTTCCTTGTTCGACGCCTTCGAATCCACCGTGCCCTTGTCGATCATCCGACATCCGCCATTCAGGATCGGAGCATCTACGAAGACGCCGAAGTGTTCGCCCGCAATCTCTACCTTCAACGGATGATGGAGGAGCGGGACTATTCAACCTACCACGAGCTTTACCAAACGGTCAGCCAGACCCTGCGTCCTCCGGATCTCGTCGTTTACCTGCGCGCCTCGGTCTCAACCGTTCAGCAGCGGATCGCCCATCGGGCCAGGACGTTCGAACGTGACATCCCGCAGGACTACCTTACCCGCCTTAACGAGCTGTATGAGGCCTGGATCGCGCGCTTCACCCTCTGCCCGGTGTTGACCGTGCCGGCCGATGACCTCGATTATGTGGCCCACGGCTCCCACCTAGAATTGATTGTCCGCAAGATCCACGAAAAGCTCGCCGGCAAGGAGGAAGTCGTCTTCAACGCCGACGAGGTTCCCAAGGTCGAGCGCGCCTGACCTTTCTTCCCTCCGATTGCCGCCTCAGGAGTTGTCACCCATTGCCGGCTGAGGTCGCCCAAGCTCCACATCGGGCGATGGACATTCCACTGAGTCTCGCCTGCACTCCGGCCGTCGAGGCAGGTTCTGCCAATAGCAAGTTTGTGCACTGGAACACCGCGGCACGTCACGCTTGATTCGCCATCCTGAATCCGGTACAATCGCGCGACAACAGCTCGGACGGATGCCCGATGCTCTTCTGCCAAAGGAGGGGGCCTGATGGATACCATCAAGGTCTCTGCGGGATCGCGCACTTCCGCCGTCGCTGGAGCCATCGCTGGAGTCGTCCGGGAGCACAAACGGGCCGACGTCCAGGCTATCGGGGCGGGCGCGGTCAATCAAGCTATCAAGGCCATTGCCATCGCGCGCGGCTACCTCAACGAGGACGGCATTGACGTCGTGTGTATCCCCGAGTTCACATCGGTCGACATCGACGGGAAGGAGAGGACGGCGCTGCGCCTGGTTGTCGAACCGCGCTGATTACCCCGCTCTTCCTCAGTGATCTCGCCCGCTTACGTGTCGCCTGCGTGTAACGTATAAATTCGCGTGTATCCCACGCGGCTTCTGCGTCGAGCAGATCACCAGAGCTGTTCGCCCTGGCGACCCACGCTCCTGGATCTCCCGCTGACGGACTACCCGCGGACGAGGACCGGCATCTCGAGCATGAGGGCCTCGAACGCCAGGCGCAAGTTGGCGTTCTTGGACACGTCTTCCAGTGTTCGCTGCGTAGCTTCGACGGCGGACACGATCTGCTCCGGACTAAGTGACCCGGCGATCTTCTCGACCAGCCCGTCCCCGGCCGCGCCCCCGATTGCGGCAGAGGCCCCGAAGCTCCGATGCATCGCCTCCCGCCACACGGCTAGCCACGTCTCGAGCACTTCCAGACTCTTCTCCCGTCGTTCTCCGCTCTCACCGCCGCGCGTCATCTTCTCGGCGTAGCGGAAGCGCTCGCCGAGTTGCCCCTCCAGGAGAGTAAGCAGGTCTTCGACGATCTGTGCCCGCCGCGCGATGGCCCGCTCGTCGGTCGATAGTCGGATCGCCCGGCCGGGCCGGCCACCGGCCAAGTTCGCCGCCAACCCTGCCTGGACCGGATCAACTCCACGTGCGATCAGCCCCTCAGCGATCTCCACCGGCGTAAGCACGCGCAAAGAGACCAGCTCACACCGGGAGACGATTGTGGGGAGTATCGCTTCCGGAGCGCGCGCAGTCAGGAACAACACGACCTGCGACGCTGGTTCTTCGAGTGTCTTCAGCAAGGCGTTGGCGGCGCTGGGATTGGCCTCGTGGAAGCGCAGGAGAAGCGCCAGCCGCCAGCGACCCTCGAATGGAGCCAGCGCCAGCTGCCGCTGCAGCTGGCGCACCTGTTCCACCTTGAGCACTCCTCCCACCCGATCCGCTTCCAATTGATGAAGGTCAGGGTAGGTACCGGCCGCAATCAGCCGGCAGGGCCGACAGCGGCCACAGCTATCTCCCGGCTCGGGGGGCTCCTGACAATTGAGAGCCGCGGCAACCTGAAGGGCGAGGGTGCGCTTGCCGACCCCATCTGGCCCACAGATCAAGTAGGCCTGCCGCGTCCTTCCGTGCGCAAGGTGTCGCCGGAGAAGCCCTACGGCCCACTGGTGTCCGATCATGTCCCAGGGCATTTGTGGATTCTAGCCTAGCCTCGTGCAATCCCTCAAGCCGGCCTAGCTCGGCGGGTCTATTCCATTTTGGGGGGCATTTCCTCTTGGTGGAGGGAGGAGGGGGAAAATGCGTTTCCCCGCTAAGATCATGCGGGGCGAACCCCGACAAGATCATCGGGACAGGCGGCCCACCTTCTCCCTCCACACCTCCCACTACCCCGCTAAGTGCGTGCGGGGCGGACGGCCCTTACGCAAATGGCCGTTGGTGGAGTCCTCTGCGACAGCGTGAACTCGGCCATCCCTACTTGAAAGTTGGCTTCGTACGATGAGGCGGGCGGATTCAAGCAAGGTCGCCATGGCATGGCCGAGGCCGGGCTCCAAGAAAGAGCGGCCGAGCTGACGCGCTGGGGCCCGTGCCACCAACGGCCGCTCCGCGAAGCGCCCCCGAAGGGGGTGGAGGGGTGGGGGGCCGATCGCCCGGAAGTTCTTACCGGGGTTGGGGGTTTCACGGGGCAAGGGGGGCGGGCGTGAAAGGCCCGCCCCCCCCGTCCCCTGAACTGGAATGCACCCTGGCTCGGCGGGACTGGTCGGCATTGTATGGGTCCGGTCCGGCGCGATCGGGAGTCTTGACGGAATCTACTTCGGATACTAGATTCACACATATTCCCGCGGAGTGCCACGTGGTCGAACGGTCAAAAGATTGGCTGGGGCTAAGCGCCGCAGCTGAGATGCTGGGCATCCATCCTTCTACGTTGCGGACGTGGGCAGACAAGGGAGACATCCCTACGCATCGGACAGCCGGCGGGCACCGCCGCTTCCAGCGAGCCGAGCTTGAGGTCTGGGCCGCTGCGCGACGGACCTCTCAGCCGGACGAGGTTCAAGTCGTCGTCCAGAACGCAATCGGCCGCACCCGCCTTGAGCTGGCCGACGGTCGCCTGCACCAGGAATCCTGGTACACGAAGCTGAGTGAGGCCCAGCGGACGCGCTATCGCGAGGGGTCCCGCCGGCTGATGCGCGAGCTGATCCGCTGCTCCCGACTCGATCGCGCCCAGGCCGAGGCCGAGGCTCGTGGCCTCGGCCGTGAGTACGCGCGCATCGGCCGCCAGGTGGGGCTCAGCCTGAAGGAGGCGGTTGCCGCCTTCCTCTTCTTCCGCGAGTTCCTCTTCGAGAGCATCTTCAATGTCTACGAGACCGCCGGCGTTCGCTTCTCGAATGCCTGGGGCGAGATGCGTCATAAGGTCTCCGATTTCACCAATCAAGTCCTGTTGGCGCTGATCGAGAGCTACAGCGGCGAGTAGCCCGACTGGGACCTCTGCCTTCCTCCCCTCATTTCGGCCTCTGTCCACCCGACCGTCGGCCGGAATTGGCCCGCGCGGTATAATCCTCGCGTTCTCTTACTCCGGTGAGGCCGCCCAAAGTGCTGGACCGTTTGCTCTCAAGCCCCATCCTCTCTCGAATCCGTCGCAATCACGGGCTGGAACATGCCACGATTCACGTGCTGAGCCAGCGTTATCCCGGAACACCGCTGGTGGGTCGATCAGATGTACGCGGGTTCTTCCTGTACACCCAGCTACCGATCGAGGCGGTCCGTCAGTCCATCACGGAAGCACTGGAAAGGATGCGGGCCGGAGAGCATCGCCTGGCGATTCACCCCAATTGCGGCACCAACTTCCTCACCGCGGGTGTCCTGGCGACCATGGCTTCCTACTTCTCGTTTTATGGGGGACGCGATGAACGGTGGCAAGATCGCCTGGCGCGCCTCCCCCTGGCCGTGTTCGTAACTTCGATGGCCTTGATCCTGGCCCAACCGTTGGGAAATGCCGCCCAACTCCACCTCACAACCCAGGGGGACCCGGAAGGGCTGCAAGTGGATGCCATCGTTCCTTTGAGGCGAGGGCATAACAGGCTCTATCGGATCTTCACGTCGGATTGAGATGAGTTCACCCGCCCCGACAGTCTACCTCTTCTACGGCGACGACGAGCTGGCCCGGGCTGAATTCATTGAGCGCTTGAGGGACAAACTCGGCGATCGCAGCCTGGCGGACCTCAACACCTACCACTCGAGGCCCGATCAAGACGACCTCGACCAGATCGAGCAAGCATGTGCCTCGATCCCATTCCTCGCCCCGCGCCGCGTGGTCATCATCGATGATCCAGCGCGATTCCTCGAAGCAGATCCCCCTCGACGGTTTATGCGTCTGCTCGAGGGGCTGCCTCAGACGACCGCCCTCGTCCTCAGCCAGACGTTAGATTTGAGCCGCACAAGAGGCGACGATCACGAGGAGATCCAACCCCTGCTCGACTGGGCACAGGCACACCCGGCGGAGGTGCTGATACGGAAGTTCGCCATCCCGCGCGGGGCGGAATTCGCCCGGTGGTTGCGCGAACGGGCGGCTTCCTGTGGGGGAGAGATCGAGATGAGTGCTGCCCAACTGCTGGCGGAGCACGTGCTGGGTGACCCCTACCTCGCCGACAACGAGCTGGTCAAGCTACTGGACTACGTCGACCGACGGCGCCCAATCGAGATCGCCGACGTGGAACGCCTTACACCATTGCACGGGCAGAGCGACGTCTTTGCCACCGTCGATGCCATCGGCGAGCGAGATGGTCGCAAGGCGATCGCCGGACTACGGCGATTGCTACAAGGCGACGACCCGCATTACGCCTTCCATATGATCGTCCGTCAATTCCGTCTTCTGTTGCTAGCACGCCAAGCCCTCGACGCCGGCGTCGACCCGCAGGACGCACTGCGCGTCCATCCGTTCGTCGCCTCCAAGGTCACCGCCCAGGCGCGCAAGTTCGGGCGACCCATGCTGGAACGCGTGTATCACAGGCTCCTGGAGATCGATGTCGGATCCAAGACCGGTGAGGCGGATCTTGAGGTCGCCCTCGAGGATCTCGTAGCAACCGTCTCGCGTTGAGGCGAACGGCACGCCTGGGCTTCTCGGCGGCAGGCAAGAGTCAGACGAGAGCGTGGGCCTCGGGGACCTACATAGGGAAGCCGATTCGACATACCCCATCGGAAAGGGTGCCGTCAATCCAAACCTGGGGTTGGTTCCACACTTTCGGATTCGCTGATCCCTAGCCACAAGTGGTCCGGAAGAACGGATTTGCTCGTGCGCAATTCCATCCTGCCGACACCTTGGAACACTTCTTCTCCTAAGGTGGCCGGGTGCACGATGCACAAGTTAGGGGTTTGCCCGTACTTACCTCGGTAATAGGCCGCAGCCCGCTCAACCCGGTCGGTGATTCCTTTCCGATTGTCATCATCCAGCCAGAGCATTCCAACCCTCATCTCAGCCTCCTGAGCCATTGAGCACGCGCTCAATGCTCCACAAGCCTCGCACCGGGTCCTGAGATAGCCAGCAATGCAACCCCTCGCTCGTGCGAAGCCGGATCCGTACCGCGCGGGCGCCAGACATCGGCCGTTGTGGATCGATCCAACGGAAGGTCTCGATGCTGCGGATTCGATGTCTCCTCCCGCGCCAGGTGAACTCGGAGGGAATACGGCCTTCCGAGCTTCGATGAACCTGCACAGGCTCACCCATCACAAGTCCATTCATCCTGCTCACCCTCCAACCGCCTCAGCCGCGCCAGACTTTGTCCGCAAATCGCCGGAGATCGAATACGAAAGTGTCGACTGACCTGGCCGCCTGCCGGTCCGAAATTGCCTGATGGACAAGTCCAGATCGGAGACAGGGAGCCAGGCAGCGGTGAAGGGGAAGGCCTGCCCGCTCGCCCTCAGCGTGAACCTCCCCGGCTTCACCCCGCCCTTAACGAGCGCCCAGCCCTGAGTACGGAGCCAGGGTAGTGAGGCTCCATCGCTGGCTGCCCGACCGCTGAGGATGATGTGAATCCCCCAATGGTTCCCCTGGTCAGCGAGACGTCCAAGACGTTCGCCGGCCATCCGATCCGAGGCGATTAGGCTCACCACGTCGTCGACCGCCAGGACGAGATCCGGGCGAAGGATGCCATACTTCTCGCGCCGCAGGCCTTCCTCGGTGAGCCAGTCCAGCAGCTCAAGGGCAAAGCGCGGCTCGGTTGCAAGATCTGACAATGCGTGAGGCAAGGCCTCAAGCACCGCCAGCTCGCGGCCGCCCAGATCGATCCCGAAGAACTGAACCACGGATTGTCGGTTGGTGAGGCCCAGGGAGACGACCATGGCGCGCAGGAGTTCGGACTTCCCGACGCCCGGCGTCCCCAGGATGGCCACATGCCAGGTGCCGGGTTGATCCAGGGGCAGCAGAAGTGGGGCGTCCTGGTCGTCGATCCCGACTACCAGAGTCATCCTGGGGATGTCCCCGATCGACCGCACCAGAGGCAGCAGCCGAGGCCGGTCCCGATCGCCACCTGGAACATCGATGGCGAGGCCGTCCCCCTCGCGGACGATGTGAACTTGAGGCACACCCAGCGCCAGGGCAATCGATCCCTCCACCTGCTGAAACTGCTCGGTCCTGGTCCGGTTCAAGGGGGTTGCCATGTAGCGGACACTGCCATCCCGGACTTGCCCTCCCTGGACGCGGACGGGCAAGGACAGCCCGGAGAGCGTCTGCTCGAGGCGGTTTGCCTCCTCGTTCACGTCCATCGGTCCTTCTTTCGGTAGCCCCAAACCAGCACTCCCACGATAGAACAGGTGTGCTAGCTATTCTACAGAACATTTGTTCGGATGTCAAGCCATGGCTGCCGCTCTCGGCAGGGAACCACCATGACCAGACAGCCGAGAATGGCCCGCGCAGGGCGTCCCAAACCGGAGGTGCCGAAGAAGCCGGCCTGGACCACCGCTCAAGCGGGAACCATGCCCCTGCCTGCAGATTCCGATTTCGTGGCGGCGATGGAAGGCCCGCACGACTCGCTTGCGGAGCCTTCCGATCCCAGGCGGCCGAGATCGTGCTCCGACCAGCCGGCCACGCGGGGGATCACGGAACTCCGAGGGCCATGGCCTGCTCGACCGGTTCAGGTTGAGGGCAACCTCCGCGGATACCTGCACATGGTCGCTTGCCCATGGCTCCCCCCATTCACACGCGCCGGCAAGACCCACGCGCCGGAGGATGAGCGCAATGTGGCACATGCAGCCGTTCATTGGCGCTCAACATCCCATGATGCATGTGCCTCCTTGCAGCCGCGCTATCTGTCCAATTCATGCTGTCTCCGGACTTGCCCCTCTACACATCCACCAGGCCTCATGCCCGACCTCTATCTAGCTTGTATCCACAGCTTGTGCCTTGGACCATGGTGACATGGGATTTCCAGCCCTACGATGTGTCTCGAGTGAAACCACCGCGGTTGCGGGGCTGGCCTGAGCGGCAGAAACCTTCGGCCGGCAAGTAGACGGCAAGACCGTGGAGGAGCCAATGGATCAAAAGGAACAACGTGTTTTCACTTTCAAACTCACCCAATTCATCTGGCTGGTTGCGGGATTGGCTGAAGGCCTTATCGGACTGCGCGTCCTGCTGCGTTTGATGGGCGCCAATCCGGAGAACCCTTTTGCTGTTGTCGTCTACGGGATCACGAGGCCTCTGTTGTGGCCCTTCACCACCCTCACATCACAGCCGAATGTCGGGAGCTATGTATTGGAAATCGGCTCCGTCATCGCCATGCTGGTGTATGCAATGCTGGCATGGGTGTTGGTGCAGGGATCCATGATCCTGCTCTACCCCATGCGGCAGCCGCCCCCGACCGTTGAGGACCACCGGCGGGAGTAATCACCGGCGAAGAGAGTACGACCCGATCCTGCGGGGCGGTTTGACACGTAACGCGATAGAAACAGGAGGAAGAATGGGACTACTCGACTTACTCGGGTTGCTGCTCGTGGCGGGCATCATCGGGGTCGCCGGGCAATGGATTGCGGGCTACTCGCTAGGAGGGTGCTTTGTCTCAATCATCGTCGGGTTCATTGGCGCCCTGGTCGGCGTGTGGTTGGCCGGCTTCCTGTCCTTGCCTGAGTTGATGACCATCCGTGTAGGAGGAACCGTTTTCCCGGTCATCTGGTCGGTCATCGGCTCGGCGATCTTCGTGTTCTTCGTCAGCCTATTTACTCGCCGCTGGGCGGTCTGACGAAAGCCAGCACGCGCGACCGCATTTCGCGGCGCGTGGGGATGGAGGGGGCCGGATCGCGTGCGACGTCCGGACAGAACAACGATTAGGAAGAGGGATTCGCGATGAGCCTGCAACATCTTCTTGTCCTCATGTTTATCGGCGCAATTGCCGGCGCACTGGCGGACTACTTCGTCGGTGGAATTCGGCTCGCATTGGCGGGCGCCATCATCATCGGCGTGATCGGAGCCTTCGTTGGAAGCTGGATCTTCGGACAGCTGGGCATGGCGATCGCCGGCGGTCTGATCGGTTCGATCATCACGGCCTTCGTAGGAGCGCTGGTGCTCCTGCTTATGCTGAGGGCCCTGCGGCGCGCCTAGCCGCGCACACCCCGTGGACACCGGCATCGGCGCACGCTCGATCGCGCAGGTCCTGAAGGGACATACCGGAGAGCGACATCTGATCGCTCTCCAGGACTATCCCGATCCGGATGCGATCGCCTCGGCTGTGGCACACCGGGCCCTAAGCCGACAATATGGGATCGA
>Ga0299915_10002876_pt1 | contig 12496 bp, 10 predicted proteins | sample RVTome_13_FD_200263 | JGI IMG/M metagenome (GOLD analysis project Ga0299915, IMG submission 200263) | Soil microbial communities from uranium-contaminated site in the Upper Colorado River Basin, Wyoming, United States - RVT92D227 (version 2) ...
TTGTTTCAGCATCTAATAAATTCAATGAGTTACGAGACCCTGAACCAAGTTCAGGGTGACAAAAATGCAATTACGACACAGTCTCTGATGGGGGAGGATAGAGGTGGGGGTGAATAGGATGTCTTCCCCCTCACCCCAACCCTCTCCCACCAAGGGAGAGGGAGATAATAGGGATATTTCCTAAACATTTAAGATGAAAAAGTGGCTTTGCATCGCAGGAACCATCGCAATTCTCATTGTGGGAGGTTATTTTCTCCTCTCATTTTATGCGGTGAAATTTATTCAGGCCCACATTCAGAAAACAATTGGTCCTGGATTCTCGATTGATCAGGTTAAGGTCAAGACGACTCACCTCTCCATCCAAAACATTCGATTTGAAGATCCTGAGACAAGACAAAAATATTTCCAAATTGAAGAGATCAAGATCTATCCTGATCTCCTTTCTTTTTTGAAGAGGAGAATTGGAATTCGGAAGTGTTTGGTTTTAAAACCCTCTTTCTCTTTCTATCGGACTCGAAAAGGGGCTATCATGGGTCCTTGGCTTCCTACTCCAAAAGAAGAAAAAAGAGAAGACATCTCCAGTGAGAAACAGGAAAAAAAGGAGGAACCTACGCAACTCAGAATTGACCGGTTTCAGGTGCAGAAGGGTTCTGTTGATTTCGACGACATGAAAGCAGGTGAGACTCCAGGGCAGTTTAGATTGAGGGATGTAGATCTGGAAATAAGGAATATCGAATTTCCTTTGCCTTCTACCCCATCTCCGATCGAATTGAGGGGAAAGATAAAAGGGAAGACGAAAGAAGGAGAGATTTTTACAAAAGGCTGGGTCAATCTGAAGACTCAGGACCTTGAGACCTCTTTCAAAATGAGAGAGGTGGAGCTAAAGATCTTCGAGCCCTATTATCGCAAGAAGGTTTCTGCAGAAATCGAGTCCGGACATTTGAATATGGATGCAACCCTTACAGTAAAAAATAGAAAGATCGATGCACCCGGACAGATGGAATGGGTGGATCTCCATATAGGAGAAAAAGGAACGGTTTTTTATCTGCCTTCTGAGACCCTTGCCTCTCTCTTAAAAAAGAAAGGGAACCGGATCAAGTTTCAATTCCATCTGAAGGGGAATATGGATGACCCCCGTTTTTCACTTCAAGAGGCTTTTTTAGCTCAAATGGCAATATCCATGACAGAAGCCCTTGGACTTCCGATCAAAAGGAAAGGGGGGGGAGGAATGGAGGAAGGGCTGGGGTTGGTCGAGGAGTTGTTGAAGAAGAAGGAGAAGAGGAGATGAGCCTTCTGAAGGAGCTGAAGGTTCCGGCCTTTAAAGCAGGCGGACAACCGGAGGTTGATCTTCGGACTTACTCCCTTTCTATTGGGGGACTGGTCGAGGAAGAACGCCATTTTTCTTGGGCAGAGTTGTTGGCTATGCCCATGAGCGTTGTCAACTGCCGCCTCACCTCTGTTTCCGGCTGGTCGGTCCGTGCTGATTGGGAGGGAATCGTGTGGAGAGATTTTATCAAAAAGGTTTCAGTCCTTTCGGAAAGCGATCATGCAAGGTTCACCAGTATCGGAGGAGGTTATACAACCGTTGTCAGCCTCAAGGACCTTCAAGAACCGAGAGTCCTTCTGGCCATCAAGGTAAATGGGGAACCCATTGAATCTGAGTATGGAGGCCCCTTGAGAATGGTTATTCCGAATCTCTGGGGATATAAGAGCTGCAAATGGGTGGGAAGGATTGATTTCACAGATCAAATGGGTGGCGGATACTGGGAGGACAGGGGATATCCCCGCTCCGGCATCATCGAACCCGGTTTTACTTTTGATGTTAATACAAAGGCAAGAAGGCAGATCAAAGGAGGAGAGGTCATAGAATTTTAAAGAAACTGGAATGATGGAATACTGGAATAATGGTTGAAATACGATTTATTTCCTCATTCTTCCAACATTCCAATCATCCACTTTAACCTCGAGATGAGTGGCTCTGATGATTTCGTTTCGCTGGATATTATCCATTTTAGGAACGCCTTTTTTGTGGAGACCCTGCATCCCCCTCGTACGGCCTAAACGGCTCGAGTGGAATCCTTCACTCTCTCCCCAAACCGTTCAGATTAAGGGGCATACCATTTTTTATGTTGTGAAAGGCGAGGGAGAACCTCTTTTAATGATCCATGGCTTTGGGGCAGGCCTATGGGTCTGGGAGAAACAGATCGAGGTTCTTTCCAGATTCTACCGGGTCTATGCCCTTGACCTGATTGGCCATGGTTTTTCAGACAGGCCGAGGATCGATTACAAACCCGAGACGTACTTCCATTTCCTGAAAGATTTCATGGAGGGAGTTGGTCTAAAGAGGGCAACCCTGATCGGTAATTCAATGGGTGGAGGGATTGCCTGGGCCATGGCGGTCCTCTTTCCTGAACAAGTCCATCGGTTGATCCTGATCGATTGTGCGCCACCCGATGTTTTGGATCAAGTGAAAAACGATTCCTTTAAAACATTGGAGGCCATCATAGATATTCCTTTCCTCCCTCGTCTTGTCATCGCTGGCCGGAATAAAGATTCGATCAAACAGGTTCTTAAGGAATGCATTTTCAATATCCAACTTGTCACGCCGGAAATCGTGAACCGTCAATATCAGATCTCCAGAATTAAAGGGACAACCTGGGTTCTCTATTCCACTTTTAAAAATGGGAAAGGGGCAGAAGGAATGCAATATTCCCTTTCAACCATTCGTCACCCCACTCTCCTCATCTGGGGAGAAAAAGACCTTATCTTCCCTCCTTCCCTCGGAGAAAACCTTCATCGAGCTATTAAAGGCTCAACCTTTCACATCATTAAAGGGAGTGGCCACATACCCATGTGGGAAAATCCGGAAGAGACCAATCGGGTGATTCTGTCTTTCCTGAAGTTAGATGAAGGCACCCTGTTCTCTGCCTTTGAAAGTATTTGACAAAAAAAAGACCAATTGATATGAATAGCCTGAATTCAATATGGGGGTAACCTTGGAAAATTATAGAAAACGGGTAGTGATCACTGGAATAGGACCGGTCACCCCAATAGGAGTCGGAAAAGAAGCATACTGGGAAAGCCTGGTTCATGGAAAATCCTCTTTCAAACAGATTGAGTTTCCCAATCGTGATATGAGTCAGTACCGATGCCATATTGCCGCTCCCATCGAAGGGTTTGATCTCAGCCATTATGTAAAGAGAGCAAGGCATGCCAAACACATCGGAAGAACTTCCCAGTTTGCAATTGTAGGCGCACGACTTGCCCTGGAGGATGCAGGAATTCAGGTTGTAAGAGTGGGAGGAGAAGCAGAACAACCACAGGAACAAAAAGGGGAGTATGAACTGAAGGGGATTGATTCCTTTCGAACAGGGGTGATCCTCGGGGTCGGTGTGGAATCGATGGAGTTGATGGAACATTATCATGAGCGGTTCCTGTCGAGAGGCCCCAGGGGGCTCTCTCCTTTCGCCCTGCCCAATATCTACCTGAGCGCCATTACTTCCCACGTTGCCCAGTATTTTACCATCAGGGGAAGTTCATTTGCCCTTTCAACCGCCTGTGCCTCAGCCACGCATGCCATGGGCAATAGTTTTCTTCAGATCCAGGGAGGTCTGGAAGATGTGATGGTGACCGGCGGGTCGGACGCCTGCATCACACCTTATGTCTTCGGAGGGTTCGATGTGTTGAGGGCGATGTCGACAAGAAATGGTGATCCTCAGAAGGCATGTAGACCTTTCGATCGTGAGAGGGATGGGTTTGTCATGGCTGAAGGATCAGGAGTGCTGGTCTTTGAAGAATTGGAACACGCGAGAAGAAGGGGGGCTCATATCTATGGAGAGGTTGTTGGAATCGGGATGACAGCGGATGCCTTTCATCTTACCGAGCCTGATCCTGATGGAAAGGCATTGGCCAAGGCAGTGCAGGATGCTCTCCAGACAGGAGGGGTCTCTCCCGAAGAGGTCGATTATATCAACCCCCATGGGACATCGACTCAGCTGAACGATAAGGTGGAGACGAGGATGATCAAGGAGGTCTTCGGGAAAAGGGCTTACCATATTCCTATCAGCGCCACCAAATCGATCACAGGCCATCTATTGGGAGCAGCCGGAGGTGCGGAAGCCATTGTCCTGGTATTAACCATTGAAAAAGGAATCATTCATCCCACCCTCAATTATGAATTTCCAGACCCGGAATGTGACCTTGACTATGTTCCCAATGAAGCCCGGAAAAAAGAGGTGAGGATCGGACTTTCCATCTCTGCTGGGTTCGGAGGGGTCAACAGCGCCATTCTGGTCAAGCGGTTCGAAGAATCCCGCGCTTCTTAAGCGGTTTTGCCCCTATGCCAAGTTGACACTTTCGGTAAAAAGTTTATAATATTTCTATTGCCCCACAGTTGTTTCCCAAAATCGGTGAATGGATGATAACTCATCAGATTGACCCGGAACTTATCGAATCAATCATAGCCAGATTAAAGATGGAGGGCTGTGCCCTTTCTCCGAAAGAGGTGGCTATTATTGTCGAATTGATCAGGGAGAGGGTCCTTTTCCATTATGTGGACAAAGTGATCAGCCAAGCGGATTCCATCCTTGATATTAATCCCTCTCTTTCCGAGCAAGAGATCCTCGAAGCTCTGGCAAAAAATGTGGTGGAATTCCTCGGTGCGGAAGCGGCGAGCATTCGAATTTATAATCCCAGGAAAGAGGAGATGGTCTCCTTTGGATCCTATCCGGGTGGAGGCGCAAACCGTGAGGAAGCGATTCCTTTTGAAGACACGATTGCCGGGGATGTGGTTAAAAACCACAGGAGTTACTTCATCTCCAGCATCTTAAAGGAGGAAAAGTATAAGAACAAGGCAAAAGTCCAGGAATATGGCATTCATTCGATGCTGGCTGTTCCGATCTCCATTCCCCGCTTCTCTCTGAAAGATGTCGATACAGAAGGCTGCCTCCAGATTTATTTTAAAGAGGATGGAAAGGTGTTTACTCCGCTGGAGGCCAGGATTGCAGAGATGCTGGCCAAAAGGGTGAGCTATGTCATTGCCCGCAAGCGAATTATGGACCTTCAGAAATTGAATGTGACCAAAGACAAGATCGTGGAGCAGATCTTTTTGAAACTGGGAAAGCGGGGAGGGGTCAAGATGAAGGAGGTCTTCGATCTCGTTATCCCTGAACTGGCCGATATTATGCGGATCCAGCGATGCTCCCTTTTCTCCGTGATGGAGGACCGGCGTCATGTTGCCCTGGAAGCAGGGTTTCCCGAGATCCAGCACGGGATCGGCAAGATTTTGGAAGTGACAGAATCACCCTACATCCACACCATCGTGGATCAAACGGGTCCATTCGGTGATTTTGAAAACGAAAAAATCTACCCAACCTACATTCACATCCTCAATCCCCAAGAAAGCAAACTTCTTCCTCCGGACCTCAAACGATTTCTCGAAACCCAGCGGATCCACTCCGTGCTCTATATTCCGTTGAAGGTCAACGGAAAAGTGAAAAATTTTTTGACGTTCGATGCCCAGGCCCAGCATCCGGGATTTACGGATGAGGAAATTGAGATTTTCACCCTCTTCGGCAAGGAGCTGATGAAAGGGTTGAGGCTGGAGAAGATGGATGATATGCTCCACGATTTTAAAAACCCAGCCATTGCGACAGCCGGATTTGCCAAACGAGTTCAGAAGATACTGGCTGATGGAGATTATCCCGTGAAGAAGGAGAAAGTCGATCAGGCCCTGGACATCATCCTGAAAGAGACCTCCCGTATCCAGGAATTGGCTTTAACCCTTCATGGCGAGGGGAGAGAAGAATCGGTCGATCTGTCGGAGAAACTGAAGAAGAGAGCGCTGATCAATGAAGAAACCCTGAGGGAGATAAAACGGGAGAATATCCGGTTGATCGAAGGAGATTTAGAACATCCGCTATGGATTCGATGTTATCCCCTTCACATTGAGAGGGTTCTGGACAATCTTCTTAACAATGCCTCCAATGCAGTTCCTGACGAAGGAGGGAGCCTTTCCATCCGGTCTTACCAGAAGGATGGGTGGGCGGTTGCGGAGATTACCAATACCGGTCAAATTTCCGAAGTAGATCGAGAGAGATACCTTCACGGAGAGGGAAAAGGAAGAGGCCTCCATATTACCACCCGCCTGGTCAAAAGGATGGGGGGGAAGATGGAGATGGAATCCGGAGAAGGCCTGACCACCTTTCGTGTCATATTTCCTTTGGTTAAAGAAGATTAATCAAGAGAAGTTAATCAGAATTCTCTTTACTTTGGTTGTCATTCCGGGCTTGACCCGGAATCCAGACTTCGTCCCTGTATAAAGCAGAGAACCACGGAGACCCTCTGGATTCCTGCCTCCGCCCTGAACACTATGCGGTGCAGGGCTTCCGCAGGAATGACTTCTAAATGATTAAACTATTTCTGTGGCCTCCTAATTTTTAAGGTCTCATTTTTTGCTTGATGGAAAGATTTATTTGTCCTGAATGTCATCAGACCTATTCCATCCATTCCATCCAATGGCGTTGCGATTGTGGCTCACCCCTCGACCTTGAGTTCGAACCTCAGTTTCCTCTTAAAAAGATTCTGGCAAGGCAACCTTCTTTATGGCGGTACCGGGAAGCGATCCCGATTCTGAAGGATCAATCTATTCTTTCCATGGCAGAAGGGTTTACCCCACTCGAAGAAATCGAGCTTAACGGTCAAAGGGTTTTTTTAAAAATCGATTACCTCTTTCCAACAGGCTCCTATAAAGATCGGGGAGCCACCGTGCTGATCAGCAAGGTGAGGGAACTTGGGATCAAAAAAGTGGTAGAAGACTCATCAGGCAATGCAGGATCTGCCATTGCCGCCTATTGTGCCAGAGGAGGAATCGAGTGTGACATCTATGTTCCTCAATCGACCTCTTCCGGGAAATTGGTCCAGATTCAAACTTACAAGGCTCATTTGAAGAAGATTGAGGGTTCCAGAGAAAAAACAGCTCAGGTGACCATGGAAGCGGCTCAAAAGAAATACTATTCCAGCCACTGCTGGAATCCCTATTTTCTTCATGGGACCAAGACTTTTGCTTTTGAGATCTGGGAACAGATGGGCTGGAAAAGCCCGGACACGCTCGTCCTTCCCATTGGACACGGGACCCTTCTTCTGGGGGCCTACATCGGTTTTAAGGAGTTGAAAGAAGCCAAAAGGGTGAAAAGGATCCCGAAACTGGTGGGGGTTCAGTCGGTCTCATGCGCCCCTCTCTACCAGGCGTTCCGAAAAGGTTTGGTAAAAGCTGAGCCCATTGCGAAACGGGAGACCATGGCAGAGGGCATTGCCATTGCAGAACCTATTAGGGGAAGACAGATCCTGGAGGCGATCAGAGAAACCGGGGGAGATATTTTAACAGTCACAGAAGAGGAGATTGTGACAGCTCTAAGGGAGATGGGTCGGAGAGGGCACTTCATTGAGCCCACTTCTGCTGCCACCGTCGCCGGATTGAAAAAGTATCTAAGAAAGAAAAAGAAGCAAGAGGTGGTTGTGTCGAGCCTGACAGGAATGGGCCTGAAAGCAACGGAGAAGATTTTAAAATAATGATACCACTTGACAGCGAGGCAATCGGTGGTTACATTTAGTCCACATTTTTGCCAAGTGGTGCACCACAGAAATAACGCTATATTTCTAAGAGCACTAGGATAGCTTATTTTGCCGGAAATAATCATTTTCAAAATTAATTCTATTTATGGGGTACACCACAAGTCATCAGTCCTGCCATAAAAATTATAGAATTACATTCAGGAGGTTATCATATGGGAAGGTGGCATCAAGGTCGAAAAATCTTTTATATCTCGGCATTTGCGGTTTTAGTGTTCTTCACCTTTTCATCCTTCGCCTTTTCTCAGGAGGATAAGGAGAAAAAGGACCTGAGGCCGGAGCGAGGAATTGCTGTCTATTCGGAATTCTCCACCGTGTCTGTAGCAAAGGGAGAGACCGTTCGGATGGACCTGACCCTGGAGAATAAAGGCCGGACAGATGAGACAATCGAAGTTAAGATCTCAACGGTTCCAAAGGGATGGAAGGCAACGATGAAGGGAGGCAGTTACCTCGTGGCGGGAATGTATGTGGCCAATGGCAAATCGAGAAACCTCTCTTTAAACCTGGAACCGGACAAATCCATCGGGCCTGGAGCCTACACCTTTCAGTTTGATGCTCAAACAGCCGACGGAAAGTTTACCTCCGGTCACAAATTAGTAGTGACTGTTCAGGAGAGAATACCCGGAGCAGATGATATCCAGATCACCACCTCCTATCCCGTATTGAGAGGACAGACCGATGCCAAGTTTGAATTCTCTCTCGATGTCATGAATAAGAGCGATGTCGACCGCACCTTCAATCTTGCTGCAGCAGGACCCGAGAAATGGGACATCAACTTTAAGCCCTCTTACGAAACGAAACTGATCTCCAGCCTTCGCATCAAAGGTGGAGCGAGTCAGACCGTGGCGGTTGAAGTGACCCCCCAGAAGGAAGCCCGCTCTGGAGATTATCCCATCATGGTCAGGATAAGTTCCGGGGAGCAGAAGGCAGAGGTAAAATTGATGGTGATCCTGACAGGAATCTTTAAGATCGATGCAGGGACACCCACGGGCGTCCTTTCCCTGGAGGCGCTTCCTGGAAAAGAAGCTAATTTCTCTGTCTTCGTCAAAAATACCGGTTCGGCAGTCAACCGAAACATCACCTTTTCCTCCTTTAAACCTGAAAATTGGGAGGTCACTTTCAAACCTGAAAAGATAGATGCCCTGGAACCCAATGCATTAAAACAGGTCGAGGTGACTGTCAAACCTGCCCAACAGGCCCTTGTAGGGGATTATTCCGTTGGTGTCCTCATCAATGGGGAAAAATCGGACAAGACGGTTGAAATCAGGGTGACGGTAAGGGCATCCACGGCATGGGGATGGATCGGGATCGGCATCATTATCTTTGTGATCGCCGGACTGAGTGCGATGTTCATCTGGTTGGGGAGAAGATAAAGTGGATCGACAGACTATCATCGAGACCGAAGAACTGACGAAGAATTATGGGTCCCAGGTTGCTGTCAACCACCTGAACCTCCAAATTTGCGAGGGTGAGATTTTCGGATTCATGGGTCCGAATGGTGCCGGCAAGACTACAACCCTGCTCATGTTTCTGGGAATGACGGAACCTACCTCCGGGAAGGTCCGGGTATGCGGCTTTGACCCAAGACGGGATCCACTTCGCATTAAGGAAAAGGTTGGCTACCTCCCTGAAAATGTGGGATTCTATGACGATATGGATGCGAGAGAAAACCTCCGGTTCGTAGCCCGGCTGAACCGTATTTCCGATGAGGTATCCCATAAACGAATCGATGAATTGCTCGGAAAGGTCGGGCTCCTTGATGAGGCCCGAAAGAAAGTGGGGACTTATTCAAAAGGGATGAGGCAGCGCCTTGGCATTGCAGAAGTCCTGATCAAGGAGCCGAGACTCATCTTCCTGGACGAGCCGACGATCGGATTGGACCCTGATGGAACAAACCGGATGCTTGAGCTGGTCCGTTCCCTCAGCCGGGAAGAGAACATCACGATCTTCTTTTCTTCTCATTTGTCGGCTCAGGTCGAGAGTATCATTGACCGCGTTGGAATCATGGTCAAGGGAAATCTGGTGGCAGTGGGCTCCGTCGAGGAACTGGCAAAGAGACTGGGGATTGAAACGGAGCATTACACCCTCGAAGATATTTATATGAAAATATTTAAGGAGGCATGAATTGCACGGCATCTTCGCGATCTTCAGAAAAGAGATGGAAGACCACTTCAGCAGCACTCGATTTCTCCTCATGTCGGCGCTGATTGTCATGGTCGGAGTTATCACGGCCTCGATGGTGGGGATGAGCATTCAAGAAGAGTTGAGGGGGATGACCAAACCCACCCTCATTTTTTTACTCCTTTTTACTTCGACAGGAAAACTCTTCTCCTTTGTCCAGTTCATCGGTTTTTTTGGCCCCCTCATGGGAATCATTCTGGGATTTGATTCGATTAACCGCGAGCGGATGCAGCGGACGTTGAGCAAACTGGTTTCTCAACCCATCTACCGGGATTCCATCATCAACGGGAAATTTCTGGCAGGGGTAGCAACGATCGCCATTGTGCTCGTTGCCATCGTCCTGATCATTTCCGGCCTTGGGATTCGGTTGATCGGAGTTGTTCCAGGTCAGGAAGAGGTTTTGCGTCTTGTCGTTTACGTGATTGCGAGCATTCTGTATATCGCCTTCTGGCTGGGCATATCCATTCTCTTTTCCGTTCTTTTCCGGAGTACGGCCACCTCCGCCCTTGCTTCCCTTGCCTTGTGGATCTTTTTCTCGTTTTTCGTCAGTCTGGGGGCAGGGATTCTAGCCGATGCCGTGGCGCCAGTCAATCAGAGTGGCGGCGTCGATCCGGCCATGATAGAAAAGCACGAAATGGTCCAGAGGATCAGTTCCTACTTTTCACCCATGAGTCTCTACGGTGATGCGACCTCAACGATTCTGGATCCCATGCGAAAGACGACAAAATCCGTGATGCTGATGGGACCGATGGAAAGACTTTCGTTGACGCGTTTTCAGAGTCCCCTCCCATTTCTCCAGAGCCTCTTTATCGTGATTTGGCCTATGATAACGATGGTAGCGATCACCTTTTTATGCTTTGGGATCTGCTACTATGCCTTCATGCGGCAGGAGATCCGTACGGTCTGATAGAGATAGATAGGGAGAAGGGGAGACACGGGGACACTGAGATAGGTTCGCCCCATCACTTCTCTCCGCGTCACGGCGTCATTTATTTCCTCGCGTCACCCCATCATTAACTTTGACATGCCTGTTCAGAAAAGGGAAATCTTTGGCTGGGCCATGTATGATTTCGCCAACTCAGCCTTTGCCACCACGATCCTCGCTGTCATCTTCAACCAATATTTTGCAACGATCGTCGCCGGAGGAGAGAAGGGGGTTGTGTTTCTCGGTATCCGTCTCCATGGGGCCTCCTTTTTCACCTTTTCCGTCTCTCTCAGCATGGCCATCTCAGCAGTCCTCGCCCCGTTTTTAGGTGCAGTAGCCGATGCCTCAGCTTCAAAGAAGCGGTTCCTCATGGTCTTCTGTTATACGGCCATTCTTTTCACCGGCCTTCTCTATTTTGTTCGGGCAGGCCATTACTGGCGTGGAGCCATCTTCTTTATCATCGCCAATATCGGGTTCGCAGGAGGAAATGTCTATTACAATGCCTTTCTTCCTGAAATTTCAAACGATCAAAACATCGGACGAATCTCTGGTCTGGGATGGGCGCTGGGTTATATTGGTGGCGGTGTTCTTCTGGCGATCAACCTGGTGATGCTGAAATATCCGGGATGGGTGGGATTTCCCGCAGGCTATTTCACAGTCCAGGATTGTTTTCTCTCTGTGGCCATCTGGTGGCTGATCTTCTCTCTTCCAACATTTTTACTTTTACGTGAGCGAGCACAAAAGGTTTCTCTCTCTTCTGAAAAAAGATATTTGCGAGAGGGATATCAACGGCTCCGGCATACTTTCGGCAGGATCAGAACCTTCAAGGAATTAACGAAATTACTGGTCGCTTACCTGATTTACAACGATGGGATTGAAACCGTAATCATCATGGCTTCGATCTTTGGTTCCGGGGTCTTGGGAATGGAGACCGGAGAGATCATCCTTTTCTTCTTGATGATTCAAGGGATCGCTTTTTTGGGCTCGCTCCTCTTCGGATTCCTGGCCGACGCAATCGGGAATAAGAGGACCATAATGATCACCCTTGGCATCTGGTCTCTGATTGTGGTCTGGGCATTTCAATTGGGAGTCATCTGGGATCCCAAGACGGAGTACTGGTTGCTGGGAATTCTGGCAGGCACGGTACTGGGTGGAAGTCAGGCAGCCTCCCGGTCGCTTCAGGGGATCTTCACTCCCCAGGCTAACAGCGCCGAGTTTTTCGGGTTCTTTGCGATTTCCGGGAAATTTGCCTCTGTCTTCGGCCCCCTGATCTATGGCATCCTGATCGCACTCACCGGAAGCATCCAGTCAGGCATCCTCTCTGTCCTCCTCTTCTTTATTGCCGGAGGAATCCTCCTGTTCACTGTGAACGAAAAGAAAGGATTGGAAGAAAAACAGAGCCCCGTCATATAGCAGATGGCAAATAGCATATGGCCGATAGTAAATGGAAAAAGATGACTATAAACCAATCGCTATAAACCATCAGCTATCCTCCATAAGCATCAATACTTAACCGAATCCTGTATTTCACTTTCACCTCTTTTTATTTATGAAAGATTCTCTCCTAAAAATTCCTTGACAAATCATTCTTGATTACTTAACATAATTGTTAAGAATCATGGAACAATACCTTGCCGAACAAAAAGCCCGTGAATTGGGAATCGACAGGACTCAGGTGGTCCGGGAGTACTGGGAACTCATCATTCTGAGAGGGCTTTATGAATCACCCCAGGGTCGCTATCTGATTTTCAAAGGGGGAAC
>Ga0299915_10002878_pt1 | contig 12492 bp, 9 predicted proteins | sample RVTome_13_FD_200263 | JGI IMG/M metagenome (GOLD analysis project Ga0299915, IMG submission 200263) | Soil microbial communities from uranium-contaminated site in the Upper Colorado River Basin, Wyoming, United States - RVT92D227 (version 2) ...
TATTCCCAGACTGCGAGGGAGTTAAAAAAACTGGGTATAAACGTAAATTTAGCTCCAGTAGTAGATGTGCTCACTAATCCTTCTAATCAAGTGATAGGTGACAGGTCATTTGGGTCTGATCCTGCGCTGGTGGCAGAACTTGGTAAGATTGCAATTCAGGCGATAGGAGAAGAGGGGGTTTGTGCCTGTGCCAAGCATTTTCCAGGGTTAGGAGATATCTCAGATGATCCGCATAGCAGCTTGCCTTTCAATCACAACTCCAGGGAGAGGTTTGAGAGGATAGATTTTCTTCCTTTTAAAGCGGCTATTTCCCATGAAGTAGATTTCATAATGAGTACGCATGTTATCTCGACTGAGCTTGATTCTGAATTTCCAGCCACCTTGTCGAAAAAAATCTGCTCCGATATTTTAAGAAAAGGACTGAATTTTAAAGGAGTTCTGATCAGCGATGATATGCAGATGAAAGGGATGAGGAATAACTTTACCTTAGAAGATGCCTGCTATCAAGCCTTTGAATCCGGGCACGATATGATTTTGATTTCTGAGAATTTAGAAGAACAAACTAAAGTGATGGAGCATTTCGAGAAAAAGCTAAAAGATGAGTACTTAAGCCTCTCCCGATTTTCCGAGGCGATAGGCAGGATTTTGGCTTTAAAAGAAAAAATTAGGAGTTGAGGCTAAGTTGAACCTTAAAAAGCTTCTAAGAAAAAAAAGACTAAAAGTCTTAGGGCTGATGTCCGGCACTTCTGCCAACGGCATAGATGCCTGCATAGCTGAAATCGAAAAGAAGAAGGCCGGAATCAGAATAAGACAAATCGGGTTCAGGACTTTTGAGTTCCCATCTTCTTTGCAAAAGGAAATCCTGAAAGTATCTGACCCGGGTTATCAGAATATCGACCAGGTAATCAGGCTGGATTTTCTCCTTGGAGAGTATTTTGCGGGCGCAGCTAAAAAGATTGCTCGAAGCTGTGGCATGAACATAAAAGAGATAGACCTTATCGGCTCACACGGCCAAACGGTAAGGCATCTTCCTCAGCTCATGAAAATGGATGGCTACCTTATCAGGGGAACTCTTCAGATAGGGGAGCCACAGGTAATCTCAAGTAGAACCGGAGTTATCACTGCGGCTGACTTTAGGAGAAAAGAGATCGCCGAAGGAAGGGAAGGAGCACCACTTACCCCTTTAGCTCATTTTTACCTTTTCAATAAAAAGGGGAAAACTCAGGGGGTATTAAACATAGGAGGAATAGCTAATCTGACTTTTCTCCCCAGAGGAAAGAGAATAGAAAAAGTCCGGGGGATGGATACTGGTCCTGGAAATATGCTGATAGATAATCTGATGAGGAAGTTCTTCAAAAAAAACTATGATAAAGACGGGGAGACTGCATTTAGGGGTAAAATCATTGAGCCTGTTTTAGACTATTATCAGAAGAAAATTCTTTTCCTGCTGAAGAAAAGAAAAAGCACAGGCAGGGAAGATTTCGACGAAAAGTTTACTGAAGATTTCGTCAGGAAAACCTTAGAATATACCGGCAAGCCTGAGGATGTAATAAAAACAGCGAGTGAGCTGACAGCAAGATCAGTTTATCACGCTTACGAAAACTTTTTTAGATCTGATGAGCAATTAGAGGAGCTTATCCTGTGCGGAGGCGGAGCTTTGAACCGATATATATTTAAAAGACTTGAAAAGCTTTTCCATCCGGCTAAGGTGTATGTTTCAGATGAGCGGGGTTACAATCATAGCTCAGTTGAATCTCTCTCTTTTGCAATCTTTGCCTTTCTTACCTACTTACAGCTGTCAGGAGATAGTTCACCTTTGACTGATATAAGCCAATCCATCATCTCGGGGAAGATATGCCTGCCTTAACAAATAGACGACATAGAATACTGGTAGCTAAACTTACTTTAGTTCTTATTTCGATTTTTATATATAACTGCGCCCAGATGCCTCTTTACCGGGAGGAGGTCTATTATCATAGACTTAAATACCCGGTTGTAAGGGTCAAGCTTTTGGAAACCAAAGAGAAGCTACAAGTTTCTCCGGATGGCTCATTTGTCATCAAATGCTATACCCAGAAAGATAAGCAGAAAGACTCGGAATATTTCTCTTCTACCCGGATCTGGTTAAAGTCAAATCAGTCTGGGATAGCTTTGGGTGCGAATGAGAGTGATGAGCTGGAAAAAAACCTTCAAAAAGCAGTCATTGAGCCCAGGGGTAAAAATCAATGGTTTTACCTGAATGGCAAAAGATACAGGGGCATACTGGAGGTTAACTACTCACCTCAGGACACTGCAGCTTTAGCTTTGAATGTAGTCTACATAGAAGATTATTTGAAAGGAGTTCTTCCTGCGGAGATCGGTAACTGGAGTGAAAAAGAATTAGAGGCTTTAAAGTCGCAGGCGATAGCGGCGAGGACTTATGCCCTTAACTCTTTAGGAAACTATAAAGAAGAGGGTTACAACTTAGAATCTACCGTAGCCGATCAAGTCTATACCGGCGCGGATTATGAAGACCAACTGGCTAATCTGGCAATTAAAAAGACCCAGGGTATGGTTCTAAGTTACGATGGCAGGTTCATAAAAGCCCACTACCATGCTAATTGTGGCGGCTGGACCGAAAGGATAGAAGAGGTCTGGAATAAACCTTCAGAGCCGTACTTATTTTCTGTGGGAGATGACGGTTTTTGCTCCTGGGCTAAGAACGCCTCCTGGCAGGAAAGCTGGTCAAGAGAGGAGTTAGAAGAGATCGTCTCCACATATTTAAAGGCTTATCAGGAGATCCCCCAGGGAGGAATCAGGAAAATCTTAGACCTTCAGGTTCAGAAAAGGTCTCCTTCGGGCAGGGTCTCTCTCCTCGAGTTAAAGACTGACAAAGGAATTTTCACATTGGGAAAAGATAACATAAGATGGGTTTTGAGGAGAGAAAAGCCTCCTCACCCCATTCTTCCCAGCACCTTTTTCGATCTCGAGCTGATAAGAAATTCATCTGGAGAGCTGGGGAAAATCACATTCATAGGCTCTGGTAATGGACACGGTGTTGGAATGTGTCAGACTGGAGCTCTGGGAAGAGCACGAGCCGGGCATACTTATAAAGCCATACTATCTTATTATTACAAAGGGGCAAAAGTAGTAAAGATTTACTGAACCTGCTTCTTTTTTTCAAAAATTTAAAAAAAACACTTGACAATCAGAGATGAGTTTCTTTAAATTCTTGAAACTTTAAATGTTATAAGCAGGATTACATTAAGAAAAAGGAATTTTAACTCAAGATAACCGAGGGGGTGATACCCAAGAGAAAAATAAGTTTTTGAAACGGGGTAGATTTTGAACTTATAACCTTAAAAAGGAGGTCAGAAAGTGAAGAAGCTAACCTTGTTACTTGGGGTAATAGCGTTAGTTCTTACTTTGAGCGTTGTTACATACCCCATTGAGATGAAGGGTATGGTTGGAGTGGGGGCTCATGGTGGACTTTGGAAACCGGTCCTGACTGACCATTCAGACATCTGGACAGTGGGGTTCGACGGCGGAGTTACCGTGAAGTACGGTATTCTTAAGAACCTGGCAATTGGTCTGAGCGGGTCTTATCTTATGACCTGGCAGGCAAAGCTCGACAGCAGCAATGTGAATGATGGAGCTAAGTTCTCTTTCTCCAAGGCAGATAGTGCCTGGACCTATCAACATATAATGATCGAGGCGGCTGCCTATTATTACTTTATGCCGGAAAAGAAGTTTACTCCATATATCTTTGGCGGCGGTGGGGTCTCGTTTTGGAAGGTAAAGGACTCTAATGGGAATCCGGTGTTTTTCTTCCCCCCAGACACGTCGGGCGGCTTGGCTGACTCGGTTGAGAGAAAAGACCAGGAGATCACTGCTTTGGTGGGTTTAGGAATTGAGTATTATCCTACGCCGCAAGTAGGCATCAATATCGGCGCCAAATTCCATTACCTGACCCATCTTCTGACGAGTTTTAAAGATGACAAGAAAATCGTGGGAACGGGTGTCAATCAGTTAGACCTTCCCAAAGGGATTGTCGAGGCATTCGTCGGAGTCGACTATTATTTTGGAAAGCCTAAGGATTCGGACAAAGATGGGGTGCCGGATAAGACTGATCAGTGCCCGGATACTCCTATTGGCTGTATAGTGGATGACAAAGGCTGTCCGATGGATGCAGACAACGACGGAATCTGTGATGGTTTAGACAAGTGCCCGAATACTCCTAAGGGCTGCAAGGTTGACGCCACTGGTTGTCCGATGGATGCAGATGGTGACGGAGTCTGTGATGGTGTGGATAAATGTCCAGGTACTGCCAAAGGAGTTAAAGTAGATGCTACCGGTTGCGAACTGGATGCAGATGCTGACGGAGTGCCAGATTCTAAAGACAAATGTGCTAATACTCCCAAAGGTTGCAAGGTAGATGCTACTGGCTGTCCAGTGGATTCAGACGGGGACGGTGTGTGTGATGGGCTGGATCAGTGCGCGGATACTCCTAAAGGAGCAGAGGTCGATGCATCCGGCTGTCCCAAGGTGAAGCCAATCGAACAGAAGATAACCCTGCACATATTGTACAAGGTGGGCAGCGCGGAGATCGATGAAGCCAATAAGGCGATCTTAGATGATCTAGCTTCTAGGCTTATGACTTACAAAGATGTAAAGCTGGAGATAGGCGGCTATACGGATGCCACTGGAACTGCTACAGCTAACAAGAAGCTCTCTCAGAAAAGAGCTCAAAAGGTTATGGATTACTTGATCTCCAAGGGAGTGGAAAAGGACAGGCTGACTGCTATGGGATACGGTGCGACTAACTTTATCGCTGACAACAAGACTGAAGAAGGAAGAAAAGAGAACCGCAGAGTAGAGATAGTGCAAAAGTAACAACCTTTTGTTCAGGGTTGTCCTTGTAGGGGCGGGGTAACCTCGCCCCTACTTTTTTAATACCTTTTTTCCTGGAGGATTGCAAGTTTTTTTGAAGCGGTTTTTAACTCAAGACAATCAGAAATATGCCTGAATTCAAAATAGATTTCCAAAACAGCAGAAAGGTTCGAATTCATATCTTGAAAGGAGGTTAAAAAGTGAAGAGATTGGCGTGGTTGTACGGGTCAATATTATTAATTCTCAGTTTAAGCGTTGTTTCATACCCCATTGAGATGAAGGGTATGGTCGGATTGGGTGCTCAGGGTGGGCTGTGGAAACCGGTCTTAACTGACCATTCTGATTTCTGGAGCGTAGGTCCTCAGGGAGGCGTTACCCTGAAATACGGCATTCTGAAAAACTTAGCCATCGGCATAACTGGAACCTATTTTACGACTTGGGAGGCAAAAGATGTAAGGCCAGGAGAGAGTAAAGCCTCAGATGGTGCTGGGTTTACTCTTTTTTCAAAGGCTAAAAATGATTCCCTTACTGCCGATAGCGCCAGGTCTTTTCAGAATATAATGGTAGAAGCGGCGGCTTACTATTATTTTATGCCGGATAAGAAATTCAGCCCTTATGTCTTTGGAGGCGGTGGTATCTCGATCTGGAAGTGGAAAAACTTCAAGGGTGAACAGCTTAACTCTAATCAGATGTTCAGTAATGATACATTATATGACAAGACCGGCAAACCTTTTGATCCGCCTATTGATATTAAAGACCAAGAGATCACTATTTTGCTGGGTTTAGGAATTGAGTATTACCCTGTGGAAAACCTGGGCTTGAATATTGGCGGTAGAGTCCATTATCTGACTCGCCTACTGACCAGTTTCAAGGATGATAAGGATGTGGTTGGCACAGCGGCAGGTGAATTGGACCTTCCCCGGGTGATCCCAGAGGCTTTTGTCGGAGTCAATTACTATTTAGGAAAGCCTAAGGATACGGACAAGGATGGAGTGCCAGATAAAATTGATCAGTGTCCGGATACTCCTTTAGGCTGCATAGTTGATGCTAAGGGCTGTCCCCTGGATGCAGACAATGATGGAATCTGTGATGGCTTGGACAAATGTCCGAGCACTCCCAAAGATTGCAAGGTAGATGCCACAGGCTGTCCGCTGGACGCAGATGGTGATGGAATCTGCGATGGCTTGGATAAATGTCCCGATACTCCCAAGGGAGTAAAGGTTGACGCCACCGGGTGCCCGATAGATTCAGATGGCGATGGAGTACCCGACTATCTGGATAAATGTTCGGATACTCCTAAGGGATGTAAAATTGATAAAGACGGCTGTCCAATAGATTCAGACGGAGATGGCGTGTGCGATGGTCTGGACAAGTGCCCTGACACTCCTAAAGGAGTAAAGGTCGATGCTTCTGGTTGTCCGCTGGTGAAGCCAATCGAGCAGAAGATAACCCTTCACATCGTTTATAAACCCGGCGGCGTGGAAATCGACGAACCTGCCAAGGCGATTTTAGATGATCTGGCAATCAGGCTTCAGACTTATAAAGATGTAAAGCTCGAAATTGGAGGTTACGCGGATAACACTGGTGCTCCTGCTGTCAATAAGAGCATCTCTCAAAAAAGAGCTGAGAAGGTTATGGAATATTTGATCTCCAAAGGAGTGGAAAAGGAAAGACTGACAGCTGTGGGATACGGTGCGACCAACTTCATAGCTGATAACAAGACCGAAGAAGGAAGAAAAGAAAACCGTAGAGTGGAGATAGTACAGAAGTAGCTGATATTTTTAAAGCTGTTCATGTAGGGGCGGGGTTACCCCGCCCCTGCTTTTTTATTTTTCTTGGATTTTTCCCAGAGGTAATCGAGTTCTTTTAAGCTGGTTTTCTTCAAAGATTTTTTGTCTCTCGAGAGTTCATTCTCAATAAAATTAAATCTTTTTATAAACTTCTCCACCGTCTTCCTAAGAGCAAATTCTGGATTTATCTTTAGATGTCTGGAAAAATTTACCAGGGTAAAGAAGATATCGCCTAACTCCTCCTCAACTCTTTTTTTGCTTTTAGATGAGTAGGCTTTTTGAAATTCTTTAAGCTCTTCCTTTAATTTGGGAAAGATATCTTCTTTTCTCTGCCAATCGAAACCATATCTGCCCACTTTTTCTCCCACCCGGAAGGCTTTAAGCAAAGAAGGTAGATTTATAGGTATGCCGGATAAAACTGATTTGTTATCTGAAGTGGCTAATTTTATATGCTCCCAGTTTTTTATCACCTGTTCAGGAGAGAGTTTTTTTCTTTTTTTGAATACGTGGGGATGTCTTTGAATGAGCTTGGCGCTTAGACCATCAACCACCTCATAGATATCGAACTTCTTTTCCTCCCTGGCGATCTCGGCATGAAAGATTATCTGCAAAAGCAGGTCCCCCAGCTCCTCTTTAAGCTTCGAATCATCCCTTTTCTCCACTGAGTCCAGAACCTCGTAAGCCTCCTCGATCAGATAGGGAAGAAGCGACCTGTGGGTCTGAGCTCTATCCCAGGGACACCCTTTTTCAGAACGGAGTTTCTTCATTAAATTGACTAACTGGCTGAAGTTTTTAGAATCGTTTTTCATGGCTTTTTTAAAGATCTGAATTCAATCTGCATTTTTGAACAATTAAATAAAAGAAAGCATATAAAGCTACAAGATTTTTCTTTTTCGAAAAATATAAAAACAGAAACTATTTGCCCGTTCCATTACTAATTTTCCATTTTTCTTGACATATTAAAAAAGTGCCACTATATTCCCTTGAAATCATTCAGTTCAAAGGAGGTGAAAAATAACCAAAATCAGGAAAATTAACCTAAAAACCTTTTTAAGGAGGAAAAAATGAAAAAGGCGGTTTATGGTTTGATGATCTTTTTGCTGATAGTCGGTTTTGTTGGATGCAAGAAGGAAAACAAGCAAGAAAATTCACAGACTGGAATTGGGGAGAGCGAAGCCATGGCTGATACCGTCAAATCCAAATCAGCAGTTGATACTACTGAAAAAATAGTAAGGGAGAAAAACCCGATCGTGGTCATTGAGACGGGTTTCGGCAACATTGAGCTGGAGCTGTTCTGGAAGGAGACTCCCAAGACCGCTCTGAATTTCCTGAGACTGGTTCATAAAGGTTTCTATGACGGCTTGACCTTTCACCGGATAGTTCCCAATTTCGTCATTCAAGGGGGAGACCCGGAGGGAACAGGTGGGGGCGGCCCCGGGTATACAATACCTTTTGAGAAAGCAGACACCAAACATCTGAGGGGTTCAGTCGGAATGGCACGTGCTCAAGAGCTGAATTCCGGAGGAAGTCAATTCTACATCTGTTTAAAAAACCTTCCGAGCTTAGACGGCAAATATGTTGTTTTTGGGAAAGTCATCAAAGGTATGGACGCAGTGGACAAGATCGCTGCCGTTAAAACTGGACCAAATGATTTCCCCCTGGAAAAAGTAGTAATGAAAAAGGTCTACGAGCTGAAAGCCGGAGCCAAAAAATAGAAGAATGTCTTAGCCAGCATAAAAGCATTGAAAAATCAGATTAGGGAGGTCGTCTTGACCTCCCTAATTTCGTTTGTGCTTCAATCCCCTTGACTTGCAAAGGGAATAAAAATATATTTTCAGTAACAGTTTCAAATAACAAGCTCGACTTGTCAGAAAAGAGAGAGGGAAAAATGGCGGAATCAAAAGTCAATGAAGACAGCAAAGAGAAAAAAAGTTCAGCTGAAGTAGACATTCAAAAATCGAATGTAGAGCGGCTGGAGAAGATAATCCGCGATGCCAGTCTGCCTTTGCAGGTTGAAAGGAAAGCCTTAATGGAGACCCAGAGACTGAAGCTGATTTCTCCGGCCTCTACTGAGTCCGGTTTGATCCATGACTATATCGACTGGCTGCTTTCGCTTCCTTGGGCCCAGAGTTGTGCAGAGGAGATCGACGTAGAAAAACTGGAGAAGGTCCTGGATAAGGAATTCTTTGGGCAGAAAAAAATGAAGGAGCGAATCTATGAATATTTCTCCATTCGCCAGCTTAAAAAAGACATCAAAGGCACAATTTTATGTTTTGTCGGACCTCCCGGGACTGGCAAAACTGCCTTAGCTCAGTCAATAGCCTCAGCCCTGGACCGGAAATTCGTACGGCTAAGCGTTGCGGGTTTTTCCACCAGTCAGCAGATAAAAGGCGAAAGGTTCAGTTTCTCCACTGGTTCTCCCGGGATAATAATAAAAAATCTGAGAGAAACAGGCTGCAATAATCCTTTGTTTCTAATTGAAGGAGTGGATAAATTAGGGGATGGGGCTCCCAAAGGAGAAGTTATCTCTGCTCTTTTAGAGGTTTTAAATCCTGAGCATAACTCCAGCTTCATTGATAACTATTTAGGACTTTCCTTTGACGTCTCCCAGGTTCTATTTATTGCCACAGCTAAAAATATGGAGGAAATCCCGGATGCGCTTCTGGAGATTTTTGAAATAATTGAGTTCACTGGATTCATAGAAGAGGAGAAGCTGCAGATTGCCAGAAGATATCTTATACCCACCCAGATCAAAAGGCATGGGTTGACTGAGGGGGAGGTGAAGATTACGGATGAGGCAATCAAGAAGATCGTGCGGGAATATACGATTGAGGAAGGTTTGAGAGAACTGCAAAAGGAGATAGAAACCATCTGCCGAAAATGTGCCAGGCTAAAAGCCTCAGGCAGTGGAAATTTCTGGAGGGTCTCAGCAGAAAACTTGACAGATTACTTAGGCACACCGGTTTACATCCCGGAAATAGCCGAGAAAAAGCCGGAGGTCGGAGTAGCCTGCGGCTTAGCCTGGACAGCCTCAGGCGGTGACATAATGTTGATCGAGGGTTTAAGAATGAGAGGGAGCGGCCAGATATTCTCCACCGGGCAGTTAGGGGGAATCATCCGGGAATCGATCCAGACCGCGCATAGTTATGTTCGCTCCAAGGCTCAACTTCTCGGAATCAGCTATCAGGATTTCACCAATTATGACATTCATATTCATTTCCCTTCAGAGGCAATTCCCAAAGACGGTCCTTCTGCCGGAATTACCATTTGTCTGGTTGTCGCCTCAGTGATGAGCGAAAAACCGATCAGGAACGATTTAGCTATGAGCGGGGAGGTCTCCTTGCGCGGTAATATCCTTCCAGTCGGAGGAATCAAGGAGAAGCTTTCTGCGGCAAGAAGAGTTGGTATAAAAAAGATAATTTTGCCCAAAGCCAACCAGAGAAATCTCCCGGACTTACCGGAGGAGTTAGTCGGCGACCTTGAGTTCATCTGGGTGGATAGGATGGAGGAGGTTTTTGAAAAAGCTTTAATCGGATTTGGAAAACAGAAGAAGATCTTCGAGGTCATAAGAAGAGAAGTTGAAAAAGCCGGCAGGAAAAAGAAAAAAAGAAGGAAATCTTAACGGAGGCACAAAATGAACGAGATGGAGAAAATCTTTGCGGAGTCCAAATCAATTGCAGTGGTAGGCCTTTCTTCTAACCCTGCCCGTCCCAGCTATTCGGTGGCAAGGTATCTGCAATCCCAGGGTTACAAAATCATCCCGGTTAACCCGAATGAAAAGGAGATTCTGGGCGAGAAATGTTATCCGGATTTACTTTCCATACCCCAGCCGGTCGATTGTGTGGATATCTTCAGAAGGTCTGAGGAGGTGACTCCAATAGTGGAACAGGCTATCAAGATTAAGGCAAAGATTATCTGGATGCAGGAGGGGATCATTAACGAAGATGCAGCTAAAAAAGCTAATGATGCCGGATTGACGGTGGTTATGGATAAATGTATGTATAAAGAACATTGCAAATGTAAACCGAATCTTTAAAAAACAAGGGTTCGGGGATTCAAGGAGTCGAGGGTTCAAGTGAGGAATGTTTAGTAGCAACCAACGTTTGTGTCAAGGCATGATTATAGGGACAGTCGCGTAGGGGCGGAGCTTGTCTCCGCCCGCATCTTTTAAAGGAGGAAGAGATGCAGATAAAATTCGATTATACAGTTAAGACCGATAAAAGCTTTGAGCAGGCGGCTGTGGATATCCGCAAAGCAGTTGAAGCTAAAGGCTGGACGGTTCTGCAGGTGTATGATATGAAGGAGATGCTGGCGGTAAAAGGGTTTGAGTTTTCTAATTTAAAATTGTTTGAGATCTGTAATGCCAAATATGCTTATCAGTTTCTTAAAGAAGATAGTTTGATCAGCCTGTGTATGCCCTGTCGAATAAGCCTGTACGAAAAAAATGGAGAGGTTTTCATCAGCGGAATGAGGCCAGTAATGATAGGGGAGTTCTTTCCGGATTTAGACTTAGGAGAACTTCCCTTGAAGGCAGATGAGGATTTAAGATGGATTGTGGATAAGGCAAAATAAAAGTTGGGTTGTCAACTACCCTATGGGATGGTTGGCCTACATAATCTGTAAAAAAAGGTTGGAATAAATTGTAGGCGATATTTGTATATGCTCGTGAATATGGAAGTAAAACTGGAAAGAGATTGTGAACAACACTCAAATCAACGAAAAGGAGGCAGGATGAAAAGGTTGTTCTTTTTCTGGGTGGGCCTGTGTATTTTGGTCTTTTCTTATAAGGAAAGCTCTGCTTATCTTGAGCGCTCTTTAAGAACGAGAGCTTTAGGCGATGATTTAATCGGGATACTGAGAGATGAGTATTCTGATGTCTATCGCAATCCGGCTTATCTTTACCGGGAAAGCAAATTCAAAATCTTTGCTCAGTATAACCGGACAAGTTCGCAAGACGTAAGGTTGTTCAATCCCTTCGATTTTTCTTTAAGGACCGAGCCAACCTCGTCTACGTTAGTTGTCTCCAAAAACCTGGGTGTCATCCCCAGCGGGGCTCCGCTGACGAATGAGAATGCAGTCTTGGCAGGTTTAGCTCTTCCCTTGTCAGAGTTAGGGAATCTTGCTCTTGCCGCAGAATTTAGACCTTCTTTTTCTGAAAGCAGAAATGAGCAGACGGACGTGTACGCCTTTAGTATCAGTCAGGACAGGTATGTGAAGGATATCAGGAAGAGCGAAAACCTTTCCAAAAGGAATATCGGAATTTTCAGCGTTGTTTATGCCAAAAAGCTTAACTCTTTCTCCTTGGGACTGGACTATCGATACATAAAAGGAAGTCAGGTTTCAAGCACCTCGTCCTTCAATAGAAGCGAATTGTGGAGTTTTTCCACTGACAGTTTGTTAGATTGGGTAAATTCCGAATATGAAAATCAAAGTGACTTCTCGTCTGTTTCCCACCGGGGAAGAGCTGGCTTGACCTTCAGTTTTCACCAGAACCTGAACCTGGATCTTGTCCTGAGCTTCGAATCTCGCAAATCTCCGGATCTTTCTTCGCAGATTTCGGAAGTCGGGGACTCCAGCGAGGTAAATCAACACATTTTGACCTCGTCTTTTCCTCACAAACTCTACATTTGGACCGGGTTTGGTGATCTGAAATATGTGCTCTCCTCAGGAACTGAGCTGTGCTTCCTTCTGGGCGCCACGTACCAGAAGGATAAGAACAGCGGGTATCGATACCACTCTGACCTCACGGAAGACAGAATTACCGGGTTTTCCGATCTAGGTGAGGAGAATTCAGTTTACAACTACGACAGCAAGACTTTTGGGCTTCTTCTGA
>Ga0299915_10002881_pt1 | contig 12486 bp, 9 predicted proteins | sample RVTome_13_FD_200263 | JGI IMG/M metagenome (GOLD analysis project Ga0299915, IMG submission 200263) | Soil microbial communities from uranium-contaminated site in the Upper Colorado River Basin, Wyoming, United States - RVT92D227 (version 2) ...
CAACTTTGGCTTCCTCTAAAGCCTCTCCCATTTTAAGCAACGGCACAGTTTACATCTCGACCGAGAATGGCGTTTATGCACTTAATGCTGACACCGGCGAAGAAATTTGGCACTTCAACGGCGGCTCTATTCAGGCATGCCCATCCATTGCAGGTGGAGTTATCTATGTAGGCGGCGTCAACGGCGTGTTGCATGCCTTGGATGCTTCCACAGGCGCCACGATATGGAATTATTCAACAGGCAGTTTCATTCGTTCCTCGGCCGCTGTTGTGGGCGGAGTCATATACGTGGGCAACGGAGACGGAAACATATTCGCCATAGGCTCGCCATTGGCTCATCCTGAGCCTTCGCCTTCACCTACCCCTTCGCAAACAGCAGAACCAACACCCACTGCTTCGCCAACTATTTCGCCGTCTGAACCATCAACAATACCTGAATTAAGCACAATAGCGGTCATCCTCGCCTTTATTATTATTTCAAGTGTCGCTATAATTGTTAAAAAAGGAAAATCAAATCAAACCCACATTCTGTCCTTCTAACCTGCTCTTCAAAACTTAAATTAACAATTTGCTTCAGAGCTTTCATCTAAAAATTGTTTCACTTATGGCAACATTTTAATTGCCAGCGGCTTCTAAGCTTAAAAAGGGTACTTGAATTGAGCGACGAAGCCAAATGTGCAAAACCAGCATGCGACAAGTTCACTGCAATTAACGAGTTAGCGAAACGCCGAGGATTTTTCTGGAATTCATACGAGATTTACGGCGGCGTAGGCGGCTTCGTAACTTACGGTCCCCTAGGCACAAGACTAAAACAGAACATAGAAAACAAGCTTAGGGAACTTTTCGTGAAACAAACAGGCATCCTCGAAATGGAATCATCCACCATAACGCCCGGTAAAGTCTTCGAAGCCTCAGGGCACGTGGACCACTTCAAAGAGCCCATGGTAGAATGCGTTAAATGTAACAAGCGCTTCCGCGCCGACCACTTGCTGGAAGAATACGCGAAAATCGCTTCGGCAGACGCTGAAAAGATGAGCCTGAAAGAAATCCAAGCGGCACTTGAGAAAAACGGCGTAACGTGCCCAGACTGCGGGGGAACATTCAACAAGCCACAACAGTTCCTAACCATGTTCGAAACCACAATAGGACCTTACGCTGGCGCAACAGGCTACGGCAGACCCGAAGCTGCACAAGGCATATTCGTAGAATTCAACCGCCTATACGCCATGGCACGGGAGAAACTTCCCTTCGGCGTAATCCAAATAGGCCACGCTTTGAGAAACGAAATTTCGCCTAGGCAAGGGCTCATTAGGCTTAGGGAATTCACGATAGCGGATTTAGAGTTCTTTTTTGACCCTGAAGAACCACAATGCCACCTGCTAAAGACCGTGGAGAACGAGACGCTGCGGCTTCTCCTTGCAGAAACTAGGCTGAAAGACTCCGAAGAAACCGTGGAACTAACTGTCAAAAAAGCCATAGCAAAGAAAATAATACGCGCCGAATGGCAAGCATTCTTCATGGCAATGGCGAAAAAGCTCTTAATTGAATTGGGCGTTCCCGCTGAAAAGCAACGTTTCATCGAGAAACTCCCATGGGAAAAAGCGCATTATTCCAGCCAAAGCTTCGACCAAGAAGTGTACGTTGACCGCTGGGGCTGGGTAGAAGTCTCCGGGCACGCTTACCGCACAGACTACGATTTGACCTGCCACATGAAAGCCAGCGGCGCAGACATGTGCGTCTACAAAGAATACGCCACACCAGTTGAAAAAGAGCAGCTTGTGGTTAAGCCCGTGATGGCGAAGCTTGGGCCCGCGTTCAAAAAAGAAGCAGCAAAGGTTGCGGAACTGCTTTCAAAAGCCGAGCCTGAAGAGGTTGCGGCTTCTCTGAAAAAGAACGGGTACTACACGGTTGAAAACTATAAAATCTTGCCTGAACACGTGGATATTGCTCGCCAAAAAACCGTTGTGCGTGGCACTCGCTTTATTCCACACGTTGTTGAACCCAGCTTCGGCTCTGACAGGCTCTTCTACGTTGCTTTGGAATATGCTTACGGAGTGAAAGATGACCGCGTACTCATGAGCTTTCCGCGGGGCATTGTGCCAGTGCAGGTTGGTGTCTACCCTTTGATGGGTAAGGATGGGTTGGTGGAAAAGGCGCTGGAGGTGCGTAAGCTGTTGGCTGACAGTGGATTTATGGTTGAATTTGACGAAGCAGGCTCTATCGGTAGGCGGTACGCGCGTGCAGATGAAGCGGGCGTTCCGTTGGGAATAACAATAGATTATGATACACTCAGCGACGGTTCAGTTACGATACGTGACCGCGATTCGTGGCGGCAAGTTAGAAGCCTAATCAAGGATTTGCCTGAGCTGTTGCAAAAGTATTTTCATGGAAAAATTAATTTCGAGGATTTAGGTGCTTTGTTGTCGGTTTAAGTAGCTAGCTTTTTTAATGTACGTGCACACTATCTGTTGACAGAATTAAGTTATGTATTGTGGCGGGAAACTGGTTTGGTGCTTCCAGCGGAAACAGAAGAGCGCGTGAAACGCAGAGCCTTAAACGTTTGCCAAGATAATCTACGCAAGGTTTTGGAGCTAACTAGAAAATCCCCTCGGATGGTTGAGCACTTTGTTAACGGCGACAAAGAAATGGCTAGGCAACTTTTCGCCGAAATCAGAAAAGACGAAGAGGAAGTTATCAAGGCCAGACGCATGGTTTCTCAAGAGCTAGCTGAAATAGGCGCCATTCTCGTTAGCCGAGAGGACTTTTTACGGTTCACGAACCTGACAAGCGAAATCGCGGATTTCTCCGAAGGAATCGCCTTCCGCCTCGTGGAAATAATGGAGCACAACTGGAGCGTTTCAGGCGACATAAAGAAGGAGCTGCTGAAGCTTTCCGAGGCTGTTCTCGACACGGTGCTTAGGCTAAGGGAAACAATGATGGTTCTAAGCTACGGGTCAGCTAAGACTTTGGAGAGAGCTAAGGATGTTGAAATTGCCGAAAGAACAGTTGACGACCTCTACCGCGGGCTTGAAATAAAAATTCTCAGCAGCAAACTTGACCTTCCAGTATTACTTCTATTGAAAGATGTTCTTCAACTTCTGGAGGACTCTGCTGACAAAGCCGAGGATGCAGCTGACGTTGCACGAGTGCTTTCCTTCATAATGTAACAGCGAGCGAAAAACCGCCATGACCAAAATCAAAGTTGAATTAATCGAAAATTACCTAGTAGTGTGGAACCCTGAAGAAGGGTCGCAGTTGTACAAGACTGGTTTTTATGGCAAGCCGCTGGGAATCGCGAAACCGAAAATCCCCGAGTTCAAGGTTCCCTTAATCTTAGATTTGATGGAAGGCCTGTACTTGGCTGAACAGGATAAGGTAGCAATTCACGATTCAAAAAATCGCAAAGTCGGGCTTAGACAGCTTAGGCAGAAGGCAAAGCAGTTGTACGAGGAGTTTGACGAGAAGTACGCTGTTTACCGTGACCTGCGAGACAGCGGATTGATTGTTACGCCTGGAATCAAGTTCGGTTGTGACTTTGCAGTTTACAAGTATGGTCCAGGCGTTGAGCATGCGCCGTACATGGTTTCAGTCAAGAACGCGGCGTCTGACATTTCGGCAACGGAGATTGTTAAGGCTGGAAGGCTGGCGACAACTGTGCGGAAGCGGTTCATAATTGCTGTGCCCGATTTGGAAGCGGAGAAAACGCAGTATTTGATTTTTAAGTGGTTTAAGGCTTAGCTTGCCATTAACGTTTGGTTCTGGAGTTCGCCCCTTACACGCTGGTGCGGATAGATTTTTGTTGCTGTCAGAGTGCAGCCTTCTTCTATGGTGACATCGTCTGCAACGACTGAGACCGCGCTTATTTTTGTCTGTTTGCGGCTGCTGGAGAGAACTGTTGTGTGCCTGCCGATTATGCTGTCTGACACTTCTGCTTTTTCTCCGATTATGACTCTGTCCAAGACTGCTGAGTTTTCTATGGTGGCGCCTTTACCGATTCGTGTGAAATTGTCGATGCAAGAGTTAGCTATTCTTACGCCATCCTCTATCTGGCAGTGTCTTCCGATTAAAACTGCGCCTTCGAGTTCTATTCTTCCCTGTTTGACTTTTTCAATTATTTCTTGTCTTCTTTTTTCTGAATCGTTGCTTTCGCCTTGAACCCAAATGTTTCGTTTTCCGCTGATTCTGCCGCCAAAGTCAGTGAGCATGCTGAAGCCGCCGTGGAGCAGTTGCTTCATGGCTTCCAAATAGTTCTTCGGCGTTCCTACATCAAACCAGTTTCCCTTCAACGTGTAACCATACACAGGGTATCCTGCTTGCGTCAAGTACGGTATAAAATCGTAACCGAAATCTAATCGATGTTTCTCCTCGATTAGCTGTTTGACTCCTTTCTCTTTGAAGATTTTTTTTATTTTAGGTGAAATCACGTATAAGCCCGTGTTGGCAAGGTTGCTGGGTGCATCTTTAGGCTGTGGCTTCTCTACGAAGCGTCGGATGCGACTGTTCTTGTCAATGTCGGCGATGCCTAAGCCTTCGACGTTCTGCACTTCCCTGAGCACTATGGTCATCGTTGCATCTTTTTTTCGGTGAAATTGGATAAGGTCTTTCACGCTGATTTCGAAAATGTTGTCACCTTGCACTGCGAACACAGGATTGTTGAGGTCATAATATTCCATGTTTATTCTCGCTGAGTCCGCGCTTCCAAAATCTTCCACGTTGGGCTGGTATTTTATGTGAATCCGCGGTTTAATATTGTACCGCATGGAGAAGCCGTAGCCTGACTCAAAATAATCGTACAGGTCCCTGTAGTTTGTGTAGCCTTTTACTCCAAAGATGAAGTGGCGTATGCCTTGGCGGGCAAGCGACAAAAGCGAAAACTCCACCAAGGGCCTGTTTAGCAGGCGGAGGCAGGCTTTGCTTGTTTCTGCTGTGAGCGGCAGAAGACGCGTTGCTTTTCCGCCTACTGGAATTATCACTCGTAATTTTTCTGGAGCATAATTATCACCCAATAGGGGTGCGTAGTTGTCGCTCAAAACGTTTCACCCACAAGTTTTGTTACTTATTCGGGCTAGAACGTATTAACCTTTTCAGAGTGCGTTTCTGTTTTAATGGTGAGTTTTATAACTTAGTCAAAACTTAAGAGTCACATAGCAAGGTTTGAATTAGCATGGCTAAAGTCAAGGGCTTCGTACGGTTGATGCGGCCAGTCAACTGTGCAATGATGGGCTTCGCGGTGATTGTTGGCGCGGTTCTGGCGAATCCGCAGTTTTCCAGCGTTGATTGGCTTAATGTTCTCTATGGCTTTGCCACGGGGTTCATGTTAACAGCTGCCTCAATGACAATAAACGATTATTATGACAGGGCGATTGACGCGATAAACGAGCCGACACGCCCCATTCCCAGCGGCGCGGTCAGCGTAAAAGGGGCATTAGCTTTTGTTGTTTTTCTTTCAGCCGTAGGCTTCGCGTTCGCTTTTCTCATAAGCTTCCCATGTCTTGTAGTTGCCGTAATCTCTTGGGTAATCGTTACGACTTACGTTACTGTTGGAAAACGTAGCGGGTTGCCTGGCAACTTTCTCGTCAGCGCGTGCGTGGCTACCCCGTTCATTTATGCCAGTATAGCCGTTACTGGTCAGGTGCAATTGAACGTTGTGCTGTTTGCGTCTATGGCGTTTCTCTCTAACACGGGCAGGGAAATCACTAAGGGCATTGTTGACGTTAAAGGTGACAAAGCTGAGGGCGTGAAGACGCTTGCGGTGCGTTACGGCGAACGCGCTGCTGCTGTCGCTGCCGCCGTGTTTTACTTGTCGGCTGTTTCTCTGACGCCGCTTCCTTGGTATTTAGGCATCGTTTCCTTCTGGTTCATACCGTTAGTTTTAGTAACCGACGTTGGGTTCGCGGTTTCCTCTTTCCTTCTGCTCAAGGATTATTCTCGGGAAAACGCGCGGCGAACAAAGAAATTGGTCCTGTTGTGGTTTGTTCTTGGCTTGCTAGCGTTTGTTTTCGGAGCATTCTAGCTGAACCGTGCCTTGAGCGGTGAAGAGTATATCTAAAACGATTTTGTATCTGCTTGTCAAGAAATCTTGACTAAGAAATGGCTGTTTGTGGGTTGTTTTTGTCAAGGTTTCTTGACAAAAACGCTTTTACTGAAGAAACGCCCGACTCATGTTAAGGAGTAGAGGGTAAATGAGTCAATCTGAGAAAAAACTCGTAATGGCAGTTATTGTTATGGTTATTTGCGCTGCTTTGGTTCTATCAGCAGTCATTTATGCCTCTTTAACCTTTCAGGATGCAGCTACTTCCCCGACGCCATCACCGACACTTATGCCTAATCCAACGCCCACACCAACAATCTCCCCAGCTCCAACGCCAACTCCCACAGAAACTATTCAGGGCGATTACTCAGACATAATCGCTGCAATAGACAGTGCTGTAGAAGGCGACACAATTTACGTGAAGAAAGGAACGTATGAATTTCCAATAAATCAAACGCTAGTAATAAACAAGACACTTTCGCTTATGGGTGAAGACGCCAAAAATACAATACTAAATATATACCCAGCGTACAATGAGACATGGATCCTAACATCGCCCTTCTTTAACTATTCTGACGCAATCACAATTGACGCCAATGGTGTAAGCCTCTTAAACCTCACAATAAACATTGCCAACCCCGGCGGGTACATCTCGGCGACTGGAGACAGAATTCAGATAATAGGCAACACCATAACGTCAGGACCATCTGTAGGCCTATTAATGAACGGTTCTTACTGCAAGATTAACGATAACATCATGGGTGGACGCATCCAGTTAAAGGGTTTTTACAATGAAGTTGATCATAACTCTTTTTCATATATCCATCTGGATGGAGACTCAAATACGGTCAGCAACAACACATGCACGCATATCGGACTCGGTTATTATTCCCATCAGAACTCACACAACATCATATATGGAAACATAGTTAAAACTGACACACGAGGCTACAGCGGGATCTCATTAACAGATAGCAGCAACAATTCTCTTTACGAGAATCATATTTCAGGGTTTATTTACGGGATTAAACTTTGGTTTTCGTCGAATAACACAATCACTGCAAATACTATAGCCGATTCCCTTGCTGCCAGCATCGACCTCGGGAGTTCCTCCAACAATAACATTTACCTCAACAACTTCGTCGATAACATGGAGTGGGTTCCCTATGTTTATGATTCATACACTGACCGTCCTATCCGTGAAGCCAACCCAAATATGACGGTTTCAACCAATTTCTGGGACAATGGGAAAGAAGGCAACTACTGGAGCAGCTACAACGGCACAGACGACAATAGAGACGGAATCGGTGACACACCATATGTTGTTGTCGAGAATGATGCCGACCGCTATCCCCTGATGCAACCTTTTGCAACAAGCGCGCCCAAAGCAGCAACCGCTTCCGAAGCTACTTGCTCAACGCAAATAGAAAGTCAAAAGGTGCTCCAAAGTTTCCACGTTTTTGTTTATCGTTCCATGCGTTCAGAATATTGTTTAGTTGATAATTGCATCTCTCAATCCATCGGAAAAATCCACATATATACCTGCATGTTTCTTGCATGTTAACAATACATAAGTACATTCAACACGCTTCCCACCATTGAGGATGTTAACTTGTCTGAACGCTTTGCTAAAAAATGGGAAACAAAAAGAGACACAACTTCTTTCATAAGCAACGTCAAAGAAACCGTTATTCCGCCAGCACCTTTGAAGTCCCGCTTGGACAACGCGATTAGACGCTTAGATCTTCAAGTACACAAGCTAGACCAGTCGTCTGACAGATTCAGCCAAAAAGACCGAGCGCTCTTCACAAAAATAGTTGCCGCCTACGAGCAACATGACACTGCGCATGCTAATATTTACGCTAACGAGTTGGCTGAAGTCCGCAAAATGGAACGCCTAGTGATGAATTCAAGGCTTGCCCTTGACCAAGTGCTGCTGAGAATGAGAACAGTCACTGAATTCGGAGACCTAGTCACAACGCTGGGACCCTGCATAAGCGTGTTGCGCTCTGTCAACGTAGGATTATGCGGCGTGCTGCCTGAAGCTGAAAACGAACTCGGCGACATCGGCAACATGTTAAGCGGCTTAATGTTCGACTGCGGCGCAAGCTCCGGCATGTCTCTGAACTTCAACAACGTCAACGAGGATGCATCGAAAATACTTGAAGAAGCCGCGACTGTGGCGGAACAGAAAATCAACGCTAAGCTTCCAGACTTGCCGCCTGGAATGTCAACAAACGCATCCAGTGGAAAGTCAACAACATAGAACGGTTCTCTCTGAGACTTTAAACTTCCATCTTTCTTTTTTGACTAAAACGTTTTGCCACAGTAGTGGCTATCAGGCTAATGTGGAATGAACGTGAGCTTTACTGAAAGGTTACTATTTTACTAAAGACATTGGTTGTCCACAGCAAACTAAAGTGCCTTTTCCTGTAGCTAAAACTTTCACTTTGTTGCCGCAAATCTTGCATAAGTATACTTCATCCATTTTTGTCACAAAGTCACCTCCAAAACCATGCCATATGCCAGATATAATTGCTAATAGAAAAATTAAGTGTTTCCCATGGTAATTACTTCAAAGCAGCAAGCTTAACCCAGTTAAAAGGGCTTCGAAATCACAAGGGCAGTACGCGTTTCCTATACAGAAGGCTATGCTTTTATCTGATAAAAACGAATTATAAACTCGTGACGGAACAGGCATGTACGAACTGATATTGGACGCCCTTTCAGGGCTATTAAAGGGTATAATATCTGGAACTGTTGCTTTCTTCGCAGTTATGCTACTGTCAATTGTGTACAGGTACTTCACAAATGAAAAATTATCCTCATTTATCGGTATCGCCTTTGGACTGGGTTATTTGGGTTTTTCAGGCGGCTTACTCTCCATTTTAGAGACGCCCACTATTGGCGGAGTTCTACAAATTGTGGCAGTAACAATTTTCGTTGTTTGGGGAGTTAATACTGGCGACAAAATAGCCGAGAAAATTCCGAAGAAAGGCATTTCTTTGTTCGGCTCTCTCAGAGGCGGAAAACCCGCGTACATCACGGTTAAATTGCCTAACGCCCGGTTAATATATGACATAGCTTCTAAGCCTAGAGTTTCTGCTTCCTTGAAAGCCGAGTTGTCGGAGAGAGAATTCATTATACCGTCTGATCTTCCAACGGCAGACATCGCTAACCGAGTAAAGAGGCGTTTAATTACCGATTGGGGCGTAGGCGACGTAGAACTTGAACTCGATCAAGACGCGAAAGTTATTCACCTCGCGGTTTCAGCTAAGGAGCAAGGTTTAAGCGCTTTGATACCTGAAGGCAAGGTGGCTATACCGATAGAGTGCGCGGTTCTCCCGTCTAACTTGGCTTCAGGTGACGCGATAACAATTTTCTTAGACAATAACGAAGTCCTCGAAAAGGTTGAACTAAAAGGCGTAGACGAAGCAAAAAAGGTAATCACCATAGTTGCTGAGTCAAATATGCTTGAAAAAATTCGGGGAAAAACCGCATCTCTGGTTGTTGCTTTGCCGTCTGCAATATCACCACATCCGTCTATCAGCGTCCAGCAAGAAACAGGTGTAATCGAAGAGTTTCAAATCTCAAAAATTGTTAATTCTCTCAAAAAAGTCGGAGTTACAGGTGATTTAGCGAATAACATCGTGATGAAAGTCCAAGCTAAGCTAGGCAAGATGGAACCGCCAGTTTCCACGAGATTAATCAAAGCAGTGGTTGTCGAAGAATTAGAAAAAGAAAACCCAGAGGCAGCAAAAAAACTGAAAACCCGCAGACTCTGGAAGTAACAGTGCACAGGTTCTGCCTATTTGCAGTTTATATAAGGGGTCTAAAGTTTTTTCCACGCGCTATTGTGCTATTGTTTTTTGTTGTTGTAGTCTGTTGTTAGCACGTTCATGCAGCCTATTACTGCGTCCATGCTTGCCATCACGATGTCCTCGCGCACACCCATCGCCGTAGCGGTTCTGTCGCCTTTGCGCATGCGCACCATCACTTCCACCATAGCGTCAGTTCCGCCAGTAATCGCCTTCACAGCGTACTGCTCCAAGTTAATGTGCTCCACTTCCGCTATGGCTTTTTTCACAGCGTTTATTGCCGCATCCACGGGACCTACACCGATAGCTGCGCCATTAACCTCTTTCCCATTGAGCCTAAGCCGCACAGACGCTGTTGGCGTAACCGTGTTGCCGCTTATCACCGTGATTTCCTGAAGCTGAATCGGTTTCGCTTTGCTTAAGCCAAGCACGTTTTCAGCAATCGCCAGCAGATCTGCATCCGTGACTGCTTTGCCTTTGTCGCCAACGGTTTTCACGCGTACTTGAATCTCCTTTAGCTGTTCCTCGGTTGGCTGCAAGCCCATCGTGGCTAAAGTTGCTTTCAACCCAGCTGAACCTGCATGTTTTCCAGTCGCTAATCGTCTTGTGCCGCCGACCAGTTCTGGCGCAATCGCTTCGTAAGTAGCCGCGTTAGCAAGCATGCCTTGCGTGTGGATTCCAGACTCATGCGTAAACGCGTTCTCGCCTACAATTGCCTTATTCGGCTGCACAACTATGCCTGTTAACCGCGAAACCAACTGTGAGATACCATACAACAATTCCGTTTTAATCTCCAGCTTCCGCTTGTACAGCGACTGTAACGAAACCACAATCTCTTCTAACGAGGCATTGCCAGCTCTTTCGCCTAAACCGTTAATCGTAGCGTGAAACTGGTTCGCGCCGCCGCGCAACGCAGCAATAGTGTTCGCAACAGCCATCCCGAAATCATTATGACAATGCACACTAACCACTGGCACGGTAAGCGATTTCCGCAAATCCGCGAACAACTCGTAAGCCCTTTCAGGGGTTAAAACGCCAACTGTATCGCATGCCACCACGCGATCCGCGCCTGCATCAACACCCTCAGCAAACGTCCGCTTCAGAAAAGCGACATCCGCACGTGTAGCATCCTCAGCTGACAACTCCACGATTAGTCCGCAATTCTTCGCGTAACGCACCATGTCATGCGTAATCTGCAACACTTGCTCACGAGTCTTCTTCAACTTGCACTCGATATGCAAGTCTGAAACAGGAATAATCAGGTGGATGCTGTCTGCGCCGCTTTTTGCCACAGCGTCAATGTCGCCACGCGTGCCACGCGCTGCACTGCATACTTCAGCTCTTAAGCCTGCTTCAGCGATAAGCTTCACTGATTCGAACTCGCCTTCAGAAACCGCTGCGAATCCCGCTTCGATAACGTCTACGCCAAGCTCATCCAAACGCTGCGCTATTCTCAATTTATTTTCAGGTATTAAAGATACTCCAGGGGTTTGTTCACCATCTCTTAGGGTGGTGTCAAAAACTCTAATTTTTTCAGGCAAGCCGCTAGATAAAGCAATACCCCATTTTACATCCCTTGCAATCTAAAACAAGGGGATGCACCAACATATAAAATTTACGGCTTCAAAATCCCTACCAACAGCAACCCACAAGAAGCACACCAACATATTTGGAGCAAACGGGGTATGAACTGGAATTTTCTCTATTTCGCTGAGTTCCCCTGATAGCAGTATGTGATTAAATCGCCGAGAGCGTAACTCATCACCTTACGCGTCGTGCTCTTAGCGTACTTTTTGCATACGAACTCTAAACTCTACACAATCAAAACTACGCTGCCCCATTGGGAGAAGACCTTGGTAAGGTAATGGTCGCGGGTCCAAATCCCGCCCGAGGCTCCAACTCTGCAAAAGAACCCAACGCGCGACAGTGGAAGCCCATCATATTTGGAGCCTATTAGTGGTTCTATGCAGAAACCTATAGGGGTAGTCCGTATTGGCGTTTTCCACCGCCAAAAGCATGTTGAAAACAGCCGAACCCGCTATTTATAGTATGAGGGGTGTGCACTATTCCGTTTTTTGCGAAATTGGAGTGTTTTTCTTATTAGACCTAAAAGCTGCTGTCAAACAAGTTATACACCAAAAGATAAACGAAATCGAATTGTGCACACCCCTAATAGTATATATAAGGGGGCTATAGTACAAAAATTGCACGTCAGACAGCGAAATTACCTTTTGTAACAAGCTGTAACTGGCTGTTACTAGAAGTTCTTAATTTGTTTTCACAATAGACACCGCACAACAAAAGGATAAGCAGAACGAAAACAACTTAAACCCCACCAACCAAATAACTCTCCCCAACAAACACCAACAAAAAGGCGAACAAACATGCGAAGTGACGAAATTAAAAAGGGAATAGAAAGAGCACCCCATAGAGCGCTCCTGAAAGCGCTGTGCCTAACCGATAAAGACATAGCTAAACCGTTTATAGGCATAGCCAACAGCTACACAAACATAGTCCCAGGGCACATTCACCTGAGAAGCATCGCGGAAGCAGTCAAAGCAGGCATCTTAAGCGCAGGCGGTACGCCATTTGAATTCGGCACCATAGCCATTTGCGACGGTATAGCCATGGGGCACGA
>Ga0299915_10002882_pt1 | contig 12485 bp, 15 predicted proteins | sample RVTome_13_FD_200263 | JGI IMG/M metagenome (GOLD analysis project Ga0299915, IMG submission 200263) | Soil microbial communities from uranium-contaminated site in the Upper Colorado River Basin, Wyoming, United States - RVT92D227 (version 2) ...
ACCCCGGAAGATATAGCCCAGGCCATGCAAATCAGCCTCAATAGCTGGCACATTACTGACCTATCAATAACTGTGCCCCTCTGGGCCGCCATGTACCTATCTCCCCTGCTCCCCTTCCTGACGCCGGATTTTGGCCTATGGATGCACGGCGCAACCGGCAGCATGAAAAGCAGCATGGTGGCTGTTTTTTTGGCTCATTTCGGCCAATGGCAAGGCACAGACGCCAAGATTTTTCTGCCTTCAAATTTCCAGAGCACCGCTAATAATATTCTGATGTGTGCATTCCAGGCCAAAGATGTGCCGCTTGTGATAGACGACTTTGCCCCGGGCGCGACGCAAAAAGAGGTAAGAGAGCGGGATAACACGGCCTCAAATTTGCTCAGGTCTATTGGCAACAAGGCCGCCAGGGGGCGCATGCGCGACGGTCGCCATTTCCAGGCGGACTTTCCGCCTCGTTGCTTGACGATCATCACGGCTGAGGACTTACCCAAAACGCAGAGCATCATGGCCAGGGGCATCGGGATCAGCGTCTCCATTCCCCCCAAGGGCGATCCGGCCCGCCGGCCCATTGAGGAACGGCTGAAGCAGGCCCAAACCGTAGATAGCTATTTTTATCCGCATGCTATGGCCGGCTTCATCCTTTGGGTCCAGCGCCATTGGGACGAATTAGCCCGCGATTTGCCCCAGATAGCCGGGAGTTACAGGGACAAAATCCAAACGTGTGGACATGCCCGCCTGCCTGACGCTTTTGGGAAGCTGATGGCCGCCATTGATATTGCTCTATATTTCGCAATGGATTGCGGGGCGATTACTCAGAGCCAGGCCGAGCAGCGTAAAAAAGCCGCGTTTGAGGCCCTGGGGCTGATGATGACCGAGCATGGGGAAGCTGTAGACGCCGTAGACTCGACCAGAATTTTTCAAGAGATTTTGACCGAACAATTAGACGCCCGTGAGTGGTGGCTATGCGCTGCTGATGCGCCTAACGCAAATCCGCCCCTCGATTATCCCCCAGGCTGTCACCTGGTTGGCTTTTACGATGATAGCTACGTGTATTTACTCTCTAAAACCGTCAACGACATCATGCAACTCTACATGCGCCTGGGAACGCCGTTTCCTGTTGGCCGTAATACGTTGCTAAAGCGGCTCATGGAAAAGGGTTGGTTGATCCCTGGCCAGGCCAAAACCAGCGATACGGTTTACATTCAAGTTTTGGGCACATCGCCCAGGGTATTAAAGCTCGTCAAAAGCGAGGTATTACCATCATGAATTTAAAGAGAAAAATATTTCCCTTGCAGTGTGAAAATGTGTTTTTAAAAGTGTCATAAGTGTCAGAGTGTCATGAAACAGGCCAAAACAGGGCAAAAGCGGGCTAAAACCGTATGGAAACACGAACTACATGACACTTATGACACTTCTGACACTTTTAAACGTAGATTCCTGTGTCGCATGCCTAAATTTATTTTTTTTGTTCGCTGACACTTTGTAGGGGTATCAATGATATCTTTACTGGATTTTAGCCAAAACAAAGCCGATTTTACCCCGGTCCAATCTCCCCCGGCCCGTGCTCGATGGCCTCAAACCATCATTTGGCCCTCCGGGGCAAAGGTGGCCGTGGGGGAGCAATGGTCAAGGGATGACCGGGGGGAAATCATAGCTATTTATCATGACCGGGAAGAATTGGAGCTTTGTCTGACCCTCACCCAATGGATCAGGGAATGGGATCAGCCTCTAACTCAGGCCGAGTTATTCGCTCAACAGCGTCACAATTATGCCTATGAAGATTGATACCATTTTGTCACATCAGGTCATTCTTTCTCTTTTCCCAGGCATCGACCTGCTGGGCAGGGCCTTCGAGGCCCAGGGCTATTGTGTAGTTCGTGGCCCTGATCTGCTATGGGGCGGCGACATACGCCGATTCCACCCGCCGCGGCAGGTATTTTGGGGCATCATTGCCGGGTCTCCCTGCCAGGATTTTAGCGGCCTGAACCGCAATCCTGGCGATTACGGCTATGAAATGCTGCAAGAGTTTGCTCGATGCGTCACAGAAGCTGATCCGGAATGGTGGCTATTGGAAAATGTGGCCCGCGTGCCTGACTGTGACAGACCAGGGTGGTCACATCAACGCCTGGACATCAATCAGGCGTGGTACTGTGACGTGACCAGACTGCGTCACATTCAATTTGGCAGCAAGTCAGGCCGGACGTTGAATGTGACTCGATGTGGAGTCACAGATGTGACAGAATCGGCAGCGTTGGCCAATGACGATAGGGATTTTCGGACTCTTTGCCGCCTGCAGGGCCTACCTGATGATTTTGACCTGCCGGGGTTTCTGGTCGTCGAAAAAAAGCGGGCTGTTGGCAATGGCGTACCATTACAGATGGGGGCGGTCCTGGCCAGGGCTGTGGCCGATGCCTACGCCAACCAGGTCACAGTACAGATGACGATTGACGGTCAATTGATCCAGCCAGGTACGTGTAAATGCGGCTGTGGGCGCCCGGTCACGGGTAAGCAAAAATATTATGATTATTCGTGTCGGAAAAGAGCAGAACGGAAACGGAGGCGAATGAGATGATGTTAATTCTGATTACCGGTAAAGTGGATCCAAATTCCATCAAATTGGATGGAGATTGGTGGGGCAGCTTTGTCTTACAAGTTGATCGGCATAACAGGTATAGAGTCGAAATATTTGGTTTGGAGCAATCAAAATTGATCAAAACGATCCAGGCCGGGGAAACTCTTTTTCTGGTGGGCACCGCCGAAAATCGTAATCGAATTACTATTATTCCTCACATCCTCATCAAATTGGATCGGAGTAGTGATAATCATGACCAAATTCTACAGATTGCCCGGCAAATTATTGAGTCCAAATTGCAATTGTAACTTTTGACGACACACTCAACCTGTGGTATATTCTAAGGATAGAATAAACACAGCGCCCTTTCCCTGGGGGCAGGATGCCCCAAACAGTGAACCGGTCCTGACTATTGAGACAAACGTCTCAGTCAGGGCCGTTTTTGTTTCGAGGCTTTTATGATCTTACTTTATCTTCTCCTGCTTGGCCTGGCCGGGTATATGCTCTATCACCTGGTCGTGATCGTCTATCATGGCGTTAAATCGGGGCTGGCCCAGGCCGAGTCGTTAGAAAAACAATTTGGCCCCGATATCATCGGGGCTTTCAAGTATCAATTTGGAGTCACTCGTGCCAACGATAGAAACGTGGGAGACCGCCCTGGCGATCAGGGATAATACTTTTTTCCAGGTTTTTGTCTTGTCGATTTTAACTTACCTCGGGTATCGGTTACTCATCGCTACCGTCCATACAATCTGGAAGGCGCTTCTGATAGGAGCAGCCGTTTTTGGATTTTTGCTCCTGTATGGCGGCAGCATAGCCAACATCCTGCTATGGAATGGATAAAACAACATCGTAGCTTAATTCTCATTACTGGCCTGGCTGCTCTGCTCAGAATACCAACGCTGACCATGGAGTCGCTATGGTATGACGAGGCTTTTACAGCCTGGCTATCCTCGCTTCCCCTGGATCGGTTAATCGCCGGGGCGATGGGCGACGTTCACCCGCCCACCTGGTACATCATCGAGTGGGTCGTGATCCATCTACTGGGCCGCTCGGAATTTAGCCTGAGAATTGTCTCCGCCCTGGCTGGCATAGCCCTGGTGACCGCTGTCTATCGCCTGGCCCTGGCTTTCAATTTGGATCGCCCCCGCGCCCTGGCCAGCGCAGCTCTGGCCGCTGTTGCCCCGTTTTTGGTCTATTATTCGCAAGAGAGCCGCGCCTATTCTCTCATTTTTTTATTGACCACTATCGCCACGATTGCAGTTTTGGAGCGCCGTCATTGGCTCCTGATCGTCTCCGCAACTCTGGCTTTATACCTTCATAATCTCGTTATCTTTTACATCGCCGCCCTGGCCTGGCTGGCCCTATATCGCCGGGCAGATTGGCGCATGCTGGCTTCATTTGCAGCAATCGGTATACTCTGGCTTCCCTGGCTGGTCTGGGGCCTGTCAGGTCAGGTCAGCGATGTTCAGGATGGGTTTTGGGTCCGCTCGCCGACGATTGGTACCCCATTTTTCCTGTTGACTTGTTTTTTGTTTTCCAATAAAGCCATACTATTTTTTGCGGTGACCGTACCGGTTTTAGCTTTGGCCTTAGCCCTGGGTCTGTCACACCCCGGCCCCAAAGTTGAGTTTTTGGGCCTGATCCTGATCCCACTCTCTCTAATTCTGATCCTTTCCAGGGTTGTAGTCCCGATCACCGGCGACCGGTTTATTGGCTCATCAGCCATCATTCTCTACCTGCTCATCTCTCCGGCTCTGATCCCCACCCGCTGGCCGCCGCGCCCATGGTCACGCTATATTCTCCCGGCGATGTTTGGCCTCGTTTTGATTGGATTTTACGCGACTTACTGGGGCACCGCCCGGATAGGCCGTTATCCCTGGGATTTTGGCCTGGACCAATTCCAATTAGAGCGGCGGTCCGACGACGGCATTTTTCATGCAAATCTGGCCACTTACATCGTTTATCAGTATTACTTGCCTAACGATCAGGCGGTTTGGAAACAGGCTAATGATCTGGGCCAATCGCTCACCGACGGGACGAAATGGGCGATGGACATGAGCCAGGCTCAATTCGAGGAGGTGGCCTGTAACCATCCGCGTTGGTGGCTGGCATTCTACGAAAATCCAACGACCAGTGATCGGGAGCGGGGCGAAATCCAGCGAATTATTGACACCTATCACGGGCAGAAAGTTTCAACGATTTTGAAAAACGAGCTCGTCGATGCCCGGATTTATCTCATTGACCAACCATGCAAAATCTTAACCACCGCGGAATCATCGTAGCTCTATTCTTGCTCTGGCTATCCCTGACCGGAACTAATGCCGGGTGGAGGCAACCGATCATCCTATTACTCAATCTATTGCTCTGGTTGGGATTGATCATCTGGTTTTGTTTGTGCGTCCCCTGGAAAAATGATTTGTTGGGTTTGTCGTTGTTTGGGTTGATCTGCTCAGTTTTATTGAGCGCCGGTCTAACCAGTCGCTGGCCTGCCGGTACGAGTTATGTTTTGGTTTTGTTTGGTTACCTGACTATTTATTATTTTGCTCGCTCCTGGTCATCGGAGGCCATCCAGCGAGGCGCGTTCCTGGCAGTGGTCATCTATATGATTTTGTGTTGTTTTGGCTGGGAGAACACAAACATCATGGCGTTTAGCCTCCTCGGTTTGGCTTTTCTGGCATTTCCTGTGGGCGGCTGGGGGATGTCACTTTTTGTGGCGCTGTTTAATTTCGTATATTTGCACAGCATGGGCTGCACGTTGGCTCTGATCACCGGCTCGGTCGTCCTACTATGGCATCACAAGAGTTTACTGCTCCGTTTTGGGGTAGTATGTAGTATTTTCCCGATTCTGTTGTTTGATTGGTGGGGGAATAGGGCTACCTACACGCTCAGGATTGGTTGGGCTATGGACGCCATCAGAGATTTTTTGACTTCTCCGATCTGGGGTATTGGGCCTGTATCCAGCTATCAGAATACCTGGCATGCCCATAATATGGTCTTGAGCATCGCCGCTGAATTAGGCATCGTTGGCCTGCTGGCGCTGGCCGGGCCTGGCTGGGCTGTCTGGAGAAATCGAGCCAGGCTGCCGATTTGGGCCATCGCATTGACAGCTGCGTTTATAGTCTGGAGTCTGGTTGACGAGCCGCTGAAATTTTGGGGACCCGGGGCAATGTTGATGATGGCGTGGTCGAGGATGAGGCGAGAATGAAAAAGACATTTATCCTTACATTTCTATTTTTTATTTTGCCATTCGTTATCACAACGATGATTCTGGCTCCTGCTCAGGCACAGGGGCCAATCATTGGCGAAGTCCGAATATGGACCACCACAAGTGCACCCGACGGCTTTTTGTTGTGTGACGGTAATAGTTATGACAGGATTGCGTATGCAGATTTGTACGATGTCATTGACTGTACTTTTGGCTGCCTTTTGACAACAACATTTCGAGTGCCATATCTCATTGATCGCATGCCGGTGGGTGCTGGCTCACTATATTCCCTGGGCGCAATTGGGGGCGAGACAGCACATACATTGACAATAGCCGAGATGCCGATACACAACCATTTGCGGAATGTGTATGGATATACTGAACATGTTCTTCATACCGGTAGTGGCGGCTATGGTTTCCCGCCTTCTTCTTCTGGATACATCCAGGCTACCAATACTGGCAATACTGGCAGTGATCAGGCCCACAACAATATGCCTCCGTATCTGGCCATCTCATATATCATCGCCTACACCAGTGTCATCAGTATTACTCCCACCCCCACCCCAACACCCACGCCAACCCCCACCGCGACAATCCCTATCTCATATACTCTGCCGATCTCGGTCTACACCCATACCCTGGCCAGTGGAAAAACTTTGACCGTCCCAATCGAGGCCAGTTTTGGCGAAATAATAGTCGCTTCGATTGGCCTGAGCCTGAGCGCGGTTTTTGTGTTGCGATTTACGTTCAAATTGATTTATAGACGATGAGCGAGGTCATTACGTACACATTGCAAAGTGGTCAAATTCTGACTATGCCCCTCGAGGCGACGTTTGGGGAATTACTCATCTCTGGGGCATTTTTGGGATTATTGGCCGTTCTGGTTGTAGATTTCGTGTTTGAATTGGTATATATATAGGCAATGAACTTGACACCTGAAACCATTGAATTATTACAAATCACTATCACCAGTCTGTCTATCGTTTTCCTGGGTATGCTCCTGGTCCACGGTTTGAGTCATTTATTGGAAAAAATCCTGGGTGGTTGAGATGTGGGCAGACCTGCAAGAGACATTTTACGTCACACTTGGACCATTCATCGGCGATTTGTTATTGCCGGTGTTCATCGCTGCCGGGCTACTATTGGCGATGTTGATGTCCACCGCCAGGTTTTGGCGGCCCAGGGAGATTAGTGAGGTAATTATCGTAGGCAAAGCCTACGATGAAGAATAATTCCGTAGAAAGGAGGTGATAAAAAATGAGTTTAGATCTGGACTTCGACTTGATATTCATAAGGGCGAATGAATTTTTGCAGGCTCTGTGGCCCATCGTCGCGCTAGCGGCGGGGGTCGGGTTTGCAATCTATTTGTCCAAGATGATTATTTCGGTGTTCAAGGGCGGGCTGGGATAGTCGACCTTCGTACACTAGCAGCGGTTTCAGGTGTCAAATTCATTGCCTACGATAATTTTTTTGATATAAATTTTTGATAGAAAGGAGCACAATAGCCATGAGTTTGGATCTGGATTTTGATTTGATATTCCAGAGGACGAACGAATTTTTGCAGGCCCTATGGCCCATCGTCGCGCTAGCGGCGGGGGTCGGGTTTGCAATCTATCTCAGTCGCCTGATCATTTCGGTGTTCAAGGGCGGGCTGGGCTGATTTTTGTGATTAAATAGATTGATGTTCAGCAATATCGATGCGCCTGCTGAACACGTTGTTTCATAAGATCAATTTGGTGACAATCTGCCCTTATCTGGGTGAATGGCGAATGAGACAAATATTTAAATTATTCATCTCGATTATCCTCTCAACCGTTTTTTTCGCTCTGGCCAACAAAATTTTATACCCCCCACCCGTCTATGCTGCTGATCCATACACGTACACGACTACGTTTGATGGCGATCTGGAGGGATGGCAAAATGCGGACAATCCGTATTTCGGTAGTATGACCAGGATTAATTTCGTTTGGAGTGATGCGCGTGATCACACTGGCAACGCGGGGGGTAGCGCATTACACGATTACACTCCATCGACTCAGAAATATTCAAATATCGAGGTATCATCATTTCAGATCTGGGCTGCTATTGGGCTTACCGGTACTGGCTCAATTAGCAGTTCTGGCATTCAGGTCACCCTGGCCGCGAAGGATGAAACGACAGCGCCAGGAACGGCCAGGATTTTTTTCCATCATACCGATGGGACATATATTCAAAAAACCTTTGCGACAGCCTCATCGTGGACGGTAGGAACAAGGACGAGTGACGCAGCATTAAATAAAAAGTTAGATAGTATTTCCATTGCCTACTACTCGTATTATGCTTTGGATTGGGAGCGATATTACGACGATGTAATCATAGAGATTCCAGATATCAACATCATTTGGATTACCGGCACCTGTCAAACCGTAGCTGATGCTCATTTTACCGGTATTGTCTCCGATACCTGGCAGCTCTCAGGCTCTGCGACTATTTCTGATAGTACGTTGACTCTCCCCCCCGGTGATACTGCTGCCCAGGGACTTACTTTGGATGGCGCTACGGGTTACAACGCGGTTTTGTCTGTAACCCAGGTTACGTCTGCACCAATTTCTCTAAATGTGTTTCTGGGAACCGATGTAGATGTCCTGACCATAACAGGGACCGGCTATTACTCCGCATTTTTGGCTACACCAAGCTTATTAGAAACTGAATCTATATCCTACGTTTTGCAAAATAATAGTGCTACTGGGGAGATCGGCATTGATTACACCTGTTTGCTCGTGTCGAGCCAATCGATTTGTGCGGCTGGTCAAAATGAGTATTTGCTGAATATCGGCAACAACTACGGTACTCCAATCATCGAGGATGCCTATGGCGTATCGGAGGGCTGGACAGGAGTTGACTATTTTGATGGTTCCGATACAGACGCGGTAGAGTTCAACCAGATACCGTTTTTTATTCAGGATTTAGATGACGAACTCACTTTATCTGGATTGATTGGGGGTCAATTGATTTATTATAATCCAGATCAGGTGGCGGTGGTTTATGATTATGAAATCATTCCAGAAGTTATTACTGTCACAGGAGTTTATCCCACTGGGACGGACCCAGAGTTGGAGGTCTGGATAAATGGCGGGGACGGGTGGGACGTCATTTCGCAAACGTCATCGTTCTCTACAACAGAGACGTTTAATATTACTTTGTGGTCTATGGAGCAAGGCATAGCGTCACTGAGTATAGCTGTCCCCATTCTCCAACCGGTTCGCCTGGGGCTGGCAATGACCGGGGGAGGGGAGGATGGCGTTGCATTTGGTTTTGATTCAATCGAGATTTGGGGCTGCGCCACCGGCAGCGCAGCCAGTGTGGGCGAGTGTATTTTTGGCGATCCTGATTTGAACGCCGATAACGGGGAACCATCCCCGTATTATTGGCTAGGGGGGTATACTCCCCAGATCGAGGGTGCTGCTATAGGCCCGGGTGATGTACTTTATCAAAATATTTTGCCCCCTACGGCCGGCCTGTACAACCTGGAAATTGTGGCCGATGCGGTCGGGGCTGAAGGGTGTAGTTTTGACGTTCGCGTTTACAGAACTAATAGCACTCAGTTACTCAGTTCAAAGACTGTTCTTTGTCACGTCGGTATTGCCCAAAACTATTCTGTGGGTCTGGATTTACCAAGTGACGCCGTAGAGATCAATCTCAAGGGCGTCCAGGGACAAATTTTTATTGATAGTCTATGTCTGACAAACCCATTTGATGACTTGCAATGCTTGAACATCAACCCCCAGTTCACCCTGGGCAGCCAGGGCTATAGTGGTGACTTTGGGGCCAGCGGCGGCCAGGCCACATTACAATCTGGCGGGCGTATGGGGGCTGTTGGAATTGACTACAATGCTGAGCCTGCGCCATACATGCTGAATTTGACCTTGAGTAGTTCTGAGGCTGATACTTGGGTGACTCTGGGAAACAATCCAGGAATTTATAGCACCGATGAGAATTATCAAATCACCGGCACCATAACGCTTAGTTATCCCTTTTACACGGCCTTACTTGGAGGTTATGGGCCGTTAGTATTCAACGATGGCCCTGAAACTCTGGAAATTTCACAGTACTGCGTCATCAATGCAACGGGTGAAATCACCCAAACGACCGGGTTTGAGTGCGACACGCTAACTAATCCTGATTTTGACGACGGTGAAACAGGCTGGAACACGGAAAATGTATTTGTCTATGGGAGCGTGGTCAGTTTCGGAGCTTCGGGCGTGATTTCTCAGAGTCTGCTCAATGTATCCAGCACGGCCAGCGCAACTATTAGATTCTATGCCTCTGCCTATCAAAATATTGAGGCGACTTTGCAACTTGCCTTGACCAATGTGGGGGGGACAGATACATTTTCTGATGTTGTTTCACTCTCTCCTGTAGAAGGTGAAGGCTTTTTACAGACATCTTTTGCCCTCACCGACACTTACACTTCCGGCGACGTGACCATATTGGGGGACACTGGCCTGGAAATTGATTTTATTTGTGTGATTTTTTCTGATGAGCCTCCCTCTCTCCCAGAAGAACCGCCTCCAGGAACTGAACCGCCAACGACGGGGCAACCAGGGGAATGTTTGTCTCCTCCTATGGCCCTGATCCCTCCGGTTACGTCTACAACCTGGTTTCTATCCATCTGGCCCTGGGCTGCCCCTGGTCCAGACAATTTTGAAACGGTGATGGTTTATAACACGAGCTGGGTACGTTATATTGGTTGCAGGCTCGATCAGTTGATAGTTTGGCTTGAAGATTTTGGGGCAACGATTATCAGGCTACTGAATATCATCATCAGCCTGTTAGCATTGGCTGCCCTATTTGATGTGTTGAACGCCATCCTGGAATTTCTAAATGGGTTGGGTGACCTTCTCAGTAACATAATCGGTGAGGCGCTGGGTGAACTATTAAGTGATTTGTTCGCGAATATTTTATATTTTTTGGGGCTATTGGGTTTGTTTTTGCTGGCTGTAGTTGGACTGTTGCTTCTAGTATTGGCCATCGCTTATCTGGTCTGGCTAATTCCACAAGTATTTTTTGATAATTTCCAGACCGCTGTAATCAGTGAAGAGATCGCACCATTACCATTACCTACCGATCCGGAGGACCCACTCTATGGCGTCATTACCGGTATGCAAGTATTCGACCAGGTGGCCGGAGGTTCATATCTTTATCCAGTGACCATCTTGGCGATTGTGATTGGTTCAATCTCCATCTTGTGGTGGACTATCCAACGAATTAGCTCATATTTGCGAGGTGGACAATGAAGATTGTTACACCTTTTTGTCTGGCTTTTTTCATTCTATTAATGGCATTTATCTTTTTACCAACTCCAACTCAGGCCGCTATTGTAGTATCAGAGGATAATGTCAAAGTTTGGCAGATTCAACCCCCACAACAAATTACCACTGAAATCGAAGATGCATTAAGTCCATTGGTTGACTTCTTACAAGAGTATGCTGATATTGCTACAACGGTTTTGAGTGATACTGAAAGTACTACTGATACCCTCTGGATCAAAATGCTCTATGAGACTACAGAGGGAATAACCATCACTGAGACTATCAGTGATGATGTACCCGTCGATTATTATCCTGATGCCCCTCAGACTATCCGCCAGTATGGCTATACCTACGAGGCATTAACGAGTAGCGATATGAGCGCAATGAACACTCTGGATTTTGTGGCCTGGTTAGGTTGGGCTGTGGCGTTGCCGTTTCTCTATCTGCGTTCAGTTGCGGAGATTGGGGAGACAATCGGGCCAATCGGACTGTTTATATCCTGGCTGCTGATGGCCGTGTTTTGGGTAGCCTTTGTCTATTTTATGGAATTTCTTCTTTCAATGGCTTCTGCTCTGCTCGGATTGATCGGGCGAGTAGTTCAATTTATCGGCCTGGCCAAGTAGGAGGAAATGTAATGTTTGATGAGTGGATTTGGGAGACGGATCCAACCGTTACACCTATTCCCTTGCCAGAGCTTGACTTGAATTTAATCATCAGTTATGCCCTGGCTGTGGTTAATTTTATCAACAATCACAACATCGTTGGCTTTTTAATCATCATGCTCCTTGCTGTTTCGCTGATTGCCTGGGCTTATACGTTTGCAGTCAAGAAACGACCAGATGACCGTTTAGGGGCTGGCCTGATTGAGGATGTGGAGCAGGCGGACCCGGCCAAACTGAGCCGGCAATGGGAGAAATTCAGGCGCCGCAGGAATGTGAGGTTTTAAAATGGCTATTAAACCAGGTCCGCCATACACTCATGGTCGTATCCTTAATCGCCACAAACGTGGTCGGCCACGATTTAGCTTTTTTCGGCGGCTCGTCTCACGCTCCAGGCGGTTAATTCCGGTTTTGGTTATTATTGGCCTGGGAGCTGGAGTTTATTTTGGGTTTAAATTGTTCGGCTTGCTATGAAGATCGAGTGGCTAGAACCAGGCCAGGCTCCAATGAGCGACACGCCTGGCAAAAAACGAGGTGCAGGGATGGATGACGGCGTTAAAAAATTGTTGATCGTAGGCACGATCACACTCGTGCTGTTCGTCGTTGGGCTATGGGGCTGTTCGTTCCAGCGCCGGGCCAAGGCTGATCAGGCGGCCCAGGCTGCTCAGGCTACCCAGGCCGCGCAGCCCACGCCAACGTCAACCGAAACCAGGGTCATTATCAACCTGTTGACTCCTGCAACGCTACCGGCTGAG
>Ga0299915_10002883_pt1 | contig 12482 bp, 8 predicted proteins | sample RVTome_13_FD_200263 | JGI IMG/M metagenome (GOLD analysis project Ga0299915, IMG submission 200263) | Soil microbial communities from uranium-contaminated site in the Upper Colorado River Basin, Wyoming, United States - RVT92D227 (version 2) ...
GAAACTAACAATTGTTAATAAAGTAGCTGATTTTGAAAAACATGGAATAAAAGCATCTCATAAACTGTTAATAACTACCCAATTTTACTATATTGGTGAATAGTTACCTATATTTTAATGTTTAAAATGCCTTGTCCCGGTAAATACCATGGACATCCCGTTTTTATCACAAAAGTCGACAGAATCCTGATCCCTGATTGAGCCTCCGGGCTGAATCACCACTTTTATTCCTGCTTCATTTGCAATTTCAACACAATCGGCAAACGGGAAAAATGCATCGGAAGCCATTACGGCTCCCCGGATTTCAAATCCAAAATTACGTGCTTTAAGAATGGCCTGTTTCAGGGCATCTACCCGACTGGTTTGTCCGACACCACTGGCAATTAGTTGCTTGTTTTTCGCCAGCACAATGGTATTTGACTTGGTATGTTTTACAACTTTATTGGCAAAAACCAGATCATCACCTTCTGCCTCAGTTGGTATACGCCGTGTGACCGGTTTCATGTCGTCTTTCAATTCTGTCCTGATATCTCTGTCCTGTTCAATAATGCCATTCAGCAAGCTCCTGAACTGAACGAGCGGCAAAGGCACATTTTTCCGAACCAGGATGATCCGGTTTTTTTTCTTTTTCAGGATTTCCAACGCGCCTTCATCATATGCCGGTGCTATAATAACCTCAAAAAACAACTTATCAGCTTCAACAGCCGTGGCCCCATCAACAGTTGTATTGGTAATTAATATACCCCCGAAGGCTGATACAGGGTCACCTGCCAGCGCAGCCTCCCATGCATCCAAAAGATTTGTCCTTGAGGCTATGCCACAGGCATTGTTATGTTTCAAAATGGCAAAGGTTGTCTCCCGGAAATCATCAATCAGGTAAACAGCTGCTTCAATATCGAGCAGGTTATTGTAGGAAATCTCCTTGCCTTGCATCTGATCGAAAATGCTTGTAAAATCGCCGTAGAAAGTGCCTCTCTGATGCGGATTTTCACCGTAGCGTAAAGGTTTTGCCATGTTTACACTTTGCCGGAAGGCCTGCTTTTCTTTCTTTCTGTTGAAATAGTTAAAAATGGCCGTATCATAATGCGATGTTACCCCAAAAGCTTCCAGGGCAAGACTTCTTCGCTGATCAAGTGTGGAACGGCCCTGATTCCCGTTCAATAGCTCCAGTAACAATGGATACTGATCCTTCGAAGGAATGATAATGACATCCTCGTAATTCTTAGCCGCCGCACGAATCAGGGAGATCCCGCCGATATCTATTTTCTCAATTATCTCACCGGCCGATGCGCCCGATGCAACTGTTTCCTCAAAGGGATAAAGATCAACCACAACCAGATCAATGGATTCAATGGAATAATCCCTCAGTTCCCGGTTGTCCGAATCATTGCCCGAACGGGCCAGTATTCCCCCAAAGACTTTCGGGTGAAGTGTTTTTACCCGTCCTCCGAGAATTGAAGGATAACCAGTAAGTACCTCGACTGCTGTCACCGGAATATCCAGTTTTTCTATGAATTCCTTGGTACCGCCCGTGGATATAATCGAAACCTGCAGAACATGAAGCTTACGTACAATTTCTTCGAGATGATCCTTGCAATAAACAGAAATTAATGCTGATTTTATTTTCTTATCCTCCATAAAACAAGTGATTAATGGTTGCTGAATTGGCCTGTAATGATTGTATCCCCATTGATTCATCAAATACTGCCGTACGGCTACAAGATATTAATTTTTTAACAAAATAAACAGCGCTTTCTTATCTTTGTTTGAGAATCCCGAACACCATGCGATGGTACTATATTTTTCATGAAAGCCTTCAGTCGGCTTTCCGTACAGTGGTTCTCAACAAGCTCCGGACATTCCTTTCCCTGCTTGGTGTAACTATCGGTATTTTTTCCATTGTTTCGGTTTTTACCGTTCTGGATTCAATGGAATCAAATATGAGAAAAACGGTTGATTCGTTTGGCAATGATGTGATTGTGGTTGAAAAGTGGCCATGGGCACCTGAAAACGGGACAGAATTCGCCTGGTGGGAATACATCAACAGGCCGGTTACCACATTAAAGGAATATGAGGATCTGAAGGACCGGATGAAGGAAATCAAGACGGCGTGTTTTCTTGCAGCCGTCCAGACGGATGTTGAATATCTCGACAACAAAGCAGAAAATTTTCAGCTCTGGGGTGTTTCCGATGAATTTGAGGATATTCGCTCTTTTAATATTTCCCAGGGACGCTTCCATTCTCCCCTGGAAATTAACTCAGGAAAAAACAACTGCATAATCGGATATACCCTGGCAGATGAGTTGTTTCAGGGACGAAGCCCGCTGGGCCGGAAAATCAGGTTAAAAGGTAAGGATGCAACGGTAATCGGTGTGTTCACCAAGGAGGGAAAATCATTGCTGGGTGGCGGGAGCATGGACAAGGCAGTGCTCGTGCCCATCGGTTTTATGGCTGTTATGGTTGACCTGAAAGATGAAACCAGCAATCCTCAGATCTGGGTAAAAGCCGGTGAAGGAATGACCGTGGATGCACTGAAAGAGCAAATAAGGCTGACCATGCGGTCGATACGCCGGCTAAATCCCCGGTCAAAAGATAATTTCGCCCTCAATGAGACCAGCCTGATCAGCGCCGGTATTGATCAGATATTCAAAGTGGTAAATATTGCCGGTTGGTTTATCGGAATCTTCTCCGTACTCGTCGGCGCATTTGGCATTGCCAATATCATGTTCGTATCGGTAAAGGAAAGGACCAACATCATTGGTATTCAAAAGGCACTCGGAGCAAAAAGCTACTACATCATCCTCGAAGTGCTTTATGAGTCCGTACTGCTTTCCATAATCGGTGGCATGCTGGGATTATTGTTAATCTATATCGGCACCTTTATTGCCAGGGCACATGAGTTTGAAATATTCCTGAATGTTGGGAATATTATCCTGGGCCTGTTTATAAGTACATCGGTAGGTCTGATTGCCGGACTTATGCCCGCTTTCACAGCTGCCCGGCTTGATCCGGTAAAGGCGATTGCTAGTACGTTTTAGGGACAAGGGACAAGGGACAAGGGACGAGGGACGAGTGGGTATGGGTGTGGGTAAAGGGTGTGAAAAGTGTAAATGAAAAATATATTTAATCAAATTTTCATTATGAATTCCAAAAAACATTTTCCTTTGCTGATCCTGCTGATCTGTATCTTTAATCCATCATTCTCCCGGGTCCCTGTTGATTCAACGCTGCTCACCGTCGACCGGATCTTCGGTTCAAGGGAATTCCGGCCTGAAAGAGCACCGGATGTCCAATGGATCAGTGGCGGAGAAGCCTACATTATCAGCGAACCTTCACAGAAAAACTTTGACCAGGAAGACCTTGTAAAAATTGAGACTTCAACACAAAATCGCTCAGTATTCATTCCGGCCGAAAAGCTTGTCCCTCCCGGTAACAGTGAACCCATATCCATTGATGAATTCACCCTCTCACCCGATGAATCGAAAGTGCTCATATTCGCAAACAGCAGCCGGGTGTGGCGGAGCAATACAAAAGGCGATTACTGGGTTTATGATCTGACCACACAAAAGTTGAGCCGGCTGGGCACACAATTTCCTTCTTCCTCCCTGATGTTTGCCAAGTTCTCGAATGATAACAGTTTTATGGCCTACGTGCATAACTTTAATCTTTACCTGGAGAATTTCTCTGATGGTTCTGTCACCCAGCTTACTTCTGACGGCAACGGAAACATTATCAACGGCACATTCGACTGGGTATACGAAGAGGAATTCGGCTGCCGTGACGGATTCCGCTTGAACGTCTCAGGGGAGTTCATAGCTTTCTGGCAGCTGGATGCCTCATCAACAGGCACTTTTTATATGATCAATAACACGGATTCCATCTATTCAGGCATCATACCCATCCGGTACCCGAAGGTCGGCCAGTCTCCTTCTGCCTGCAAAGTAGGGCTTATTAACACCCGCAACAGGAAAATCCTGTGGATACCAGTTCCCGGTGATGCGCGGGAGAACTACATTCCCCGGATGCAATGGATGAATGATAACCTGTTGCTGATCCAGCAAATCAACCGCCGGCAAAACAACCTGAAGTTCTATACCTACACTGTAACCACCGGCGAAATTAAAATGATCTATGAAGAGAATGATGACACCTGGATTGACATCAGCTATCCTGATATAACTACTGATAGCTGGGAGATGGAGGATCTGATTACCACCGACAAGGGACAGGCTGTACTGAAAATGGCAGAAACAGATGGCTGGAGACATCTGTTCAAGATCAACCTTACATCCGGCACAAAAACACTGCTCACCCCCGGCAATTATGATGTGGCCCGTTATTATACTGCCAGTAATAAAGTTGTTTATTTCAGCGCCTCCCCAAAAAACAGTACACAACGTTACCTGTACTCTGTATCCCTTAACGGGAAGGGCGATACTATAAGAATAACACCAAGGGGGATTACAGGAATGAACCGTTATGATGTTTGCCCAAATGGCAAATATGCAGTATATCGTCATTCCAGTGTTAATAATGTTCCCAAAGTAAGTCTGGTAAGCCTTCCAGCAAACGAAACCATTAAAGTACTGGCTGACAATGCTGCCTATAAAAACAAAATAGGTAAACTCCGGTGGCCGGTTACTGAGTTCTTCTCCATTACCACTGCGGACGAAGCGGTAATGGATGGAAGAATGACCAGACCGGTTGATTTTAATCCGGCGAAGAAGTATCCCGTATTGTTTTATGTTTATGGTGAACCGGCAGGACAGGAAGCAATCGATAACTGGCTTGATTTATGGACCATCATGCTGGCACAGCAGGGATATATTGTAATTGCCATGGATAACCGGGGTACTCCATGCCTGAAAGGCAGTGCCTGGAGAAAAGCTATCTATAAAAAAATCGGGACTATTAATTCGCGAGATCAGGCCATGGCTGCAAGTGAAGTGCTGAAATGGAGTTTTATCGATACATCACGTGTGGCCGTTTGGGGCTGGAGCGGGGGAGGGAGCATGACGCTCAACCTCATGTTCCGCTACCCGGAAATCTATAAAACAGGTATGGCGGTGGCTGCAGTATCCGACTTGTTAACTTATGACAACATTTATACCGAGCGGTATATGGGTCTTCCTTCAGAAAATGCAGGCGCATACGCCGAGGGTTCTCCCAGGAATTTTGCCGGCAATCTCCGGGGCAACCTGCTGATCGTGCATGGAACCGGCGATGATAACGTCCATTACCAGAATGCGGAACTGGTAATCAATGAACTGATCAGCCACAACAAACAATTTACCATGATGGCTTATCCCAACCGTTCGCATGGGATCTTTGAGGGACGGAACACCCGGAAACACGTGTATACGCTGCTGACTAATTATCTGAATACACATTGTCCGCCGGGGGGGAGGTAGTACTAATTATGAATTATGAATTATGAATTATGAATTATGAATTATGAATTATGAATTATGAATTATGAATTATGAATTATGAATTATGAATTATGAATTATGAATTATGAATTATGAATTATGAATGTAAAAATCAACTCCCTGTATGAAGATTACAAACGAGGCGGTATCAACCGCCGTGATTTTCTGAGAAAACTGACCCTGTATGCCGGCAGTACTGCCGCTGCATTAACCCTTCTGCCCATGCTGGAAAATAATTATGCTAACGCCGTAACGCCGCCTGAGAGCCACCTTCGCCAAGGCTACAGCAGGTCGAAGGACGATACGGGATTATTCACCGAGTTTATCACTTATCCCGGGGAAACAGGAGAAATGAAGGCCTTTTTGGCCCGGCCAGATGAGAAGAAAAAGTATCCGGCCGTCGTGGTCGTACACGAAATCTTTGGCCTGAATCCGCACATACAGGATGTGACCCGGCGCTTTGCAAAAGAAGGATTCCTCACCATTGCCCCGGATGCTTTGTCACCCGCAGGCGGAACCCCTGATGACGGCAGCAAGGCTGTGACAATGATTCGTGAGCTGGATGGGGAAAAGACAACCAAAAACTTCGTGGCTGCGGTTAAGTACCTTAAAACTCATCCGTTGTCGACCGGTAAGGTTGGTTGTACGGGCTTTTGCTGGGGCGGGGCCATGACCAACCAGGTGGCAGTTAATGAACCTGATCTTGATGCTGCCGTTCCATACTATGGCCGCCAACCCGCAACTGAAGATGTGCCCAGAATCAAGGCACCGGTAATGGCGCACTATGCAGGCGATGACGCCCGGATCAACGAGGGTATACCTGCCTTTGAAGAAGCACTGAAAAAAGCAGGGATCGAGTACAAAATTTACATGTACGAAGGCGCCCAGCATGCCTTCAACAACGATTCCAATTCCGAGCGCTACAACGAGCAAGCGGCCAAACTGGCGTGGGAGAGGACGATTGAATTTTTTAAGGAGAAGTTGAAATAGTCGCACCTACGGCGCTTTGGATGCTTTTAGGCAATCCATTCTACCATAATATTGCCCCTACGGGGTTTTTCGATCTGCATTTTGCCAGGCCTTTGCCACCGCCTTCACAAACGGGCTGCAATGCCTGAAAAATTTCTTATACCCCGCACACAGGTAATTCAGCCCCGGTTCCCCGTCGGGTGTGCTGATGAACCGGTTCTTCGGGCATTCCCCGTTGCACATGTCCCGTATTTCGCACTCCAGGCAATGCCGCGGCAAGGTATTTAGCTTAGCCTGTCCGAACGCCTGTTGCCTTTCACTGTCCAGCAGATCTGCCAGGGCAATATCCCGGATGTTACCCAGGTAATGTTCCTTTGTGACAAAATGATCACATGAAAAAAAATCCCCGTTGTGTTCCACCACCGGTACCCCGCCACATACAGGCTTGAATATGCACAGCGTATGATCCTGATTGAAAGCAGTCCGCAGGGCCTCTTCAAAGATCTGAACCTTAACTTTCCCGATATCGTGTTGTACCCATTCATCAAAGATGGCACACAGGAATTCACCGAAAGCCTCAGCAGAAACTGATTTACTGGTAACGCCTACCGGATCCTCCGTCTGTTTTTCCACCAGGGGTATGAAGGTTAAAAACGGTGCGCCCAGTTGCCTGAAGAAACGGTATACCTCCAGCGGATATTTAACATTTTCGGCATTCACAACACACAGGATTTCAGGATCGATGCCATGCAAAACAAGCTTATCGTAACCCCGCATCACCTGTTTAAAAGTGGGGTTACCGTCTTTGGTGAGCCTGAACCTGTCATGAAGCTCTTCGGGACCGTCGATACTGATACCAATTACAAACTGTTCCTCGGCTAAAAATATGCACCAATCCTTGTTTACAAGCGTACCATTGGTTTGCATGCCATTGATGATCTTCCGTCCTGATTGATTGTATTTTCTTTGCAATTCAACAGCCTTACGGTAAAAATTCAATCCGGCCCGCATGGGCTCGCCACCATGCCACGAGAAAGTAATGACCGGTTCGGTACAGGCCTTAATATGCTGACGAATATAATTTTCAAGAATTTCTTCCGGCATGTGATATACCTTATCCTCTCCGAATAATTTTGTTTTATCGAGGTAATAGCAATAGGCACAACCCAGGTTGCATGTAGGACCTGTTGGTTTGGCAAAAACCTGGAATTCTCTTGACCGGGGATTCATAAATAAATATTCACGCCAATCATGATGCGCGGCATAAACATGGGCTGCCTGATGGCCCTGTCGGCATCCCTGTACGTAAAAGCAGCATCGTCATTCTGATTGTCATTTTGAGGATTCACATTGTCATTGCCGGGACTGTAAGAGGTATCGTGCCCTTTCAGTGTACTCGGAAAATAATGATCGAGTCCGTAATTAATGACAAGATTAAGCTGCTGCGTTATTTTAAAATGATTTTCAATACTTCCTCCAATTCCCCATTGTTTTGAAGTGACATCAAAGTCTTCGTTTCCACCTATATACTTGAAATTGCCCCTGAAGGTTGAAAACCTCGGACCAAATACAAGGTAGGAATGATCAAGCCCGAATATGGACCTTGGCAACAGGAAATCAAGCCGGTAATCAAATGACCTGCCCTTCTTTTCAGGAACCCCATTGGTGGCATTGTTGATGAAAATGCGACGGGCATCAGCGGCATTTCCGGGATTAAGTATAGTGACCCCCATTCCGATACGGAGCTTAAAAGGGAACTCAGCCGAAAGATCATGAAGCGTGAAGTTGGCCTGAATGCCGTATCCCCTGTAATATCCGGTAATGATACCCAAGGAAGATCCTGAGGGAGAGGTGCTTTTTACCTGACCGGAAGATGGCGTGACAAGTCCTGCCAAAAGTAGGGTAAGTACCAATGATATTTCCTTCGTTTTCATCCTGTATTCAATTTAATAATTCGGGAATTCATAGTTGAACAATTGTATAACGCAGAATCACGGACTATATTTCCCGGATTTCGCATGAAAGGATCTGTGCCTCATTATTTCCGCAGCTAATGCCACCTCCCTGAAGCCGGGTTAACCTACGAACTTTTATTATTCATCAATTCAAACAGTTGATTAATGGAATTTCATTTTATCAATTTGTTTATCGCCTGAATAACCCTTATATTTCGAAACCCCTGAAAAAATCCATATGAATTCAACATATACCCATAACATTCGCGACGCTTAATAAAGTTAATGGTTTTCTGGAGTTGGCTGTAAACTCAGCCTCGATAAGGAGCAACGACTAATATTCAACTAAAACTTATATAAATATGATAAAAAGTATACAATTTATTCTTGTATTCCTGGTGATTCTGGCTTTTGGTTGTAAAAAAGACGAAGATGGTTCTTCAGCGCCGGAATACACCATAGTTAACAACGGAGGCGCCGGAACAACCAGCATTACTGATGTTGATGATGACGAACCTCTTGATGTTGCACAAGCTGTGCCATCTGAATCTAATGAAGCCTATCCCAAGAATATTGTGATCATGTTCTTTTTAAATGATAAGGTTTATCTGAATTCCTTAGTGGACAATTTCATTGTAACAGTTAACGGAACCATAGTCGGAGGTACAATAACCGTAAATGAGGCATCAAATGGTTATGCCATACTGATCTTCACACCTGCCAAAGAATTTGGAGCAGGCAAAGAGATTGTGGTTACGCTTAAAAGCGGCATACAGGATGACGGAGGCAACGGATTTGTTACAGATTTTGAAATCACATTCACAACAACTGCAGGATCAGCCGGAAGTTTTGATGATAATACGGGCTTCGAAAACGGTGACCTGGGGGTGACTTTTATGGGTGATGGTGCAATCCTTAGTGGTACACATGGGTCAGTGGGACCGGTAAGTGGTTCCAAATTTGCCACCATTACATCCGGAAATGCACTTGTCTCTTCCGGTTATGCTATCGGTGGAGCAACCAGTATGGTGATTCTTGGGCCTATTGATACCGATGTTTCTTCCCTGTCATTTGATTTTGATTTTGTCTCATCGGAGTTTAATGATTATGTGGGTAGTATTTATGATGACTGCGCAGTTTTTACCATCTGCGGGCCTAATGGGGCATATTCGGAGTTAATTGCCAGTGTTAATACCATTGGAGATATTGGCAATACACAATGTTTAAATTTTGCAGGACTGCCTGACGCAGGTGACGGTTATGCAGGGCATACAGGCTGGCAGCATAAAACACTGTCACTTGATGATATCGGGTCTCCGGCATATATCATTTTTACGGTTACTGATGTTTCAGACCTGATATTCTCATCAGCACTGACGCTGGATAATATCAGTTATTAATTCAGTATTCAGAAAACCTCGTTATATGCCCGGTTAATAAAAATCCCGGCCTGGTGAAACAGCAAACTTCCAGGTCGGGTTTTTTTTATTTCGGATTATGAGTGTTTGACTATAATTTCGGCAGTTCCCAGGGTTTCCGGTACCTGGCCTTCAGGTGTGTGTTGGCTTCCGGATCATTGGCAAACTGGGAAGTTGAACCGTCCCAGTATAGCCTTCTTCCTGTTTTATAGGCAACATTCCCCAGATTGGCCACCCTGGCTATGTTGGCGCCGATATCAATGTTCGCGTGGGGCGACAGGCTTCTATCCTTGATGCAGGCAATGAAATTCTCCATATGGTTAAGGAGTCCCTTATTGGTCCCCCGTATCAGGTCCACCTTATCCATCTTGGGCTTTCCGTTCTCACGTTCCGGGATCACTTCCCAGCCTCCGCGGTCAACGACAAGCGTACCGTTATTGCCTACGAAACCAACACCATGTGTACGGCCATAGTAACCCCCGTCAATCCCGATCCCATGGTCCCACAGCAACGTGAATCCGTCGAATTCGAATAAAGCCTGCAGGGTGTCAGGTGTTTCGCAGGCATCGTCGGGGTAGGCATATTTTCCACCCATGGCCATAACCGATTTGGGATGGGCCACTTTCATGCCAAAAAGGGCATAATCCAGGATATGAACGCCCCAGTCGGTCATCATGCCTCCCGCATAATCCCAGAACCAGCGGAATGTAAAGTGGAACCTGTTGCGGTTAAAAGGTCTCTGGGGTGCCGGACCGAGCCAGAAATCATAATCCACGCCTGCAGGGACCGGCTCATCGGGCAGTACGGGCACTGATTTCATCCAGCCCTGATACGACCAGGCCCTTACTGTTCTGATTTTACCAAGCTTTCCCGAGTGAACAAAGGCCATGGCATCCTGCCAGTGGTCGTCACTGCGCTGCCACTGCCCTATCTGAACCACCCGGCCATACTTTTTAGCCGCTTGCTGCATGAGATTGATTTCTTCGATGCTGTTGGAAAGCGGTTTTTCACAATAAACATCTTTACCTGCCTGGCAGGCATATATAAAAGGAAGGCAATGCCAGTGATCAGGTGTGCCGATGATTATTACATCGATTGCCTTGTCCTCCAGTAACTTCCGGAAATCTTTATAAAGAACGGGCTTCTTACCCTGTTTCTTTTCAATTTCGGCAGCACGGGCATTCAGTACATTTTCATCCACATCACAAATGGCGGCACATTCGGTATTTGGTAGTGACAGAAAGGCATTTATATCGGCAAATCCCATACCGTTAATACCAATTACCCCTGCTACCAGCTTATCATTTGCATTGAATATACTACCCAGTCCCGGCGAGGTTCTGGCTGATAACAATCCTGTACCTGCTGCCAGTGTAAGGCTATTGGTCAGAAATTTCCGGCGTGATAGATCCATGGCTTATTTTATTAAAATTTAATATTAGAGTATATGCATATCATTAATAGTCCCAAGATAGGGAATTTTTTGAAAACTAAATTTTTAATTCGTTCAAAAATTTGTTTACAATCTTAATGATAATTCAACCTTTACGAGGTTGTGTTAATCTGCTATTCGTCCTTTCTACAATAATTTATCCCCTACGAGGATTATCGTAAACGAGTTTGAATACATTAACCTCGTAGAGATTATATTATTGTAATAAAGACATTAATCATATTATTCCTCAATAAAGCGAAGTTTGCAACCATAGCCGTCAACTTAAGAAATGATTTCGCCCCGTGCCCGACCGGTCAGGCGGGCTTTCAGGGCTTGAGTTTGAATGTTTTGATTTACACGGGGCGTTGCCCCGTGCTGATGATTGGCGCCCTTTCAGGGCTTTTATTTCTTTAACACTGACGTAAAACATAGCTTGGCAAATTGCATCTTGAGAGTCTTAGCGCTGAAGGCGCGTAATCATTAACATAGGGCAACGCCCTATGTCATATGGTGACGTATACAAGAGCCCTGTAAGGGCGAAATCAGTTTTGTTGCCTTAAGTTGACGGCTATGGTCAGAGACTTCGCTTAGCGGAAGAAACTACTTGTTTCCCATTGCTTTTTTTACTTCTTCACGATGCAGATATATATCGAAACTAAATGTCGGCTTTAATTTCCAGCTTTTTTCAAGAACCCCCCATGCTTCCTTGTATCTGCCCTGTTTGTATAAACCCCAGCCCCTGGTGTCAAGATATCGAAAATCCTCAGGATTTATTTCGAGCGCCTTGTCAACGAGCCTCATCCCTTCCTGAATATTCCGATCCTTATCGATCAGGAACCACGCAAGATCATTTATCCTGTCAGGATCATAAGGTTCCAGAGAAAGCGCCTTTTGGAAATATTCCTCCGCCTTATCCGGGATTTCTGCTTCGGCAAATATTACTGCCAGGTTTAGCGCAATATCCGCTTCAGAGTATGAATCTGCTTTGCTAATGGATATGTATTGGTTTATATAACGATCTGCCGCTAGGGTATTTCCCTTAGACAATGCCAGGACAGCCTGCCGGTAAATGATTACAGGATCATCAGGAAAATCCCTTTCAGCTTTCCGGTAAAGCTCTTTTGCCTTTTTATATTGTCCAGTTTTATAATAGGCTATTCCCAAATGTGTATAATTAAAAACCCAGGAAGGTTTAACATCCCATCTTTGATATATCTCCAGCAACTTTTCCAGTTCGGGGATCGCCTTACTATACTGATGCAGAAGATTGTAA
>Ga0299915_10002884_pt1 | contig 12480 bp, 7 predicted proteins | sample RVTome_13_FD_200263 | JGI IMG/M metagenome (GOLD analysis project Ga0299915, IMG submission 200263) | Soil microbial communities from uranium-contaminated site in the Upper Colorado River Basin, Wyoming, United States - RVT92D227 (version 2) ...
ATTTATCTACAAACTGGTGTTCCTGCGCAAAAGCGTTGTCGCGTGCTAGAGGTCGAATTAGGTCAGTATCTACCCAGTCATAGATAAGTGCCAGTTTGTCAGCGGGCACGCCCAATTCCCTCACACTAGGGCCAAAGGAATCCGCCAGGATGCGCACATATTTGGCTCGTTGTAGACAAAAGCGTTCGCCGCTCGCCACCGCTCTAACAACCCATCGATGGCGAAAGACCCCTAACGCCACGCCTACGTTTGGATATACATCGTGTACTGAAAACACCAGCGGCTTCCGATGAATCAGCGCCGACATGGCCAGTGGCAAACCCGTCGATAGCCAGGGATTGCTAAACAGTGCCACATCATACGCCTTGCCCCGTCCGGCCCACGCAGCGCGCGCCTGGAAAACCAAAAACTGGTACAACCGTGGCAGCAATCGCGACCGATTGATTGACGGTATTGGAACCCGCACTACCCGCACGCCATTTTCGACCGTAAACTTAGTGCGCCAGCCCCGATATTCCGCTGGCACCCGGCCTGATGGATAATGCGGCACAGCCGCTACCATAGTGACGTGATGACCCCGCTGCACAAGCGCTTCGCACAACATAGCATATAGAGGAGCACTAGGTCCGCCATCCGGCAAATAATGGGGAGTTACTACCAAAATTTTCATCTAACGGGGTCTCCGCGCCAAAAACCAGATATTTGACCCAAGGAGACTGCCGGTGAGTGACGCGGGGAGTTGTGCCAATACCCACCAGAGACCTTTCACCAACGGCGACAAGCGGTTAGCCGTATAATTGAAATCTAGAGGTGCATTTCTGACCCACAGAAACTCGAACCCGATACGTTCTAACATCGCTTGTATGCCGCGTGGAGAAAAGTAATTAATGTGATTACCCGCATCCATGATCAGTGGAACTACTAACGACCGCAACCCAAACTTTCGCCGAGGCCAAACCTTGGCACGAATGAATGCACCATTAGGTACGCTACCCATAAAGTAGCCGCCCGGACAAAGCTGCTCAAAAATCATTAAAGCTGTTTCGTGTGGCTCTGGAATATGTTCAAGCACTTCAAACATAGTCACAGCATCCGCTGCAATGGGCAAAGGTTGATTGTAAAAAGTATTCCATATTCTATCAGTACCAAGCAGCTTAGATGCAACCTCTGCATCACGACTAGGCTCAACGCCATAGCACTCAAAGCCGTGTTGTTGCAGCAAATAAAGAAAGCGCCCTTTAGAACAACCAATTTCAATGACCTTTGCTTTTGGCGGTATGATCCGTTCAAGCGCTACAGCATATTGCAGGAATCGACTGTCAGCCCCCGAACGCACTGCCATATCCGTCGGCTTGATCCAGTTACCAGACGCCATGTAACTCGCCGCAACCATCTCATCTTCAGGTAACGGTGCAGTGTATAAGTGACCACATTCCATACAGGTAACAACAGTGAAATTGCCTTCTTCCAAGTAACGCCTTGAATGGCATGAGCCACACACTGAACAGCACACTGAACGCATGAAATTGAACCTCCTATTCAACGTGCAGAGAGGATACTGGCCGCAGGCGGCCTTTCGCATCGATAATTCCATCTCGCCGCTCTCCGGTAGCATAAATCGAGGCTCAGAGCATGTCAACCCCTCGACTCCCCGGCATGAATGCCGGCACTCATTAACCGGAAACGGTTCATGTGTATTGAAAGGCGGGGCTTAGCGTCGGCGAACGGGTCAAGGGCGGCTGGAGAGAGCGGAGAGACGACTTCGGCAAAAACATGAGACGGCGGAGGCTTGTTTGCGACAAACGTCAATCCGAGGTGATCGATGATCCGGTCCACATGGGAATCTTAGTGCTCCCATAAATCCTTGAACACAGGATCTTTCATGTTATTCCAGGCTTTTGCATAATCCGGGTACAACTCGATCGTTTTGTCGAAGACTTCAAGAGTTTAACACGGAGTCTCATCGCCCTAAAGAGAATGACTGTCGGGCTTTCAGGCTCAGTTGCTGAGCCGATTTGATAGGCTTTGATCGCTTCCTCTCTTTCTCCCCTGCAATAAAGAATCAAAGCTTAAGGACAGGTATCCGGGATGTGAATAGCCCCTTGAGATGATTTTCAGGGTGATTTTTGTCTCGGTTACAGCCGCAACAAACCCGCTAGATACAGGATCGCGATCAGGACGGGCTGATGGACCACATAAATAAGCAAAGAATGTCTGCCCGCCGCATTGATAAATGTCTCGGGCCACGGCTTGGGGATGACGCTCCGCCTTCGTGAATAAATCGACTTGCCCAGCGCCGCTCCCGCCAGAAAGATGCCGAACCAGGGAAGAAGGGGAAAGTAGTCCAATGATGCGAACGTATCGCCGGTGATGCCGAACGGAAGAAGCCAGTTAGTATGGACCGGCGCGTTCTTCAATAAAAGAGCGCGAGCCGCCGTGAGACCGAAAACGAGCGCTCCCGCGCAGGCACAGGCTAAAAGCTTGGCTTTATGGAGAGTCAAACCGTAAATCAAAATGCAAATACCCAAACAATGGAGAATTCCGAAAAGAATGGCCGACGAGGAATCATAGATATATGTGACCGCGGTGATAACGGCCGCGACTCCCAGCAACTTCAGGGCCCGGCGGATATTGCCCCTGCTCAACGTGCTGCTGATCCCGGATAAAATGATAAAAAGTCCGGCGAAAAAATTTTGAGCCACCAGCCAGGAGACGCTGTATAAATTGACCTCGATTCCGAAAAGCGTCTTTAGGCCGCGCATTTCGGTAAGATCATACAGGAGATGGTAGAGAACCATCAGGATGATGGACAGGCCGCGCAAGAAATCGATTTCCCAGATGCGGACCGGGACGGTTTGAGTCCTTGCCTCTCCCCTATCGGCCGGGTTCAATTTCAATCAGCTCCCGCGAAAACGGCCCCTAAGCCTCGGCGACCACTGTCCATCCAAGGGCGTCGGCCAGGCCGCGCACCGGCCCCTCGAGGTCGCCGTAGAAGGTCACCCGGTGCCAACCCCAGATGTCCCACATCCTGAACAGCTTCTCGAAGTCCCCGACCGGCTCGGCAACGAGCTTGGTCCGGCAGGCTCGGTCGTCGGGGTCGTTTCCGACGGCCTTAGCCCGGTGGAGAAGAATCTCCTTGCGGGCCTCGGACACCTCGACCGATGTCGTCATGTAGCCGGCCGGGAGGAGCGAGCGGACCGCGGCGCCCTGCCGGTCCTCGGAATGGGTCAGAATCTCAAACGGGTTCGTTGCGCCGCGCGGCCCGAAAGCTTTATTGGACGCCACGCAGTGGGCGTAAATGATCCGCCGGTTCGCCGTGTCCAGGACCGGGTCGGAGATGTACCCGGGCCGCCCCTGGCTCAGTATCCCGACGGCGACCATGGCCGAGGCCGAGGGAACGTCGCATTCGCAGCCGCCGACCAGACCTTCATTGTTGAGCTCGTGGAAGCCGAGGCAGGGATAAGCGTGAATGTGTCCGCCGTAGAATCCTCCCAGGCAGTTGATGGTGATGGCATTAGCGCCGTACTTTTTCAGGACGGCCTTCTCGCCGAGGTACATGGCCGCCGAGTTGATGAGCTCGTCGCGGCTGACGCCCTCGACCCGGGCCGCCGTCTTCATCCAGCGGTCGGCGATCGCACGCGCCTCATCCTTGTCCGCGGCCGCCCAGGCCTCGTTGACCACGGAGAAGGGGACCTGGATGACGGGAATGCCCATGAGGGTCGTTTCGGGCCCGGTCTTATCGTCCCGGACGGCCAAAATCTTCGAGGCCTTCATCCGCCGGACCGTCTCCTGGGGCGATAGGGTCTCGACGGGATCGGGTAAACAGGCAAGTTCGCCGGGCAGGGGGGTCGCCGCGATTCTGACGCGGGCCGTCGCTGCGTCGAAATCGTAGCCGAGGCCGCCCGACGAGGCATCCTTGAAACAGCGGGCCGCCGCGGCAATATCCTCGATCCTGGACGAAGCCACGAAGCCGACGTTCTTGGCGCCGGCGCGCAGGAACACGGCCGTATAGACGAGGAAACCGCCGCTTCCGGCATATTTGAAGTCGGCGTAGAGAACGGGCCGGCCCGAGGCCGCGAACGTCTGGGCGACCCGATTCCAGCAGTTGAGCTGCATGACGAGGAATCCGTCGGCGGGAGCGGCCTTATCGGCCTCAAGAAGCTTCTGGGCTTCTTCGGGACCGGTTGCCGTCGCCGGCAGGAATTCGAACTCGGGAAGCCGCTTGACTAGCTCCGAGGTTGTCCGTTCCATGATGGGGCGGAAATCGAATCCGAGGTTGGGCCAGTCGGGTTCGTTCTGGACGTCGGTATGAAGGGCGTAGATGACGCGTATGCGAGGTTTGTCACGGCCCGCGACGCCCGGCAGGGTCCTGAGCCAGAAGGGAGCGTCCATCAGACCGGCTGCGCCCGCGCAGGCCGCGCATCCGGTCAGAAATTCGCGACGGCTGACGCCGCGATTGTCCTTCCCTTTTCCGTCCTTGGGCTTCATGGATCTCTCCTTTCGGCCGGAGCTTGCCCGCCCCGCGCACCCCGAACATATCTCTCCCGGAGCGGGCGTGTCAAGCCCGTCGGGCCCTGACCGTCGAACGGTTTTTATACATATTGCCGATGTTTAAATTCTCCGTTTTGCGGCGAGGAAGCCGCCCTCAAGCCCCCGTAGCGGAGGGGGGCCCCGGCGGCTTATCCGACGGGGGGAACCGACGGGACTGGTTCAACGGGGTCCGGGGGCGGAGGGCGGCTTCCTCGCCGCAAAATAACGGAAGTTCTATCGGAATCCGATAACTATTCGACGGTCAGCGTCGGGCGGCTGTTCTTGCCGCCCTGGCAGTGATAAGATACGCACCATGAAATCACGAACGACGATCCCGGCCGTCCTGGTTCTTTCAATATGCGTCTTGGGCTTAGCTTGGCCGTCCCAATCCGGCGATAGTCGGGACAAAAGCGAGATCCTGGCCGTCCTGACCGGCGACCACGCCGATCCTTCGATCCTGCGTGTGGGAGACGATTTCTACATGACCCACTCCTCCTACCGCTATCTCCCGGGTCTTCTCGTCTGGCATTCGAAGGACCTGAGGCGATGGGAGCGCGTCGGCTACGCCCTTCATCGAAACGTGGGCGATGTCTGGGCGCCCGACTTAGCCGGGCACGGGAACAAGTTCTATATCTACTTCCCGGCCGGGGGGACGAACTGGGTCGTCACGGCCGACTCGCTCCGAGGGCCGTGGAGCGATCCGGTGGACCTTCGGGTCAAAGGAATCGATCCCGGCCATGTCGTCGCCCCCGACGGCAAACGCTACCTTTACTTGGATAGTGGAAGGGTCGTGGAGCTCGCCCCGGACGGGCTTTCGGTCCGCGGGGAGACGAAGCATGTCTACGAAGGCTGGACCTATCCCAAGGATTGGGTCGTGGAAGGCTTTTATATCGAATCGCCCAAGCTGGCCTTCCGCAACGGTTTCTACTATCTGACGACGGCCCAGGGAGGAACGGCCGGCCCCTCTACGGGACATATGGCCGTCTCGGCCAAGTCGAAGAGCCCGCTCGGCCCCTGGGAGAACAGCCCTTACAACCCCGTCGTGCACACCTGGAGCCGATCGGATCGGTGGTGGTCCAAGGGACACGGCACGATTTTCTCCGACGCGGCCGGCCGCTGGCACATCGTCTATCACGCCTACGAGAACGGCTATTATCCGCTGGGCCGGAATACGCTCATCGAGCCCATCGAAGGGACCGCGGACGGATGGTTTAAAACCGTCCGGGACGCGCGGCGGGAAGGTCCGTCCCGGAGGCTTCGGAGCGTCGTCATCGAGCCGGACGATTTTTCCGGGAAGGAGCTCAAGCTCCAGTGGCAATTCTCGGGGCTCGATTCCCTCGACGATCAACGGATTAAAGACGGGCGGCTAGAAATCAAGTCCACGCCGGACAAGCTCCGCGTCCTGCACGCCACAGTCGGGGATCACAGCTACGAGGCGTCGGCCCGTCTGGAAACCGAGGGGGACCTGGAAGCGGGTCTCATCGCCTACTTCGACGACAGGGCTTTCGCCGGGATCGGGATCAAGGGCGGCGAGGTCTTCGGCATGGCCAAGGGCGCGATTTCGGGCGAGAGGATCAAAGCGCCCGCGGTCAAATCATCGACCCCCCGGCCTGAAGGCCGGGGCTTGTTCATGATTAACCCTGAACCCCGCTTCTCATCCCCGCCTTTAAAGGCGGGGCTTGGCGTTGGCGAACGGGTCAAATATCTCAGGATCCGGATGAACGAGTTCGACCTGTCGATGGCTTCGAGCGATGACGGACGGCGCTGGACGCCCTATCCCTATTCCCTGGAGGTCTCCGGCTATCACCAAAACGTGCTTGGAGGATTCTCGCACCTGAAGCTGGGGATCTTCGGCCGGGGCGCCGGCGTCCTGAAGATCGACGATTTCGCCTACCGCAATCTCGAATGAGCCGGCCGTTTCCAAAGCCGTCCGCGTGTTCTTGACATCGTGCATCGACCGATGATATCGTCATTCTAATTTCGGAGGAAAGGAAGTCTTCATGCGATCTAAAGCGATCTGCCTATCTATTTTTATTTCCGCGCTTATTTTTTTAACCTGGAACCCGGGTCGGAGTTCTTCCTCCGCTCGGGAAGCCGCTCCGCCGAAAACGCCGACCTGGGCCAAGACCATCAAGAACAGTAATGGGGGTGTCCGGATGCGCCAGGGAATGCCCGATTCGGAAGGCGGCTGTTTGGTTGTCGGCGACAACGGATACTGGTCCAACTTGGACGGCTGGGCGGCCCATGTCGACAAGGACGGACAAATCCTGAATCAGATGAACTATTCCGGAAAAAAACACGATCGGCTGTACTCCCTCTGCGCTTCCGGCGACAAGGGATACATTGCCGCCGGCTGGACGCAGTTTGATATTTCCGGAATTAACGAGAGCGGCGGATACGGGTTGTTGATGAAACTCGACGCCGGACTCAAGCCCGCTTGGGCCAAATCGTATACCGCGCTCAAATATACGAATTTCATCCCCGCCGTTATCAAGCTTAAGACCAAGGGATACTTGGCGGTCATGGAGTCCTGGGGAGATTCGGACAGCGGTTTGGTCATTATGTCTCTGGATTCATCCGGATGCGTTGTTTGGTCACGCATCTTGAAAACCGACCTGGCCTACTATTTCCCCGAGATTAGCGAGATCATTCAAGCTCCCGATGGAGGCTTTCTGCTGATCGGCACTCTCTTCATTAGAGGCAACAGCCGCAAAGACGGCGTCATTATCAAGATCGACGGGAAAGGGAATTTAAAGTGGGCCAAGACCTACGGGCAAGCCGAATCCTATGAAGAATTCTATTCGGCCTTTTTGACCGCGAACGGCGACCTCATGGTTTTCGGCTGCCATTACCCGGACTTTACCGCCTCCCATGCCCTCGTTTTAAAAATTGATCAAAACGGCCGGATCAAATGGCAAACCCTCTATAAAAAACTCGGCTATAACGGATTCAGGTTCGGTTTAGCCGGAAGCGGGGGGGGATTCTATGCCGTTGGAGATTGCGACGGCACCAGCTCCGTCCAAATCAATTCTGTCAGGGGAGATGCGACGGGAAAAATTCTGTCGAAAAAAGGCTATGCCGCATTTTATGGACCCTATCCCAACTATTATGAAACGGTTTCCGATGCTTTTTGGTCGTCGGACGGCGGGATCATTGTCCTCGAGCGAATTCTTTGGTCTTATACGGATGGCTATGTCGCTAAAATGGATGCCAACGGGATTCTGCCCAAAGCCTGCCAGATGATGAGCGTGAATATCTCAAGGTCTAAAGCCAATTTCAAGCCGACCGACATGATATTCCCCTACGAAACCATCGCCGTCACCGAAAAGCCGGCGACGATTAAGGCCACGGCCACCTCATGTACGGCGAGCGAGGCTTGCGACTGAAGGCTTTTTTCACAGCTTTGATCTCCCGGCAAGCCGTCGCGCATCGTGCAGAAGCGGCCGCCAGTCGGATTATCAGAAAGGCACTTGGATTCTATAAATACCCCTGCCGAAGGTGGCGGCGAACAGCACCTTCGTCGGGACGTGCAGCCGGATATCGGTGACGGGCACCCGAGGAAGGCCCTCCCCGAGCTTCAGCCAAGTCGCGCCCGCCGTCCGACTCATATAAACACCGACGTCCGTGGCCACCAAGAGCGCCGAGCCGAAGACAATGATATCGTTGACGGGCGCCTGCGGGAGGTCTCCGGTGATGTTGGTCCAGGTCGCGCCTCCGTCGCCGGTTTTCAGGACATAAGCCCCGTTGTTGCCGGACCGATACCCGGAGTAGGTGGCGTAGGCCGTGTTCGCAGCGGCGGGATCGACCGCCACCCGGGTGATCCAGTGGGATGGGAGGTCCGCATCGACGGCCCGGGTCCAGTTCCGGCCGAGATCCTTCGTCGCCCAGAGGCGGCCGTCATCGGTGCCGACGTAGAGAACGCGGCCGTCGGTCTTGGCCGCGGCGACCGTGGTGATGGTGCCGAACGGATAGACGTTGTCGCGGCCGGGGCCGTCGCTGAGATCCTGGGAAATGACTTGCCAGGTCGCTCCGCCGTCGGCCGAGCGGTTGAGCAGATTCCCCCCGAAATACATGATCGAAGGGTTGTTGGGGTCGAACGCAAGGGGAGAGAGCCAGTTGAACCGCTGGGAGGTTGCGGACATGCGGGTGATCGTCTCTCCACCGTCGGAGGACCGATAGCAATTCCCGTACTGGTAGCACCCGTAAACCAGGTTCTGATTGAGATAATTGATCAGGGCCGCCTCGCCGTCGCCGCCGAGCATCATGTTCCAGCCCGCCGAGGCCGGATAGGACCGGGTGACGCCGTTGTCCTGGGTGCCGCCCACGATCCGGGTCGTATCGAGCTCGCTGACGTCGAGGGTGTAGTACTGGGTGAAGGGCTGCGATCGGGCCACGATCCAACCGGACGATCCGCGGCTGTCCGAGCGATAGACGCCGCCGTCGTTTCCGAGATAGACGCGCCCGGAGGTTCGAGGATCCCAGACCATCGCATGATGATCCACGTGGGGATCCCATTGATCGATCCAGGTCGATCCGCCGTCGGCCGATTCCATGAGGGGGACGCCCCCGACGAAGACATGATCGTCGTCGGCCGGATCAACCCAAACGCGGCCGAACCACCAGCCATAGGAGCTCTGGGATGTGATCAGGGTTGCGCTCCGAGGGACCGCGCTCCATGTGTCTCCCCGGTTGTTCGAAACGTAGAATTCATGGAAAGAGCCGTTCGCCTTGACCGCGATCGCGTAAACGCGGCTCGGGTTCGAGCGCGCCACCGCGATGCCGATGCGGCCGATTTGAGCGGAAGGAGCCGGAAGCCCGCCGCCCAGTCGCTTCCAGTTCGTGCCGCCGTCAACGGACCGATAGATCCCCGACCCGGCGCCGCCGTAAGCCCGAAGGTCGGGATAGCGCATGTGCTCCCACATCGCGGCGTACAGCCGTTTCGAGTTCGAGGGATCGATGGCGAGGTCGGCGGCGCCGGTCTTCTTATTGGCCGGGACTAGAACTCTCTTCCAGGTTTCGCCTCCGTCGAGCGACCTGTAGACGCCCCGTCCGCCGCCCGGCGTGAAGAGCGATCCGGCCACCGCCACGAAGATCCGTTTGGGATTCTTGGGATCGATGACGATCCTCCCGATGGCGCCGGAATTCGTCAGCCCCACCAGCTTCCAAGTCGCGCCGCGGTCCTTGGAACGGTAGATGCCGTCTCCGCCGTAGGTCAGACTACCGCCGCCCGGACCCGCTTCGCCGGTGCCGGCGTAAAGAGTGCCGTCGGAAGCGATCGCGATGGCGCCGATGGCCTGGGCGTTCTTGCTGGGCCAGATGGCCGTGCAGGTGTCCCCGGCATCGGCGCTCTTCCAGACCCCGCCCGAAGCCGCCGCGATATAAATCGTGTTCGTCCTTACGGGATCGATGGCGAGATCGAGCACCCGGCCTCCGATGTTGGCGGGACCGACGAAAGTCCAGCGAAGGGCCGCCGAGTCGGGCGCGTATCGGGCCGTGGCGCGCTCGATCCGATCGGCCTGCATGCCGGCCCGCCTTAACGCCCCGTCCGGAACCCCGATCGGGTACAGCCGCGCCGTCAGCATGCCGTCTTCGGGAGGCAGGCGTTCTACTTCGGCCCGCGGCGCCGGCTGTTCCTCCCCTAGTTTTGTTTGCGCGGATCGAAGGGATTTCTCAGGCTGCGAACCGCGTCGACCGATCGAGAGCAGGCAAAGCGCGAGGCCCGCGGCCAGCAAGACAATATAAAGGCTCTTTTTCATATTAACTCACCCTTACCGAATCGCGACCTTCTTGTTAAATATTAGCCGCCCCCCCAGGCTAAAGTCAATGATAGGTGGGCTCCATGTCGAATAGTGCGGTGGATATGAAGGTTTAGAACATAAGCATAAGCATTAGAAACGGGTGGCGCGGCTGGGCCCCCCCGTCGCCCGCAACGAGTACAGGGCTACTCCGACTTCACGTAGATGGAGTTTGCAACCGGATTGAAATTGGTACCATCCTTGGTGCCGCCCGTCATCAGGATTCTTCCATCTTTCAACAGGGTCTGGTTGCCAAAGTCGGTATAGTAGTCGGCGGAATACTGGCCTGTTTCTTCAACCAGGGCCAGCGTGGTCAGATCCAGCGTGTACAGGACCTGCTTTTGTATCCCCCCGGACATCGGCAGCGTGCCCAGCAGATAGGCTTTCTTCTTCTGCTTATCGACAATCGGGGCAATGGAGATCGCCGCCTGCGCCCAGCTGGGCAAAGCCGGGGTGGTGTCCAGCGTCTCAAAGAGTTTCTTGGCCGGATCAAAAGTGACGAGCATGACCTCGTAGCCGCCGCTGGCGTTCTTCAGGGCGGTCAACAAGTACCGGCCGTCGCTCATCTTCTGATCGGCGATCGCCCGCATGCACTTGTACAGGTAAATGAACCATCCGGTCTTTCCGGCGATCAGGGTCTTCCGGAGGACCGCGAATTTGTTCGTGGCCGGATTATAGAGCTCAACCTTCTCGATGTATGCCGGATTGCCTTGGGGGCCATGGCCGCCCGCCACGACGGCCTTGCCGTCCTTCGTCGGCAACACGAGACAGTAGGACCGGGGGACTTTTAAAGGACCCGTAGCCTTGAACGTTCCCTTGACCGGGTCATAGATCTCGCCGTAGGTATGAGCATCATTGTGTATCCACCAGCCTCCCGCGATCAGAACCTTGCCGTTGCTGAGGGTCGCCGCCCCGGCTGCGGCGCGAAACCTCACCATGTTACCGGTGGCGGTGAAGGTATTTGAGTTCGGGTTATAGATCTCGGAGGTGGCATAAGCCGGCACTCCCAGATTTGAGGATCCGCCGGCAAGGAGATAATGTCCGTTGGCCAGCTTCGCGAAAGCCGAAAAATCGTGGGTGTACTTCATGGTAATAGTCGAGAAGGTCTTGGCCGACGGCGACCAGACATCGGCGGTCTTGAGCGATACGAACCCTTTGCCGTGTCCGCCGAAAGCAACGACGCGGCCGTTGGGGATGGTCGCCTGCCAGTGCCACATGCGAGCCGTCTTCAGAGACGGACCCTTGGTAAAAGCCTGGCTTGATGCCCGAGTCCCCAGAGTCAAACATGTCAAGAGTCCGGCGATAAGCAGAACTGCGCTCTTAGTTTTTCTCATCGATTTCTCCTTAGCCTCCGTTTAGTAAATTGGCGTTGCCGCGCTTCTAAACAGAATGTTATCCCTGCTTTGGATAGATGTCAACTACGGAGATCGAGGTGAGCCGGCCGGGCCCCGAGCGCGCGAGGCCCGGCTCGTTGAGAACGTCGGTAAAAGAATCCTTACTTCAGCTTGTAGCCGGCCGGAATCTGGAAGGCCGCCTCATCGACCGGAGTGGAGGCCAACTGCAGGATCTCGATGTAGTAACTAATGGCAGGTTCCTGGTCCTCGCCGGGCTTGGGCTTCTTCTTGAGAGCGCCCAAAGCCAGCTTGCCCAGGGACAGGCCGCCTCCCCCCTCTTCCTCAGCCTTCTTCTCGCCCTCGGGCCGGATGGCGAAGTACTTGCCGTCGATGACGATGGGATAGCCCTCGATTTTCTTGAGCTCGTTCGCGACCTGCTGGCCTTTGGGAGAGGGGGCCGGATTGGCCGGGTTCATCGAGCTCAGGAGCTGGACCCATTGTCCGCCCAGGACGTCCCGCTGGAGAACGTCCGCGTCCAGGCCGACGGCCCTCAGGTAGCCCTGAGAAAACTTCAGTTCCTCGGCCTGGGCGGCCTGGAGCTCGCCGCTCATCGGGGTCGTCCAGACCAGGGTCGTCATCTTGTCCGTGCCTTTGGCCCCGGTCTTGACGTTCTCCCACTCGGCCTCCCAGTTGATGGCGTACTTCTTGCAGGGGAACTGGTTGAAAGTCTGGGTCTCGCCGGTGTCCTCGACCTTGAACTCGCTCCGGATGATCTTGATATCGCTCTCGTTGACGGGCTTGGCCTCGGCCTGCTGGCCGCT
>Ga0299915_10002887_pt1 | contig 12474 bp, 5 predicted proteins | sample RVTome_13_FD_200263 | JGI IMG/M metagenome (GOLD analysis project Ga0299915, IMG submission 200263) | Soil microbial communities from uranium-contaminated site in the Upper Colorado River Basin, Wyoming, United States - RVT92D227 (version 2) ...
ATCACACCCTCCGCCATATCGGTTGGAGCGATTCCGACGCTGACGGCCATCCGGACGCCATTGACTTCAATAACGGTCTGTGGCAGACGCTTCATGGTATGCAACCCGGAGATATGGTACGGGTCACCAAACTGAACGGTGATTTAGTGCGGAACATATGCGCGACGTCCACTAAGATACAGATAGTGCCAAACCAGGTAGACGCCCTCTTTTATGATTGCATCAACTATCAAGGCGAGGAAATCGCGTATGGAATGTACTACTACGTTGTGAACGACGGTGATCCTGTAACGTTCACACCAGTCGTGGCTGAGCCCGGATGGACACCGATCGTCAACGACGTGGCCTACTCACCTTCGGAGCGGACACTCAGTTGGGAGATCGATTCCAGCATGTGTTTTCTTGAGTTGGAAATCTGGACGGTCGATCCGTGTACGGAGGACTCGGTCCTGGTGGCAAAACCGCAATGGAATCAGTTTCACCTGAGCACTGAGGACGTGGGAAGGAAATACCAGTACGTAGGCAATCTGGCGTGTGACACTTGTCTGGCTAGATTCAGGACTTGGCGTCCCGACGGCATGAACGCGCCGCAAGTAGAGTACCTGTACGTCAGCGGGAATTACCCCGATGATTGTGACGGTATTCCGGCCAATTGGGACATCTGCCCCTTCACCTACAACCCGGATCAGGATTCGGCCGCGATGAAGGAGTGGAGCGCGGTGTTTCATGAATCCGACGGTTTCTGGCACGCCAACGCGGTGCAGCCGATGTTCGACGGCGGCTACCTAATCGGAGGCCGGGTGGAGAACTGGGCGCCCGGATGCTACTACCATCTCTGGAAAGTAGACGCCTGCGGGGGTATCGTATGGGATCGGCCCTGCGCCGGTCCGCCCCTTAAGTCAGATGACGATGCCAAAGCCGGTATTCGCATTCAACTGGCTTCGGATGAGCGCGGATACTGGCAGAAGCACCCGATGATCGAACCAACCACCGACAGCGGGTTCATACTGCTGACCAACCAGGCGGGGATCACCCTGGTCAAGCTGGACAAGCACGGTAATCAGGGCTGGTACAAGTTCCTCCAGGGTTTCTTCGGCTTCAGCGTGCAACAGATGTCGAACGGCGGCTATGTCATCGCCCTGCAGAGCGACAACCCCATACAGCCGCTCGTAGGCTGGTACGACGCCGCCGGGAATCCCGTTTGGTGGGTCGGCCTTGGCGGGTCATACTGGGCGGACGCGATGGACGCCATAGAGACGTCGGACGGTGGGACTATCTGCGTTCTTGACTGGCCGACCGGCGGCGCCAACGGCATTGATATCCGCGTGGTGAAGTTCAACGCCGCGCACGCCATTCAGTGGGATCACACTTTCGGCGGCCTGAATGATGACATTCCCATGGTGGTTTTTGAGGTCCCCGGCGACGGCTATGCCATCGCGGGGAGCGTCGAATATCCCAGCGGCACCTACGACCAGCGGCTGATGATGATTAACAGTACGGGGACACAAGTGCTGTGGGACAGCGTTTACGGCGGGCCAAATTGGGAGTCGGTGATCTGCGCCGCCACCTGCGACGACGGCGGCTTCCTTCTGGCCGGCAGTTCCGACGACCACGGCGCGGCCGGCGTCGGCTTTTACGTCCTCAAAGTCGACCAAAACGGCGTCTCGGAGTGGTCGCAGACATTCGACGGCCTTGATAACGAGGCGGCCGGCGCTATCGTCACGACCGACGACGACGGGTTTATCGTGGCCGGCATGTCCTGGTCAAGCGGCGGTCAGGGCTACCTTGGCGGTCTGGTCGTTAAAGGTTTGCCGCCTGCGCCATGCTGTGTGGGTATTCGAGGAAATATCGACGGCGACCTCGGTGAAGCAATCGACATCTCAGACCTGGTTTATCTGGTCGACTATATGTTTACCGGCGGTCCGCCGCCACCCTGCTGGGGTGAAGCCAACGTCGACGGCAGTGACGATTACACTCCTGGGGAGGATACGTCTGAAGATATCGACATCTCCGATCTGGTGCACCTTCAGGATTACATGTTCATCGGCGGCCCGGAGCCGCTGCCGTGTCCCTAGGTAAGAGCGATTTGCTGAACCTTACAAAAAAGCCCCTCGCCTGTTGGCGGGGGGCTTTTTGGGTTAGCTGAAGTAATTTCAGACTCTTGTCGGTCAGGTCGGGTCAAGACCTGACGGTGTCGGGAGCACCGGGCTCCTGACCTGCTCGTAGGACAGGTCTCCGGGAGACCTGACGACGACGGCATCACCGGGATGCCGGCCTACGAAGTTCGGCCGCGTCGTTAAGACGCCGCCGAACATAAGTCCGTCGTTACTTCAGCAGGACCATCTTCTTGGTATCCGAGAAGCGGCCGGCGTCGAGGCGGTAGAAGTACACGCCTGAGGCCAGGTCACCAGCCTCCCATTCGATAACCACGGTGCCGGCCTCGTGAGTACCACTGAACTCGGTGATCCGCTGACCGTTGACGTTGAAGATCGTCAGAACGTAGTCGGAAGTCACCGGCAGGTTGAAGGCCAGTGAGGTGGTCGGGTTGAACGGGTTCGGATAGTTCTGAGCCAGACTGAAGGCGCTCGGGATCAACTTGGCGTAGACCGGGTTACCTTCGTCGGTGGCCATCTCGATCGACAGCACGGTGGCGTCCAGATCCATCAACTCGCCGGTAAAGCTGTTGCCTTCCATCGAGTAAACCAGAATCCGGGTGTTCACACCGTCGAAAGCGTAACGCATCTCCATACCTTCGGCCTTCAACTGAGGTACGACGTCGCCCTCGGCCACCACAAAAGCGGCGCCGATCTTGGCTCCGTCAACCGTCATCAGACCGTTGTCGGCATGGACATAGTTAACCCTGGTCGGCGCGCCAACCTTGTAGTAAGGATCGGCGTCGCCCACGATGACACGAATCAGGTGGACCAGGTCGGCCACGCTCAGCGTGAGACCATCGGCGTTGACGTCGGTGGCGGCGATCTGACCGGCCGTGTTGACCGTAAAGACACCAATGCCGTGGACGAAGTAGTTGGTGAACAGAACCGCGTCGGCCACTTCGTTGGGAATGCCGTTCAGGTTGATGTCACCACGATCGTCAATCGAGTCGGCGCAGATAATGTCGATACCGCCGTCCCAGAAGTCGATGATCCGACGCGGCATGGGCTTGCCTTCCTCGGCCGTCAGGCAGAAGTCGGGAGCACCCATATGGCCGGGCCACAAACGAGCATCCTCGGGGAAGAGCGCGTCATCTTCCTCATCCCAGATCAGACTGCCCTCGAAGTCGTAGATACGACGGTCGAGGTACAACAGGTCACCCAGGACGTTGGAGATGGTGTTGTCGCCGCAGTCGATCCAGAAGAACCGAATCGGCACATACATGCACTCAAAGGTGCGGTCATTGCTGACATAGAACTTAATCTCAGCCAACTCATAGGGATCGGTGTCGGGCGGGCCGAAACAGGTCGGGTGGTTCATGCCGTTGTTCATCTCGGCAATAGCCACGATCCGCATCAGGCCGGAAGGACAGGCGTTCCCGCAGTTGCCGAAAGGACCAAAGCGGTATTCGAAGTACTCCCAGCCGCAGTCCTCCAGAAGCTGACCCGGAGTGGCCACCATGGCATTGAGAACCGAAGCGTCGTAGGCGATTAAGAAGTCAAAACCGCCCATCTCGAAGGTCGGCGCCCAGTCGATCATGATCGAAACATTCTCATACTGACCCTGAGGGGTGTTGTGAGTCTTCTCAATCACGATGTCGGCCGTCGGCAGCACCACGATCTCAATACAGCAGGTATCGGCGTTGCTCGGATTGGTCCCGTCGCCGCAGCCAATGGCGGCGTGATCGGTCACCGCGAGGCAGAGGGTGAAGGCGCCAAGATAGGGTACCGTCTCCTCAGTGTCCCAACTCCAGGCGCCGGTCGCCAGGTTGAGGTCGATCGTTCCGGGGCCGTTGAAACTGGCCACCGAATACTCCAACGGAGCAGGACCAGGATCCGGAGGCGTCACGTTGTCGACCGCCGAGGCCGAACCGCTAGCGGTGTAACCCCAGTAGATCTCGACGTCATCCGAACAAGTGATCTCCGGCTCGTCGTTCCACAGATAAACCGTGAAACCGGTCGAGACGCTGGCATTGCAGACATCGGTAACCTTCACGGTAACCGCATACATGCAGTTCGCTACCATCTGGGCCGCCGTCGGCGTCCAGGTGAAGACACCGGTCGCGTCATTGATGGCCATGCCCGGCTCAGGATTGACCAGACTGAAGGTCAACTCCTCACAGTTGTCAGGAACACTGTGAAGATCAGCATCATCAGCCGTAGCCGTCACCGCAAAAGGCGTACCCCAGTGAACCAGGGCGTCGGCGATCGGGTCAATGGTCGGAACGGCATTGTTGATCGTCACCGTCCCGGCCGTGACAGCCGCCGCCACCAGCATGTTGGTGGCGCAGTCGACGAACTGATTCTCGACATGAATAGCGCAAATTCCACACTTCACAATGTCCAGTTCAGTACCATCAACAGTCACCGTACCGGTGCATTCGTCAGCCGTGGTCAGGTCCACCGTAGCCACTACCGTCGCGGCGTCAATGCAATCGGCCGCGGCATCTAGCCGCATTCCGCCGATACGCACCACACCAGCATTGGAAAGGTCAGTGTAAGTGTCCCAGCCGGCTGGAGCCGTATGAGTCACGCCATTGAAAGTACCATCACCAGCGAGAGTAAAGACGATCTCGTAGGCGTTGATGGCGTTCCCCGGGCCCGGATCTACGGTGACATCCATGGAATTATTCTGACACCGTAAAGCGTCAGGTATGGACTCAAACGTCACCGTCTGCGCCTGCGACAGGGAGAATGCAAATACCAGCATAAAGGAGGTCAGCAGCAAAGAATATAAACTTCTTTTTTGCATCATTAGATGCTCCTTTACATAAATAGTCAGTTTAGTTTGAGGTAAAGGTCTCAAGAATCTCAAAACCACTACCCTAAAAATCCGATCTTCACCCTAAAAGGGTCGGGCATCGGAACCCGCCAAACTCTCATCTCAAACGGCTCGATGAACTCAAAGAGCCATCGGCTGAACAAAGGGATAAGAATTTGAAGGGAATAAAGCTTGCGAGATCAAAAACCCGTAAGATACAAGTCACCTTCCAGGTCTCCAAATCTCTGTAAAAACCGAAAACTGAAGCTTGTAAGCTCTGTAACACTAAGCTAAGCTTGCGTTACGTAAGGTGCGTCGGGTGCAAAACAGAAGCGCTTGACAACACAACTATTTCCCTAGACGATGCCAATCTAACCATAAAACCGTCCCCTGTCAAGACAAATCTTCAAAAAAAGCCATATACGATAACCAGTAGTAATAAAATAAGCCAGGCTACCTACGGCGGAACCGTGTCTGACGCCGACTCCAGCCACCTCCCCACAACCATAAATCAAGCCTCACTCACGCCGATCATGCGACCTCAAACAGCAACCGCGAGCGGCCCATCGGCCTCCGCCAGCAGCCGGTTCCGGCTCCCCGAAGCAGCCCGTCCAGAACAACACAAAGCGGCCGCGAACCATTTCGCCATGCGGGGCAAATGGACCGGCAGCCTCCATTCTACACAGGCATTATTGTGACAGAATTCACAAGTCCCGTGCGCGACCGGACGACCCAGCACTTTGCTAAGATAAGGAGTGTGTGGGTTCTCTGCTCCACGATAGGCCTCATATATTGTGAACATAGTCACAAGCGGACCGCCTCCGCAGCGCCTTTTTGTGGACCACAACCGTCGAATATGGCGCTGGCCAAGACCACCCCGTCGGACTGGCGGCGAGGCGGCCAGGAGGCCGCGTAGCCATCCCAAAAGCACGGAAAAAGGTTCCGCCAAATCCACGATAGACCCGTGAGATAGTGAACGTATTCACAATCTGACCGTTGCAGGGATAGTTTTCGCTGGTGGCCGGGCACGCTTTTGGCTCCACCAGGGATCGGCGAAAACCGCCCTTTGCAGCCTGCCGATCTGCTGAGATGGTGAACAGTTTCACAATCTGGCCGGTCCGCTGCCGTGCCAAAACAGCCTGAAAGTGGACCGACCCGGTCCGCCGCAGGGCTGGCCAAGAGTAGTTCCAGCCATTTCCCTTAGGCAGCTATAACACCCGTACCAGGCACCCCGGTAGCTCGAAAAACCGAGCTCCAAAACGCCCGCCGATAGGATAGGATTGTGAACATGTTCACAATCTCCGGTGTCCCAAACAAGCCCGGAATGACTGTGTAAACGGGTTAGCACAGATCTAACAGACCTACTATGACCCGCCCATAGCCAACTCCAAGGCAGTTCGCACAGGCTTCGTGGCGCGTCAAGATTGTGAAAAACGTCACAACCTCTGCCTGCCGGGCACTGCTCATGACACGTTCAGAGGCGACGGAAACCGGGCTTGGCGGAGAGCCATTACTGGGGCTGCCGAGCAGAAGCAGAGTACTGTCGAGGGTCCGCCTCTTCCCGCTTGAACCGCCCGCCTTGTGACTTTATTCGCATAACGGCATCGGTTGGAACCTCCTGTGATACCGCCCGGCGGGTTAGGTGCGTCCGTACAATCCGATGAAAACGACCCCCCGGCCTCGGTTAGAGTTCGTAGGTCAGGTTGGAGGAGAGTAGATACATGCGGGAGTTTTCCTCGGGGCGGTCATGCCACTCCCATTCGGCCGAAAACATAAGGCTGAGGCGCAGGGCGGCGGCGAGCGAGTAATCTCCGATGAGACTGAGCCGCTCGAAGGCGAAGTCGGTCTGTAGGTCGGACTCTATCCTGAGGTTGCGTCGCCCGAGCGTTGATTCGACCGAGACGAAAAACCGGCCGGGTTCCAGGCGGTCCAGGGAGGCCCGAAAACCGGTCTCGGTGTAGTCCTCGGCGATGGTGAACTCGCTTTCTCGCTCCTCAAGCCGTTCGTAGACGGGACCCGCGGCGAGACTGAAGGGGCCGCTCTCGATACCGCCGAGAAGAAACAGGCCGACCTGGGAATAGTCGACGTTTATGGGGTCGTCGGGGTGGTAAAGGGTCAGTTCAGTTTCGATCCGCTGCCGACTGAACCAGGCGCGCCCCAGACTGAGGCGGTTGTCGGCCTCTAACATGAGTCGATAATGGTCATCTTTGCACCCCGGCCGGCGATAGTCTTTGCTGACCAGCGAGGCCAGCAGGTCCAGTTCTCCCCGGCTGTAAAAAGCCAGCATGGTGGCTTCGGCTCCCACGAAAAGATAGTCGAGTTCGACGCTGTCGGGTACGCGGCGGTGGTCGACCATCAGTCGCAGGTCACCATAGGAGAAGCCGCCGAACGTCTTCTGCAGACCGAGGTCGGCCCCCAGGCGGTAGTGATTGTAGCTGTATGTGGAGGCGGAGGCGAAGCGGACGCCGTCGGTCTTCAGTTGCACGTAAAGGTCTAGCGCCCGGTTCAGCGGCTGCGACAGTTTCCCTCGAGCATAGCCTCTTACGTAGCTGTCACCGAACTCGGATTCCCCTCGGTAGCGATCTTTGACTTCAACTTCACCGAAACACTGAAGTCTTCGCACCGACCAGTCGACGGCCAGGTTGCCGCCGAGGCGCAGTCGCACGAAATCGGCCGTCTGATCCAGGCGTCCGCGCAGCTCCAGCCGATCATCGTCCCACGGCGTGTATGTAAGACCGAGTTGACCCTTGAGATCGTCGAGATAGTGGGTAGTGAGCGCCCAGTTTACGATCACCGAGTCGGGGCCGGCGGCGGCGGCGGAATCGAGGAAGTACTCCTGTGACAGCAGGTCGTAGCCGAGACCTGCGGTCACCGACAGATCGGAGCCAAAGCTCGACTGAGACAGCCCTGCGAAGGAGATCGGCAGCAGGATAATAGATGCGCGCGCGGCGATTCTCAATACGACCTCGCCTGGCGGATCGGGTTAGGCGTCGGTTGAAAGCCGAAAGACAGGTGTGGCAGCAAGTCCTCAGCCCCCGGCGGCATCGAGATATCTCTTCAACTGTGAGAGAGTCAATTCGGCGGCCTTCAGAGCAGCCGCGGCTGATTCGATGCGGCCGTCGGCAAGGGCTTCTTCAGCCAGCTTGAGTTGATCGGCAGTCATCTCAAGGTACATCTGACCCTGGTCGTCGGACGGAGACAGAATCTCAGCCAGCCGCTCTGCTTCGTCTTTGAGGCGTTGGTAGCGGTTGGCCAAGGCCTCATCGCCGCGGCACTCACGAATCGCCTGGTTGGCCAGGTCCCTGGCTTGCTGCAGGGCGCTCAGGGCGGCCCGGCTTTTCCCGGTGTCCGCCAGCTCGCGGCCCTGCTGATAGGCCTGATCCGCCTGATGAACCAACTCCGAGGCACGGTCGGAGCCGCAGTCGGCGGCCAGGGTGCGGGCGCGCTCAAGCAGTTCCCTGGCGGCCTCGGCCCGGCGCTCATAGGCGAGGTTCCCCCGCTGATCCCCCTCAACTGCTCGCAGCAATTTCAGCAGCGCTTTCTCGGCCTGATTGGCCAGCATAACGGCCGGGCGGTACTGCTGAGAACGGTAAAACTCCCAGGCCTGGTTGTAATTGTCGGTGGCTGATTGGAGGATCGTCTGGTAGTTGCCGTCGCTCTGGTCGGCGAGCGTTTCCCGCGCTCGCTCCAGAAGTTCGGTAACGCGCTCAAGCTTGTTGAGAACGACATGTTCGCTTTGTTCGGTCATGCGTCCGGCGGCGATAGCCTGCTTGGCTTTGTCACGGGCCTGCATGGTGAGGCGTTGGGCCAGGCGAGGGTATTCATTGTCAAAAGCGCGCCAGGCTTTGGCCTGGAGGTCGACGGCTGCTTGGAGGCTGAGGCGGGCTGCCGGAGCCTGTGAGGCGCGGACGGCCTCGCCGGCCCGTTCGATAAGCTGGTCCGTCCGCTCCAACTCCGCCCTGAGGGCATCCATCGGCCGGTCGTAGTTTTCGGACGTTCCCTGGGCGGTAACAGCGCCGACAAGGGCGATAACGCCCAGGACGACGAGGACACATATCTTAACAGTAAATCGCAACATTGACTCCTTGCTCAGGTCCGTCGGTGATAATATCAAACCGTGTGCCGGGCCTGTGCGTCGGCGATCTTCGCCGCTAACTCCATGTTGTCAAACCACATCCCTTGACGCCCGAAAAGCCGACCAAGCGCCCGCCGGTCGGGACTGTACCACCTGGTACAATCCGATGGACCGGATCGAGCATTACGGCTTGATGCCATGGACTTTCATCCGGCTGTACAACCGGCGGCGACTGATCCTCAGCAGTTTGGCCGCCTCGGTCTTGTTGCCGTCGGTCCGATCGAGGGCGTTCAAGATCATTATCTTCTCCGCTGTCTCCAGACCCTCGGCGGCGGCGACTCCGGCCGAGCCGGTATCCACCAATGGGGCGTCGTCCACTTCCAGCGAGAAATCCTCAGGGGTGAGCGGTTCACCGCCAGCCAGGATGGTCGCCCGTTCGATTACGTTTTTCAATTCGCGAACGTTACCGGGCCAGTCGTACCGCACGAACAGTTCACGGACAGAATCCGTCAAGCTGCGGTGGGAGTAGTTCAACTCGGCCAGGAAATGCTCGGCCAGTTCGATAATGTCGTCGCGGCGGGCGGCCAGAGCGGGCAGTTCGATCGGGAAAACGTTCAACCGGTAATACAGGTCCTCGCGCAAGTCACCCTGCTCGATGGCGGTTTTGAGATCGCGGTTGGTGGCCGCGATGACGCGCACGTCGATGTCGATAGCGTCAACGCCACCGACCCGGAAGAGTTTCTTTTCCTCCAGAACGCGCAGCAGTTTCGACTGCAATCCGCCGGTCGTCTCGGCGATTTCGTCGAGGAATATCGTGCCGCCGTCGGCCAATTCGAAGCGTCCCCGCTTGCGCGCCACGGCGCCGGTGAAAGCGCCTTTTTCGTGACCGAACAACTCGGACTCCAAAAGCGACTCCGGCAGGGCGGCGCAGTTGACGGCGATGAACGGCTGGTCGCGACGTTTCGAGTGGTCATGCAGGATTCGGGCGGCCAGTTCCTTGCCGGTGCCGGAGCGGCCGGTCAAGAGCACGGTGGCGTCGGTGGCGGCCACTTTGGCCAGGCTGTCTTTGACGGCGGCGGCGGCCTGGGAGGATCCGATAAACGACCCATAGCTGCCTTTGGTGACCTGTTGAAAATGATCGGCCAGGGCGGCCTGTTTTTGTTTGTCGGTCAGCTTACCGACCAGGATCTGAAGTTCATCCAGTGAAAACGGTTTCAGCAGGTAGTCGGCGGCCCCTTTTTTCATCGCCTCGACCGCCGTCTCGGCGCTGCCGTAAGCGGTCATCATTATGACCTCGGTGCCCTCTTTTTTGAGGGCTTCATCGAGTATTTGCATCCCCGAAATCTCCGGCATGGAGAGATCGGTGATGACGATATCATAGGAGTGCTTGGCGATCAATCTGAGCGCCTCGCCCGGTTTGGTGGTGGTGGTGACCTGATGACCGGCGTCCTCCAGTTGACCGCAGATCAGCGAGGTCATCTTGGGCTCATCATCGACAACTAAAACGTGCGCCATACTCTATTCTCTCGGCCGTTTCATCAGGCGGATAACCACCTCGGCGCCGTGACCGGGTCGGTTGGTGATATCGATTTCGCCGCCGAGTTGATCGACGATCCGGCGACTGAGATACAGTCCGAGCCCGGAGCCGGTTTGCTTGGTAGTGTAGAAGGGATCGAAGGCGTGCACCAGTTCTTTTTTGGTCATCCCGCCGCCTTCGTCGGAGACGGTGATGACGATGACGCCACCGTTGACGATGACGTGCAGACCGACCCGGATCGGTCGGCCGGATGCGCGGCAGGCATCGGCGGCGTTGATGAGAAGATTGAGAATCACCTGGCGCAGCGAGCGCGGGCGGCAAGCCACGTTTATGGGTCGGCCGGCATCAGTGCTATCCCGTGGGTCCAGCCAGGTGATCTGCTCATCGGGGTATTTGTCCTGGAAGTGGCGTTTGATGTTGGCGCAGAGTTCGTACAGGTCGACGGTGGCGGGTTGTTCAGCGACAACCATCGAACCGCCGGCGCCGGTCTTGGCGAAGTCGAGGTAGCCATCGACGATCTGGTCGAGGCGGTCGACCTCCTCGATGATGAACTCGGACTCGGATGATTGCTGTTTTTTGGCCAGCCGTTCGGCCGAGGCGCGGATAATCATCAGGGGGTTTTTGACTTCATGCGCCACCACGGCCACCATCCGCCCCAGGTAGGCGTGCGTTTCGTTCATGAACAACTGTTGCTGGGCGATATTGAGCCGCCGCTGCACGAGGACAAAAAGCAATCCGAAAAGCAGGCCGCCCAATACGGAGATGCCGCTGGAATAGTAAAGGTTGCTTTTGAGGTCGGCCAGCGAATCGAAGTAGTCGACGCTGGCTTCGACACCCAGGACGGCGATGACGGTGCCGAGATCGTCGTAGAGCGGGGCGAAGGCGGACTTGAGGATGATCCGGCCGGTGCGATACGACGGGGTGACGATGGGGCGGTCGATCTGGCCGTAGATGAGCGAATCGATATAGGGAGAATTGAGATCGGCCAGGAAGTAGACACTGTCCGGCCCGGCCGAGGTGGTGGCCAGGTAGTTGTAATTGTCGTCGAGCAGAAAGACTTCCGAGAGTGAGTCGGCGGCCAGCGCCTGGGCGAGCAGATCGGTAGCGTGCAGATAGGCGTCGAGGTCGCCGAGAGTCAGGCCGTCGACCGTTTCGGGAGGCAGCGCCAGGGCGGTGGTGGCGGCGACGGCGGCGAGGCGGCGGGAGAGCTGCTGGTCGAGGAGTCGTTCGGTGCGCTCGTAGAAGAGCCACCAGGCGAGGTTGACGGCGAGGATCAACAAGATGGTGAACATCGCCACGGCCAGGAGTCTGCGAGAGGAAGCGAACATGTAGCTATTATCGGTGGGCGTCGGTGGGGAGTCAAGTTTTGTGGGGGGTTTGGACCAGCCCCCCCTTTTTTCTTGAAAACTGTAGCCGACCACCTATGTTATACGTATTGACAAGTGTGCAAAAGCGTGAAAGAGAGCCGATAATCGAGGATTATGAAGATTAGAACAACGTTGACAACGGCCGTGGCGCTGGGCACCGTCCTGGTTGGGATGATCGGGTGTGGGATGCAGAACAGTGGTCTGGCGCCCATTACCACGTCGTCGAAGGAGGCGCGGGAGGCCTATCTGACCGGACGGGACCTGCAAGAGAAGCTGCGGACCGAGGAATCCCGACCTTATCTGGAGGAAGCCATCAGGCTGGATCCCGACTTCGCCATGGCCCATTTGGCTCTGGCCTTCGCCGAGCCGAGCGCCAAGCAGTTCTTTGCCCGCATGAACAAGGCGGCGGCGCTGGTGGACAAGGTTTCGGAAGGTGAGCGGCTCTGGATTCTCGGCATGCAAGCCGCCACCAGCTCCAACCCCAGCGGTGAGTTGGAGTACTATCGCCAATTGGTCGAAATGTATCCCGACGATCCGCGGGCGAACAACCTGATGGCCGGACATTACTTCAACGATCAGGA
>Ga0299915_10002889_pt1 | contig 12469 bp, 8 predicted proteins | sample RVTome_13_FD_200263 | JGI IMG/M metagenome (GOLD analysis project Ga0299915, IMG submission 200263) | Soil microbial communities from uranium-contaminated site in the Upper Colorado River Basin, Wyoming, United States - RVT92D227 (version 2) ...
GACCCTGGTCGAATTGATGGCAAAGGTGCAAAAGGATGGAGGGTTTAATAATGTTTTAGGGATAAGCTGGAGGGGAACGGATGGAAGTATCTGTCGCAATCCTTCCCGCCCCTTTCGGGAAGATCTAGATCAATTGCCCAGGCCGGCGTGGCATCTGCTCAAACTCTCCCAGTACAGAGCTTTCGGGGATGGAGCGAGCGTCCTTACCTCCAGGGGCTGCCCTCACCAGTGCGTTTTCTGCGTGGGCCGCAAGATGATCGGGGCCAAGGGCCGGTTCCGCAGCCCAGCGTCGGTAGTGGATGAAATGGAGGCCCTGGTAAACCTGGGGTTCCGGCGCATCCGGGTGGAAGATGACCTGTTTACTTTCCGGAGGGAGCGGACCTTGGCCATCTGCCGGGAGTTGGACGACAGAGGTCTTGCCGTAAAGTGGCGAGCCTATGCCCGGGTGGATTCAGTCGATCCAGAACTCTTGTCGCGGATGCGCCAAGCGGGCTGCGAACGAATCCTTTTTGGGGCTGAGAGCGGAAGCCCGGAGATCTTACAACATATCCGCAAAGGTATCACCCCAGAGCAAACTCGCCGGGCGGTGGAGATGGCTCGCGACGCGGGTATTGGAGTCCTGGCTTCCTTCGTATTAGGTCTTCCGGGTGAAACTCCCCAAACCTTGCGTCAGACCTTAAAATTTGCCGACTCCTTGCGGGTTCCTTATAGCCTGAACCTGCTTACCCCGTACGTGGGAACCGAGGTAAGAGAGCAAGCTGCGGAATGGGGAGTCCAGATTCTTTCCAGCGACTGGAGTCTCTATGGGCAAGGACATCCCATAACAGCCACTCCGACTGTTAAGCCGTGGCATCTAAGTAGGGCTGTAAGCAGTTATCGCCGGGGAGTCCGCCAGTATCTGAAAGATCTATTGGAGGCGGAAGGGCGAGGGAGGCTGGGCAAGAAGCATAGGGATGAACTCTACCGTTATCGCCACTGGAATTTTTTGCGGCGCCTGATTGGAGAAGAGATCTTAGAGCGTCATGGAAACACTCTCCGGGAATCCAATGGTTTGAAAGGTCTGATTAAATCTATCGCTCCACGCTTAGGAATGAAAATAAGGGAAGTGGAAAAACATTTGCAACCTCTTATTCAAGAAGGAAATATTTGTCGCCAACCTATGCCTCAAGACAGGGTCCAATGGAAATGGGCCGACCCATGAAAACAAATTTGTTCCCTTCCCCCCGCCCAACCTCCCTTCCCTGCCAGCGAAATTAAAAGAACTGCGTCCAAGTCAAGGGTGGATGGCAATGGATGGGGAAAGAATCGATCCCAACAGACAAAAAGGTTACCATCGTAAGCGGAAAAGGAAGGGCAAAGCATGGGAAACGGGGGAGAATTGCCCATGCCCCCTCGTAAAATAAAGGCCTCAGAAGGTTACGATACTCCGGGCGACTTCGCCTTTGATGAGGTTATCATAGGCCTCATTGATCTGGGCAAAGGGATACTTCCGGGTAAGAAGCTCATCGAGCTTGAGCTTTCCGGCCTTATAAAGCTCCATCAGCATGTAAGTGTCCTGCCGAATCCGGGCCGATCCATAGAGCGATCCCGTCAGGCTCTTTTCCTCGAAGACGAGGGACATGATGGGGACGGATACCTCCTCGGCCATGGGGGCGACACCCACGGCCACGCACATTCCTCGTTTGGCGAGACAATCGAAGGCCTGCCGGATCGTTGCGGGAAATCCGACGACCTCGAAGGCGTAATCGACCCCTTGGCCATTCGTGATCGTCTTGACCTCGTCTGCCACCTTCGTCTTCGAGGCATCGATGAAGTGAGTGGCCCCGAAGGTCTTGGCAAAATTCAATTTCTTGGGATTGAGGTCCACGGCAATTACTTTCGCCGCACCGGCAATGGCCGCCCCCTGGATGACGTTCAACCCAACCCCACCGGCTCCGATGACCACTACGGAACTTCCGGGTTTGACCTTGGCGCAATTGACGGCCGCACCGACGCCGGTGATAACCCCGCATCCGAGGAGGGAGGCGATCTCCAGAGAGAAATCCGCGGGGATCTTGAGAGCAGATCCCTCGGGGATCACCGTGTACTCCGCAAAGGTCGAGGCACCTGCAAAATGCTTTATTTCCTGCCCCTTGAACTTGAATCGGGTGGTACCATCCAGGAGTTTTCCGGTTGATCGGATTTGCCCACCGGCCGGGCAGAGGGCCGGGCGGCCGTCGCTGCAGTATTCGCAGATCCCACAGGAAAGACGCCACATGATGATCACGTGATCCCCAGGCTTCACCGCAGTCACCCCAGGGCCGACCTCGGCGACCACCCCGGCGCCTTCGTGGCCGAGGATGGCCGGAGAGGGGCCGAAGAGATGGCCGGTCATCACATGGTAGTCGCTATGGCAAATGCCGGCGGCGGCCAGTTTAACTAACACTTCCCCGGCATGGGGCTTCTCTACATCCACTTCTTGGATATCCAGCTTCTTGCCCACTTCCCAAAATATCGCTGCTTTGGCTTTCATCCTCGCTCCTCCTTTCCAGTGTTAAGGCCCTATCATACAGTAAAAGAAATGGAAAGGGGAGGGTTATTAATCGCTGGGGGGAGTTTGATTCGTGAGTGAAGGGATGATGCTGGACCACCACCGGATTCATTGAAAGATTCTGTTAAGAGGTGTACTTTTCTTCGGGTACCCTTGAAACCAGAAGCCCAAAACTCGAAGCTATCGAAGTCCGAAGAGACTGGGGAGGTAGAGGGAGAGGGAGGGAATATAGGTGACGAGCATAAGCGAGGCGATAAGCGCCAGGATAAAAGGAAGAGCAGCCCGGGAAATCCGCTCCATGGAGATGCCGGCAAGATTGGCCGCGACGTAGAGGTTTAAAGCCACAGGCGGAGTCACCGTTCCGATCGCCAAGTTCACCGTCATCATTACCCCGAACCACATGGGGTCCCACCCGAAATGCCGCATCACCGGAAGCAGGATCGGCAGAAATACATAATAAATGGAAATGGCGTCGAGCAGCATCCCGGCGACTAACAGAAGAACATTTAGGAGAAGAAGAACGAAAATAGGGTTTTGAGTAAAGGTCAACAAGGATTTCGCCGCCCGATCCATTACGCCCATTGTAGATCCCGTCCAGGCAAAAAGCCCCGCAAAGGCAACGACGATCATCACCACCGCCGTGGAAACGGCGGAATCACGCAGGACTTCGTAAAGCATTTTCAAGGTCAGGTTGCGATAGATGAACACGCCCACAAGGATACCATAGAATACAGCTACTACCGCGGCCTCAGTGGGCGTAAAAATGCCGCCATAAATTCCCCCTAAAATAATGACGGGAGCCATGAGCCCCCAGAAGGCTTCCTTAAAAGCCTGCCAGATTTCCGCTTTCGTCCCCCAGCGGTCGCCTCCCCAACCGTGCTTTTTCGAAATCAAATAAACAGGCAGAACCAGGGCGAGGCCCATAATCAATCCGGGAACGACACCGGCGGCAAAGAGGCCGCCGATCGATGTCTCGGTTATGACCCCGTAAACCACGAAGGCCACGCTGGGTGGAATCAGTACGTCGGTAGTGGCGGCAGAGGCCACCAAGGCGGAGGCGAACCCTTTGTCGTATCCCCTTTTCACCATGGCCGGGATCATGACCGCCCCGATGGCCGCCGTATCCGCGGGTCCGGTTCCGGAGATGGCACCAAAGAGGACACATCCGCATATGGTCACCAATCCCAGCCCCCCCGGAACGGGTCCGATGAGCAGATAGAGCAGGTTGACGAGACGCCGCGAGAGCCCCACCCGGTCCATGATGAAGCCGGCGAGAATGAAAAAAGGAATGGCCAGGAGAGGGAATTTGGCAATGTTGGCAAAGAAATTGGTAGAAACAACCTGGATTCCCAGGTTGTAAATCCAGAGGAAGAGAAGGGCCGTTATCCCCACGCTTATCGCAATCGGGATGCCGATAAAGAGGAGAAGGAAAAAGAGGGCGAAGAGATAGATCCCGGATTCCATTACTTCTTCCCCATTTTTTGGGAGGCCTGGCTGGCTCCTTGAAAAATCCGGAAAATGACCAGAACGCTGAAAATGGGCATGCCGATCGTGTACCACCACTGGGGGACGCCGATGCCGCTGGAGGTGATCTTGAGGACGATCTCTTCACCCAGCTGAATGATGGAGAAATAAATCAGGAGGGTAAAAAGGGCGGCTCCCAGGATGGCGCTGATCCAGAGCAGAGTTTTTTGCGCCTTGCCGGGCAGCCGCTCCACCAGAAAAGTAAAACCCAGGTGGGACTGCTCGCGGAAAGCGATCGCCGTGCCTAAGAGGGTGAGCCAGACAAAAAAACTGACCACGATTTCTTCGGTAAAAGCCAGGGAGTATTTCAGGAGGTAGCGGGTGATCACATTGGCAAAGGTGATCAGGGCCATGACGGCAAAGAGGACGGCGCAAAGAGCTTCCTCGGCGTGAGCACCCCACCACTTGAACGGTTTGGGCATAGAATATCTGTTTCTAAGAACTAAGACGCCCGCGAAGGGGCGTCTTAGTTCGGGCTTGGCTACCTATTAAGGAATCCATAATTGACCAGACATATTCTTCTAAAATCTCCCCTAACCCCTCTTTTCCAAATCCCGCGAAACGCGGGACTCCCTTTTCTAAAGGGAGGGAAGCAGGGATTTAGTCTCCGGTGTCTAAATAATTGGGGACTGACTAATAGTTTCCATCTGGAAACTCCCTCTCCCCTTTATCACCCCCACCCTGACCTCCCCCGTCGAGGGGGAGGAGAAAAAGTTGGGTTTCCGGATGGTCACTACTTAGCGGATGACTTCACAATCTTATCGGCGTCCTCGACCAGTTTGGGTCCGATTTCCTTCGTCCATTTCTCATAGACGCTCGAAGTTTTCGCCTTGAAGGTTTCCCTCTCCTTGTCCGTCAGCACTACCACATCCATCCCTTTGCCTTTGAGGGTGTCGATGGCCTCCATGCCTCCTTCCAGGCCTTTGCGGGCTTCCTTCTTGTTCCAGGCCATGGCGTCCTGAGCGGCTTTGGCGATCAATTTCTTGTCCTTGGGCTCAAACGTGTCCCAGACGGTCTTGCTCACGCCCAAAATCAGGGGGTCGATCGTATAGTGCCAGATGGTTATATATTTGTTCATCTCCCAGAGTTTGTAAGGGATGATGATCGAAACGACCGGGTTTTCCTGTCCGTCGACGGTCCCCTGCTGCAGGGCCGTCAGGGTCTCCGACCAGTTGATCGAAATGGGGTTGGCGCCCATGGCGCGGAAGGTGTCCACAAAAATGGGAGAACCCACGACCCGGATCTTCAGGCCGTCGAGATCCTCAGGTTTGCGCACGGCTCGTTTGGAGTTGGTCATTTCGCGGAAGCCGTTTTCACCCCAGGCAAGACCGATCACGCCTTTTTCCTCGATGATTTTGAAGACCTGCTTTCCCGGGCCTCCCGCTTCCAAGGCATCGAGAGCTTTGTAGCTCGGGAAGAAGAAGGGAAGAGAAAAGAGATTGAGTTCCTTGACCGTGGGCGACCAGTTGATAGTGGAGCCCACGGCAAAATCCGCAACTCCCTGGCGGGTGATGAGAAATTCATTGGTCTGCATCCCGGCAAAAAGCTGGCCCGAGAAGTAACACTTGATGTTGATCTTCCCTCCCGATTGCTCCTTTACCAGGTCGGCGAATTTCTGGGCGCCCTGTCCCCAGGTGGTTTGGGGACCGATGACCAGGCTCAGCTTGTATTCGGGCTTGTAAGTTGCGGCGCTGAGGGTGGTTGCCAAAGCCAAGATCAAGCTCAGCCCCAAGATGAAAATAACCATTTTCTTGCTCATTTAGGACCTCCTTAAAAAGATTTTTACCGACCCTTGCTAAAAACAAAGATGAAAAATGATAGCAGTTTCATCGGAAGAAAAAAAGAAGGAGGGAACCGATTTTTTGGAGTTGGAAGATTTTACAATCGAATAAACACAGAGCAACGAGGGGGATGGCAAAAAAGCCGATAATCAGAGCCAATAGAATATATCGAATTAATTTGTCTTTGGGTGGAGAATCAATCATAGAAGTTCTTCCCTGTTGATTTACCCGGCGAAGTTTATATATTTTTCTATTCTAAAGCTTTCCTTTGCATCCCTCAATAGTAATTTTCCCTAAAAAAGAGGGTTCAAAGAATTATGAATATCCCTTCAGTTCTCCCTCAAGCCGCTTTTCCAGTTCTAAAGGAGACACCCGCCCTTCGGCCACGACTTTTCCGTTGATCTCCAGGACGGGAACACGGGATCCGAAGCGTTCCTTTAAAGCTGGCGAACGATCCACGTCCACCCGGCGGAAATGAATTCCCCTGCAGTCAAGTAGCGGTTGTAACAGTAATTCGAACTCCTCACAAAGGGAACATCCTTCCCGGGTGTAGAAAATCGGTTCGAGATTCAAGCCGAGATACAGCAAACTTTCGCGGTAGGCCTGCACGGAATGCTGCACCACCACCCGGAGCGCAGCCGCTACCGGTACGGCGACCACAATACCCGGCAAGCCGAACAGTTCCCCCCCCAGGAGCAACGCCACCAGGATCCATACTGGGTGGAGGCCAACTCTTTTTCCTAACAAACGGGGGGTGAGAAACCAACCGTCCATGCTCTGCGCCACGGCAAAAGTTACCAGCACGCCAATTATGTGCCTGAAATCCTGGTATTCCACAAAAGTCAGCAGGGAAGCGGTTCCTAATCCGAGCACGAAACCCAGGTACGGAACTAACGAGAACAACCCGGCTAACGGGCCGATCACCAGCGCTAACGGCGCGCGCACGAGCAGAAGGCCAGCGGTGTACATGACTCCCAGAGCCATGGCGACCAGCAATTGGCCACGAAGGAAGTTCTTTAAGACCTGGTTTACTTCCAGAACTACTTTTTTCACCGCCGGTAGCACGGGCCGTGGCACGAGAATCTGCAGGGCACTTATAAACTTGCGAAAGTCCATGGTTAGATAGGCCGCGATAACCGGAATGAGAACGAGGTTCAAAAGAGCGCTAACAATACCGACCGCAGAACCGATGATTCCCGTAAGCCAACCGACCAGCCGCTGGGCCACCGAAGGAAGGTTTTCCTGAGCCCATTGCGTAAGCCGTTCCTGCAACAGAGCGTATGCTTCTGGATAACGTTGCTCCAGGTCTACAAGCAGAGACCCAACGTACTTTTCTATTACCCCGCGCCAGGCGGGGATCTTTTTTCCGATAAACATCAGTTCATGCACGATCGCCGGCAGGAATACCAGGAATATCAAGGATAGTAAGCCGATAAAAAGCAACAGAACCAGCAGGAAACCGAGGATTCGGGGGAGATGGTGCTTTTCAAAAAAAGACGCCAGAGGATGGGAGATGTAGGCGACCAGGAAAGCAACCAGGACGGGAAAGAGCACACGCGACCAGGCAAAAAGAACTCCACCGGCAAGGACGATGCCTCCGACGACCAATAGCATGCGCCAGGTGTTGCCCTGCCTGATTTCATCGTTACTGTTTACCGCTATCACTGTGTTTGGAAAATATAGGAGATGAGGCCTAATGTCAAGGGAAAATAGTTCAGGTTTGCTTTGGCCGCTGCTGCAAGGATTTAAGCCATTCGAACCACAGAATGCTGACCCCCCCGGCTCCCAGGCAGATCAGCAGGTCTGTGGGGTGTAAAAAGGAAAAGTGGAAGAGGGTACGCAGGAAGGGAATGTAAAGCACCAGGCCGAGGAAAACCAGCGCACCTCCGAACACCCATCTCAAGGCCGAATTGGCCGAACGCAGCGTTGACCGGATGGAACGCGACCACGAGCGGTTGGTAAAGATCAAAGCAAGGTTGGCCACGATCAGGGTGGTAAAGGTTAGGGTGCGGGCATCTGCTTCGCCCTGTCCCCGAAATAGGGCGATGCTGAAGACCACCAACAGAATGCCCAACACACTCAGCCCTTGAAGCAAACTCAGGACAACGGTCCGCCTGCCAAACAACGGCTCTTGGGGGTTGCGGGGCGGGCGGTTCATGATGTTCGTTTCCTCGGGCTCTGCTTCGAAGACGATCGAGCAGGCAGGGTCGATGATCAATTCCAGGAAGACAATATGGACGGGGAAGAGGACCAGAGGCCATTGAAACAATACGGGTAGCAGGGACATTCCGGCAATGGGCACGTGGATGGCAAAGATGTAGGTCATGGCTTTTTGGAGGTTGTCAAAAATCCTCCGTCCTAATTTAATAGCCTGGACCATCGAAGAAAAATCATCGTCCAGGAGCACCAAGGCTGAAGCCTCGCGGGCCACATCCGTTCCTCGGCCCCCCATGGCGATGCCGATGTGGGCTGATTTCAATGCCGGGGCATCATTCACCCCATCCCCGGTCATGGCCACGATTTCTCCATTGGCCTTAAGGGCGTTTACCAATCGAAGTTTCTGCTCGGGCACAACGCGGGCAAAAATGTTTACGGTTTTCACCCGGTTTTGTAATTCGGCGTCGTCCATCCTGTCCAGTTCAGGCCCGGTGATCACCTGGTCCGCCGGCATCAGACCTATTTGCCGGGCGATGTTCTGGGCTGTGCCGGGGTAGTCCCCTGTGATCATGGCTACTCTCATCCCGGCGGTATAACATACCTGAATGGCGCTGGCCACTGACGGGCGCAGCGGGTCATCCAAACCCACGAGTCCCAAGAACTCAAATTTAAAATCGTGTTGCTCGCCAGGTAAGGGGGCTTTTTGAAAGTGGGCTTTGGCTATACCGATAATGCGCAGGCCATCGTTCGCCATGGCCTGGACGTTGTGGGATAGGGCTTCGCTTTGGGCCGCGTCCATATGGCATAAATCGGCAATCGCCTCAGGGGCCCCCTTGGCAGCAACCACGTACCTATCCTGGTCAGGGGTTTTATGAACGTGAGATAAGGCCAGCAGGTTTTCGGACAGGGGGTACTCCTGGATCATGGTCCAGTCATCATGAAGGTGTTCGGTGCGGTTGAGAGTGTAATATCCCAATTGCCTGATCGCCTTTTCCATGGGATCAAAAGGATTCCTCTCGCTGGCCAGAATGCTGAATTCGAGAACCTCGTGAAAATTTTCTGGTAGAGGCCGGTCGGGCTGTTGGCTTACATCATAAACCTCATCTTGGGCAAAAATCTTCCGTACCACCATACGGTTTTGGGTTAGCGTACCTGTTTTGTCCACACAAAGCACAGTAGCGGAACCGAGGGTCTCCACCGTGGGTACGCGGCGGGTAAGCACCCTTTTACGAGATATACGCCAGGCGCCCAGGGCAAGGAAGATGGTCAAGACAACTGGAAATTCTTCCGGCAGCATGGCCATGGCCATGGTAATTCCGGCTAAAAGCCCACCGAGCCAATCGTTGCGGGTGGATCCATACACGATGATCACCAGGGCGCAAAGGGACAATCCCACAATAGCCAGAATGCGAACCAAACGCCGGGTTTCTCTTTGGATGAAGGTTTCTTCCGGCACCACTTTTTGTAAAGCCTTGCCGATTTTGCCGATTTCCGTTTGGATGCCAACGGCCATCACGCGGGCGATACCCTGGCCCTTTACAATCAGGGTGCCGGAAAAGACCAAAGGGAGATCATCACCTCCGGGGCGGCTCATGGGGGCAGATCCACCCCAGGCAACTTTGCGGACAGGTACCGATTCACCGGTCAACAGGGACTCATCAACCAAAATATTCCTGCACCAGAGGAGCACGGCATCGGCAGGGACGCGGTCGCCTTCGTTTAAAACGAGAATATCGCTGCGAACCACTTCCCGGCCGGGAATTCTTTTTTGTTGGCCTTCGCGGATAACCAGTGCCCGCGGGCTGGTAAGGTCCCGTAGGGCCTCCAGGGCGCGTTCGGTTTTTCGGTCCTGGTAGATGGTGATGCCCATGACGACGAAGACAAAGCCGAGCAACATCAGGGCTTCCCGCACATCTCCCAATAAAAGGTAAATTGCCCCACAGGCGACCAGCAGGAGGAACATGGGCTCACGGACCACTTCGAGCACGATGGCCAAGATGGACCGCCGCTTTGTGGAAGGGAGTTCGTTATATCCTTCTTTTTGCAGTTGATCGGTAGCTTCGGCCTCGGTAAGGCCGGAGATGGAATGAAGGTCAAATTCTTTCATGGTTCAAAGGCATTCGCGGGGGAATTCAACTCCCGCCGTGTAGCAGAGGGGCATATCGGGAATCATTTGGTATATGTGTACCCTAACCCCTGGATTCACGGATATCTGCATATAGGCATCCCGCTGACTCAGGCCATACTCTTCCACCAGCCATGCCATCAGGATAAAAATCGCCTTGGTCACGGCATGCTCGAGGGGCCGGGAATTGTAAAGGGCAATCAGGCTGTGGGGGGTTTCGATCTCCCTTATGCACCCCTGCGATATAAATCGGTCCCGCGACTGGGTTCGCTGAAGGAGGCCAGGTTTCGTCGATGAAGGGCCGGTTCAAGGGGGATTGTCCTTCTGCACGAAGGAAGCCGCTGGAGGCGTCTTCCGTTTCCAGGATAAATTTTTCTCCCGGAGCAACGCGTAATGGAGGAGGAAGAGACCGATCGAAGACATATACTTTGGCTTGCTCTCGTGATAACCGTTTCATTGCCTTGCCCTTCCTATTTTATAGGATATCCATCCGCCGGATACACCTTGAATTTGAGGTGTATGTTATAATAGCAAAATGTGTTGCTCAAGGGAATTTTTAAGAAATCTTTATCAGTGGGAAAAATTGAAAAGTGCTTTTTTATTACCTGTTGTTGGAATAGATCTGGTATAATAGTAAAAAAGGAACCTGCCGTAAGTTCCCACACAGGGGGTTAAGATGTTTCAAATTACAGAGAAGGCAACAGAAAAGATCAAAGAGTATTTTAAGGACAAGGAGACGATCCCTTCAATTCGGATCATCCTGTCCCAGGGGGGGTGATCGGGGCCCTCTTTGGGCATGGCTCTGGATGAGCCGAAAGAAGATGATGAGATTTTTAAAGAGAGCGGAATTACCTACACGATTAACAAGCAGTTATATGAACAGGTCAAGCCGGTTCAGGTAGACTATGTTGATACGGCCAGAGGATCCGGGTATCGTATTTCCGCCAACCTGGCAAAAACCTGCGGCTCTTGTAGCTGTTAGGATAAGGAAGAAGAAATCTAATTCTGCCAGAACCTCTTGCAAGGGCATAGCGGCATTGACTCCCTCCGCAATCTTCACCCCGATCAAGGGATGTTCCCGAACGTATGGTGGAGAACCTTATCCATCCACTTACCGATCTTGTCTCCGAAAAGAGAAAGCGGATTGGAAGGCTTCGCCCGCTGAAACGGCATAAGCCCGCTTCCCAACCATAAAATAACGACTGCCTTATTTTGCCAAGCCAGGGGCTCTTCCTGCCCGAACCGGCACACCAACTTGGAGAAAGGGCCAATCTTCAAAACTGGGGGTGGGCGAGCCTTTTTCTCCCTTTGACACCTTAATCCCATTGTCATATAATGCGCTCGGTCAGAAGCCAGTTCTAAACATCTCAAACATTATATCACAGGGTGCGCCGGGTAGCCGGTACACCGAAAGGAGGCTGTCATGATGCGCAAGTACAGTTGGGTTCTGGTGGGTGTTTTTGCTCTTGCCCTGGTGCTTCCATCCGGGGCCGCGGCCCAGCAATTTCCGGCCAAGGACATCACCTTGGTGGTTCCCTGGGCGGCAGGCGGGGGGACGGATACGATAGCCCGGACCTTGGTCAAAAACGCCAAAAAACACTTTGGCGTGAATGTCAACGTGGTCAACAAGACGGGAGGCCTGGGAGCGATCGGAATGGGCTCCGTGGCTACAGCGCCCGCGGATGGGTACACGGTCGGCGTCATCACCTTTCATTTGAGCAACTATCGCATGATGGGCCTGGCTCCCCTTTCTTACAAAGATTATTCCCTGATCCAATTGATCAACATTGAAGGCGCCTGCGCCAGCGTCAAGGCCGGCTCACAATTCCAGACCTTGAAGGATTTGATTGAATTTGCCAAGAAAAGCCCCGGAGTGGTCACCGCCGGCCATGCCGGAGCTGGCAGCGTCCAGCACCTGTCCCTGGCTTCCCTCTGCGTGCGGGAAAAGGTAAAGATCGTCCATGTGCCCTTTGACGGGTCCGCCCCGGCCAGAACTGCGCTTCAGGGAGGACATGTGACCGTTGCCGTTACGACGATCAGCGAAGTCCTGCAGCTCTACCAAGCCAAAATCGTTAAGGTTCTTTACTTGGAAGATACCAAAAGACACTGGCTCTACCCCGATGTTCCTACCATCGGCGAAGCGGGTTATCCCAACCCCAAGATCATCTATGACTGGCGGGCTTTGGGCGCTCCCAAAGGAGTTCCCGCGGACCGCCTGAAGGTACTAACCGACGGCTTCAAGAAGTGCTTCGATGATCCGGAGTTTCAGAAACTGGCATATGACCTGGGTCTGGCCACGGTTTACATGGATGCCAAGGGGCTCGCAAAGTTCCTGGCCGACATGGAAGAATA
>Ga0299915_10002890_pt1 | contig 12467 bp, 5 predicted proteins | sample RVTome_13_FD_200263 | JGI IMG/M metagenome (GOLD analysis project Ga0299915, IMG submission 200263) | Soil microbial communities from uranium-contaminated site in the Upper Colorado River Basin, Wyoming, United States - RVT92D227 (version 2) ...
GATTTAGCAAAACTTAATTGATAAGGAAGAAGGAGGGACTAAGATGAATCGAAAAGGATTTGTAATTGTGGCATTGGTTTGTTTAGGTTTATTTGGATTGACATCAATAGCCTTAGCAGTTGATAAAGTCATCTGCGTGCCCTGGCAAGGGGATACTGCCAAACACCACACGGCCATAAGTGGTACGGCTGTGCAGTTGAAGGCGATTGTGAAGACCGACAGTACTGCGACCCGTTGGTACAAGTGGGTTTTGGGAGACGGTTCAGAGACAACGGTATCTACGTTGAGTGGCTCCACTAAGCATAATGTAGAGACAACCCACACTTATTCAGGTGCGGTGGGGACGCCTTTTACAGCAAGGCTTTTGGTGGATGCTGTTGACAGCAGCATGGCCAATGCAGTTTCAGATACTTATTTATTGAAGATCGAAGACGACGAAGCAGTTTACACTAATAATAACCTCGATGCACGCATTAATATCGCCATTGACAGGGGTTTATGGTGGTTGTATAAAAATGGGACCTATATACCCGGTAATTCAGGCAACTGGCGTACATATAACTCAAATCCAGCTATGTATTGGATTCAAACATCGTATGAATATGTTTTTGCATCACCCACTGCTTCTGCAATCCAAGCCTTTACTATCAACAACCACAAGATCAAAGGAAATCCTGATGAGGATCCCTATGTAGAGGCAGTCAAACTGGGGATGAATTGGCTGATGCAAGGATATTATTCAAGCCCAACATCATATCCAATGCTTAGGGCACTTGCAGTCTCGACACAGCATAGTGACAATCCAGAAGCAGGTCAATCTTCACCAAATGGTTATGGAATAGAAGTTCGCGACTATGGTTCTCGGCCAATCTATCAAGGGGGCCAAGTAATGGATGCAATAATCGCATCGGGTGTTCTCCCTGCTGACCTGACAGGAAGGGATTTCACAAAAACTGACGGCACCATTGGAAAAAACTGGACGTACGGTGAACTCCTCCAGGATATGGCCGATATGTATGCGTATGGTCAATATGATGGTAACTGTTCCTGGTCGGCTAAAGGCGAGGTTCCTGCAGGCAGTGGGATCTGTGGTGGCTGGCGTTATAGCTGGGGCGACTTCCCTGATAACTCAGCTGCACAATGGGCAGCCATTGGTATGATCCCTGCCCAGCAAGCTCCATGGAATGTCATTGTTCCAGCCTGGGTGAAGAATTACAATATCAACTGGCTCAATTACAGTTTCAGCCCATGGAGTTCTGGGGTAAACAATTACGGCGGCTTTGGCTACACAGGTGCAGGCAGTGGCTGGGGCACGTCTCCTTCAGGATTGGTGCAGATGACTCTTGATGGCCAGATCGGGTTTGATAATCCCGCCACACCAGGTGATGACAGGGATTCTAAGTGGATACGCACGGAACGTTATTTTGCAGACAACTGGACTACATTTAGAGACAGTAATGAGCTCTATGGCAAGTACGCCTTTACCAAAGCGATGAGGCTGGCTCTTCCTCAGCCTGTGGAGCGTCTCGTCTCGAACAACCTTGATTGGTATAAGGGCAGCGGAGGCATTAAAGGCCTTGCCGAGAAACTCACTGAGCTCCAGAATGCCTCAGGATATTGGACCGGAGACTATACGAATGAACCCTTGAGTACTGCCTGGGTAATAATCATTTTGAAACCAACCCTTTTTGAGGCCTCTCCAATTGCTTGTTTCAGTGCGGCTCCGAATCCGAACTATCCCAATCAAACAATTTATTTCAATCCATCCTGTTCAGGCCATTCCGAGACAGGAAAGGATATAAATAACTTAACAAAGTTTGAGTGGGATTGGGAAAGCAATGGTACATACGATCAATTCACTAACACCCCTGTTGTTGTAACCCATTCTTTCCCATGTGCTGTACTGCCTTGCACTTACCCCGTTACCTTGAGAGTAACGGATGACAGCACACCAGTAAGGACAGCAACCTATACGCTTAACATCAGTATTTCCAATCCGCCTCATCCACCAGTGGCTGAGGCAAATGGACCTTATATGGTTTCTCTCTGCTCAAATGATTCGTTAACATTGAATGGGTCTAACTCTTACGATCCTAATGAAGGCCAGCATGAGGGCGGGTGCAATACCTGCCCGAATGACACCATTACCGCCTGGGATTGGGATTTAACGTCTCCTCTAACAGGATTCAATGATGTGTCTGGTAGGACTCCGACGGTCAACCCAGGGACGTATTTTACTGCTGGAGCCCACGATATTGGCCTGAGGGTGACAGACAACACGGCTTTGGCTTATCCCGGTAGTGGAAATCCAGCTGTCAACCTGACAGGTACTGATTTCGGACAGGTAACTGTATATTCGTGCGGTGCCTTCAATCTTGCTGCTCGGCCCAAACTCAGCAAGGTACAGCTCACCTGGACACATTGGGGTGCGGGGAGTTATGATATCTACCGAAGCACATTAGGACCCAATAGTGGTTTTGTAAAGATTAAAAGTGGCGCTGTAACAACTTATGCAACCTATCTTGATTCAGGTGTGGTTGCTGGCACGAAATATTACTACCGCGTAGTTGGAAGCGATAGCAAGGGGACGAATGCAGCCTCAGCAAAACCAATGACGCGATAATTAATTACCAGCCCCGAAAAATAATTACTCATAGACCAAAATCGGCAGCCTTCGCGGGCTGCCGATTTTGTATATATTTTGTATGTATTAGGATAGACAATGGGGAATCATCGGCTAAAAACACATTTTAAGATATTCCTTCTTTGTTGGCTTATTATTTTCTGCCATGTGGGCCATAAGGTTGCACAGGCATCCTCGTTCAGTATCAATTTGCGAGATACTCTTATAGATCTTAAAGCAGAAGATGCACCCCTTATGGATATACTCCGTGCTATTTCAGAGAAAGTAGGGTTTTCTATCAAATTGAATGATTTGATCACAGAACATTTATCTATAAATTTCAGCGGAATCAGTGTTGAAGAATGCATCCGATGGTTGCTTGGACATAGGAACTATGTAATGATCTATGGGAATAGAGATGATGGTCCAATCGTTCTAACTGATATTTATGTATTACAAAGGAACAGTACCAGCGTTCCAGAGATTTTTCCGAGAGGCGATAGTGTTTCCCCTCCTATAGATGATCACATAAAAAAATACCAGAAGAATTGGTTTGAGCGAGAGTTTGGTGATATTAGAAAACTCTCGCCCCAGATCTTAGCCAAGCCGTCAGTTGATGATCCAATGGGAGAAGGAATAAAAATTATTGTTCTTCAAAAAAACTCCTTTTTTGAGATGGTTGGTTTAGAAGAGGATGATATCATCTCTAACGTGAATGGCCAGCCTGTGGGCACAGTACAGGGTTTTATACAAGCAATTCAATTCGCTATGCAAGAGGGGCCCAGCGTCATTAGGATCGAACGCCGGAAGGATGGTAGGCTGATCGAGCCGATCTATATCAAACTTCAATAATCCATTTTAATAAATTAAAATATGAATTAAAGGTAAAACAATAATAGGTGGTATTTTCAATGGGAAAAAATAAATTAAGAATAATTCTTTTTACAATAAGCTTTGGTATTCTGATTTTTTCACCTCATCTGTTTGCCCAAGTGCCTTTTTCTCCGTCCTCCGGTCCATCCGTGGCTCCACCTCCGCCTCATTTAGAGCCATAGAAACCTATCCCTGTTGAGAAGATTGGACCTGCTATCTTTAGATTAGGAGAGATTCAGATTCATAAAAATACCCGAAGTGTCATTTTTCCTGCTCTGCTCAACATGGATAAAGGTCTTCTGGAGTATCTTATTGTCCGGTCGAGCGGTAAAGTCCATGAAAGTCTCCTTAGGACAAATGTGGAGCCCTATCACCTCCAGATTGCTCTTTTACTTCTCGGTTTTGAGGGAACGGATCGGCCGATTTCTCATCAAGGAGCAGCCGAGAAGCCGAAAGGTGATCCTGTTGAGATAACATTTCTTCTCGGCAAAGAGGGCGCTGGCGCTAAAATGATTAAAACCGAGGAGTGGATTGCAAAGAAATCGAATGATAAATTGAAAGAGGCTGGCAAGATGGATTGGATTTTTACTGGCTCTCTGGTCGTAGAGGGTCAATTTCTTGCTCAGGGTGGAGGATCTATTGTCGCCATTTACCATGATCCTGCGGCGCTCATAGATAATGCCTCTGCAGGGGCCGAGAGCGACGAAGTCTGGTTTGTTAAGGAGGGGATTGTTCCGCCAGTAGGGACACCGGTTACGGTGGTTATTAAGGCGAAATAGAGGATGGAACATAGCGGAAATAAGAATTAAAGAAAGGGGAGTTGAATGGTTCGTTATAAAGTTTTTGTTTATATCTGCATTCTAACTCTTTTTCCAACACTGTCGATGGGACAAAATGTCGTGGGGAAAACGAGATCGGATATTTCGCTGAGAAACGAGGTCCAGAATGCCATCGGAAGAGGACTCACCTTTCTTGCATCGAAGCAGAATCCCGGAGGCTGGTGGTCGCAGCCGGAGCCCCCTGCCTTATCCGCCCTTGTTTTAACATCTTTTCCTATATGGGGTCAGGTCTTGCAATCATGCATATCCCATTTTATTTTTGCTCCTCACGTTTTACTGCTCGGCTTATAGTTGCATAATGGATACCCAGATGTTCAGCAATTTCCTTCATGGTATATCCATAACGAGTGTAAGCCATATAAATATCCTTGTCCTGAGCTTTTTTCTCATTCTGTTTTACCCCTTTTAAAATTTCGCTCAAAGAAGGTCTGGCCACATATCTTTGAGGCCTGGGGACTTCCTTAACATTTTCCTTCCTCCTCAGTAACTCGTTTAATCCCTGGATAAATTCCTCTGTTCCTAAAAATACTTGGCCTTTTAAAATTTCCCATGGCGATCCTTTGTCTATTCCTCCTAATACAAACTCTTTATATCTTTTAATAGCCGATCTTTTTCTATCGTCAAATTGTGAAAGAATCCATTTAAACGTTAAGAAAGGAGGTTTTTTAACTTCTCCGATCGTTGCTCTATAGCTACTCCACGCCCACTCTTCTGGTTTTTTGACTAAACCAGCCCTTACAGGGTTTAAAACCACATATCGACAGAGCGATAATAAGTAACTATTCTTCTCCACCAATATCGCCTTATATCTTCCCTGCAAGAGATGGCCTACGCGTTTATGCGTTTGATTAAACCATTGCGTATACACTCCATTCAGTTCTCGCATCCCCTTAGATAGATTTCCTTCGGGAGTTTCAATCAATAGATGATAATGATTCTCCATGAGGCAGTAGGCATGACAGAGCCAATCAAACCTTTCTACAACAATCGACAATAGATTTAAAAATCGGTATCTATCTCCAATATCCTCGAATATGGATTGTTTGGCATTGCCCCTCGAGGTGACATGATAAATCGCTCCTGGAAATTCCATTCTTAAAGGTCTCGACATAAAAGAAACCATATCAAATTAAATCTATCCTTGCAAGAAAATATATGATTGCAAGACCTGACCCCATATTTTTTGCTGACACCGGTCAGCCTGTTTCGTTTTGAGTACAAAGTGTCATAAAAGTGGGAAAGAATTTACCCATTTATGATGGAAGTAAATCGGGAAAAAAGAGAAAAACGTTTCCCACTTTTAAGGAACAAAGTGGGGGGGTATTTTAAAAGGATATTTATTATCAACAAGTTATAAAAAATCCAAAAGTTGTCACGGATATTGCATGTATTAGATATTAAAAACTATTGTACCACTTTGAGTAAATTAATATAGAAAAACTTATTTTGATTTAAGGGGAGGTAAAAAGTCATGAAAGTTAAAGTACTTGTTATTGCAGTATTGCTTACGGTTTTTGGAGTTTCGGGGGCATCAGCCGCCACAATTGGTCTTTTTGATTACGCGTTTAATATTAATGGAACGGTGTATTCCAAGACTACCGTTGTCCCGGGCCTAAACAGCTCAGGTTTTGATACGGCAACGGGACTGGGTACGCTTACACTAACATACTCACCAGGCGTTGCTGGCGCCTACAATATTTTATCCTTTTTTGATCATGAGATCGACGAGACGATTAATACTTTTTTTAACGAATACGGTGACGTAAGTGGCTTGCCCGTCGCCGGCCAGAGATGGGAGATTGACGAGCCAGGATATTTCTTCGGAGACATTTATGATCACTTACTGGCTGGGGGATTTGCATTGGATAATTCCAATACCATCCCTGCAGGATCTCCAGAAGACGTCTCCATGGCCATGGGGTGGAATATGATTCTTGCTGCTAATGAGACAGCCACGATTTCCCTTCGCTTAGCAACAACCGCACCTGCAGGGTTCTATCTCCAACAAACAGACCCCGATAGCCAAGAAAATATCTATTTTTCAAGCAGCGTGAGAATTGGCGGAGAAGGACCTGTAATTCCTGAGCCTGCGACGATGCTGCTGTTGGGATCGGGGTTGGCGGGGTTGGTTGGAATTGGAAGAAAGAAGCTGTTTAAGAAGTAAGAACATCAAATATTTTTTCTTCACCAAATTACTCTGAAACTTCTTTTCTGATGCTTACCTATGATTTAAGTTCGTAAAAATAATCCCCCCTTAAGAAAAAGGGGGGATTATTTTTTGAGAGCCGTTGTCAACAACATAGTTTGATTTAGCAAAACTTAATTGATAAGGAAGAAGGAGGGACTAAGATGAATCGAAAAGGATTTGTAATTGTGGCATTGGTTTGTTTAGGTTTATTTGGATTGACATCAATAGCCTTAGCAGTTGATAAGGTCATCTGCGTGCCCTGGCAAGGGGATACTGCCAAACACCACACGGCCATAAGTGGTACGGCTGTGCAGTTGAAGGCGATTGTGAAGACCGACAGTACTGCGACCCGTTGGTACAAGTGGGTTTTGGGAGACGGTTCAGAGACAACGGTATCTACGTTGAGTGGCTCCACTAAGCATAATGTAGAGACAACCCACACTTATTCAGGTGCGGTGGGGACGCCTTTTACAGCAAGGCTTTTGGTGGATGCTGTTGACAGCAGCATGGCCAATGCAGTTTCAGATACTTATTTATTGAAGATCGAAGACGACGAAGCAGTTTACACTAATAATAACCTCGATGCACGCATTAATATCGCCATTGACAGGGGTTTATGGTGGTTGTATAAAAATGGGACCTATATACCCGGTAATTCAGGCAACTGGCGTACATATAACTCAAATCCAGCTATGTATTGGATTCAAACATCGTATGAATATGTTTTTGCATCACCCACTGCTTCTGCAATCCAAGCCTTTACTATCAACAACCACAAGATCAAAGGAAATCCTGATGAGGATCCCTATGTAGAGGCAGTCAAACTGGGGATGAATTGGCTGATGCAAGGATATTATTCAAGCCCAACATCATATCCAATGCTTAGGGCACTTGCAGTCTCGACACAGCATAGTGACAATCCAGAAGCAGGTCAATCTTCACCAAATGGTTATGGAATAGAAGTTCGCGACTATGGTTCTCGGCCAATCTATCAAGGGGGCCAAGTAATGGATGCAATAATCGCATCGGGTGTTCTCCCTGCTGACCTGACAGGAAGGGATTTCACAAAAACTGACGGCACCATTGGAAAAAACTGGACGTACGGTGAACTCCTCCAGGATATGGCCGATATGTATGCGTATGGTCAATATGATGGTAACTGTTCCTGGTCGGCTAAAGGCGAGGTTCCTGCAGGCAGTGGGATCTGTGGTGGCTGGCGTTATAGCTGGGGCGACTTCCCTGATAACTCAGCTGCACAATGGGCAGCCATTGGTATGATCCCTGCCCAGCAAGCTCCATGGAATGTCATTGTTCCAGCCTGGGTGAAGAATTACAATATCAACTGGCTCAATTACAGTTTCAGCCCATGGAGTTCTGGGGTAAACAATTACGGCGGCTTTGGCTACACAGGTGCAGGCAGTGGCTGGGGCACGTCTCCTTCAGGATTGGTGCAGATGACTCTTGATGGCCAGATCGGGTTTGATAATCCCGCCACACCAGGTGATGACAGGGATTCTAAGTGGATACGCACGGAACGTTATTTTGCAGACAACTGGACTACATTTAGAGACAGTAATGAGCTCTATGGCAAGTACGCCTTTACCAAAGCGATGAGGCTGGCTCTTCCTCAGCCTGTGGAGCGTCTCGTCTCGAACAACCTTGATTGGTATAAGGGCAGCGGAGGCATTAAAGGCCTTGCCGAGAAACTCACTGAGCTCCAGAATGCCTCAGGATATTGGACCGGAGACTATACGAATGAACCCTTGAGTACTGCCTGGGTAATAATCATTTTGAAACCAACCCTTTTTGAGGCCTCTCCAATTGCTTGTTTCAGTGCGGCTCCGAATCCGAACTATCCCAATCAAACAATTTATTTCAATCCATCCTGTTCAGGCCATTCCGAGACAGGAAAGGATATAAATAACTTAACAAAGTTTGAGTGGGATTGGGAAAGCAATGGTACATACGATCAATTCACTAACACCCCTGTTGTTGTAACCCATTCTTTCCCATGTGCTGTACTGCCTTGCACTTACCCCGTTACCTTGAGAGTAACGGATGACAGCACACCAGTAAGGACAGCAACCTATACGCTTAACATCAGTATTTCCAATCCGCCTCATCCACCAGTGGCTGAGGCAAATGGACCTTATATGGTTTCTCTCTGCTCAAATGATTCGTTAACATTGAATGGGTCTAACTCTTACGATCCTAATGAAGGCCAGCATGAGGGCGGGTGCAATACCTGCCCGAATGACACCATTACCGCCTGGGATTGGGATTTAACGTCTCCTCTAACAGGATTCAATGATGTGTCTGGTAGGACTCCGACGGTCAACCCAGGGACGTATTTTACTGCTGGAGCCCACGATATTGGCCTGAGGGTGACAGACAACACGGCTTTGGCTTATCCCGGTAGTGGAAATCCAGCTGTCAACCTGACAGGTACTGATTTCGGACAGGTAACTGTATATTCGTGCGGTGCCTTCAATCTTGCTGCTCGGCCCAAACTCAGCAAGGTACAGCTCACCTGGACACATTGGGGTGCGGGGAGTTATGATATCTACCGAAGCACATTAGGACCCAATAGTGGTTTTGTAAAGATTAAAAGTGGCGCTGTAACAACTTATGCAACCTATCTTGATTCAGGTGTGGTTGCTGGCACGAAATATTACTACCGCGTAGTTGGAAGCGATAGCAAGGGGACGAATGCAGCCTCAGCAAAACCAATGACGCGATAATTAATTACCAGCCCCGAAAAATAATTACTCATAGACCAAAATCGGCAGCCTTCGCGGGCTGCCGATTTTGTATATATTTTGTATGTATTAGGATAGACAATGGGGAATCATCGGCTAAAAACACATTTTAAGATATTCCTTCTTTGTTGGCTTATTATTTTCTGCCATGTGGGCCATAAGGTTGCACAGGCATCCTCGTTCAGTATCAATTTGCGAGATACTCTTATAGATCTTAAAGCAGAAGATGCACCCCTTATGGATATACTCCGTGCTATTTCAGAGAAAGTAGGGTTTTCTATCAAATTGAATGATTTGATCACAGAACATTTATCTATAAATTTCAGCGGAATCAGTGTTGAAGAATGCATCCGATGGTTGCTTGGACATAGGAACTATGTAATGATCTATGGGAATAGAGATGATGGTCCAATCGTTCTAACTGATATTTATGTATTACAAAGGAACAGTACCAGCGTTCCAGAGATTTTTCCGAGAGGCGATAGTGTTTCCCCTCCTATAGATGATCACATAAAAAAATACCAGAAGAATTGGTTTGAGCGAGAGTTTGGTGATATTAGAAAACTCTCGCCCCAGATCTTAGCCAAGCCGTCAGTTGATGATCCAATGGGAGAAGGAATAAAAATTATTGTTCTTCAAAAAAACTCCTTTTTTGAGATGGTTGGTTTAGAAGAGGATGATATCATCTCTAACGTGAATGGCCAGCCTGTGGGCACAGTACAGGGTTTTATACAAGCAATTCAATTCGCTATGCAAGAGGGGCCCAGCGTCATTAGGATCGAACGCCGGAAGGATGGTAGGCTGATCGAGCCGATCTATATCAAACTTCAATAATCCATTTTAATAAATTAAAATATGAATTAAAGGTAAAACAATAATAGGTGGTATTTTCAATGGGAAAAAATAAATTAAGAATAATTCTTTTTACAATAAGCTTTGGTATTCTGATTTTTTCACCTCATCTGTTTGCCCAAGTGCCTTTTTCTCCGTCCTCCGGTCCATCCGTGGCTCCACCTCCGCCTCATTTAGAGCCATAGAAACCTATCCCTGTTGAGAAGATTGGACCTGCTATCTTTAGATTAGGAGAGATTCAGATTCATAAAAATACCCGAAGTGTCATTTTTCCTGCTCTGCTCAACATGGATAAAGGTCTTCTGGAGTATCTTATTGTCCGGTCGAGCGGTAAAGTCCATGAAAGTCTCCTTAGGACAAATGTGGAGCCCTATCACCTCCAGATTGCTCTTTTACTTCTCGGTTTTGAGGGAACGGATCGGCCGATTTCTCATCAAGGAGCAGCCGAGAAGCCGAAAGGTGATCCTGTTGAGATAACATTTCTTCTCGGCAAAGAGGGCGCTGGCGCTAAAATGATTAAAACCGAGGAGTGGATTGCAAAGAAATCGAATGATAAATTGAAAGAGGCTGGCAAGATGGATTGGATTTTTACTGGCTCTCTGGTCGTAGAGGGTCAATTTCTTGCTCAGGGTGGAGGATCTATTGTCGCCATTTACCATGATCCTGCGGCGCTCATAGATAATGCCTCTGCAGGGGCCGAGAGCGACGAAGTCTGGTTTGTTAAGGAGGGGATTGTTCCGCCAGTAGGGACACCGGTTACGGTGGTTATTAAGGCGAAATAGAGGATGGAACATAGCGGAAATAAGAATTAAAGAAAGGGGAGTTGAATGGTTCGTTATAAAGTTTTTGTTTATATCTGCATTCTAACTCTTTTTCCAACACTGTCGATGGGACAAAATGTCGTGGGGAAAACGAGATCGGATATTTCGCTGAGAAACGAGGTCCAGAATGCCATCGGAAGAGGACTCACCTTTCTTGCATCGAAGCAGAATCCCGGAGGCTGGTGGTCGCAGCCGGAGCCCCCTGCCTTATCCGCCCTTGTTTTAACATCTTTTCCTATATGGGGTCAGGTCTTGCAATCATGCATATCCCATTTTATTTTTGCTCCTCACGTTTTACTGCTCGGCTTATAGTTGCATAATGGATACCCAGATGTTCAGCAATTTCCTTCATGGTATATCCATAACGAGTGTAAGCCATATAAATATCCTTGTCCTGAGCTTTTTTCTCATTCTGTTTTACCCCTTTTAAAATTTCGCTCAAAGAAGGTCTGGCCACATATCTTTGAGGCCTGGGGACTTCCTTAACATTTTCCTTCCTCCTCAGTAACTCGTTTAATCCCTGGATAAATTCCTCTGTTCCTAAAAATACTTGGCCTTTTAAAATTTCCCATGGCGATCCTTTGTCTATTCCTCCTAATACAAACTCTTTATATCTTTTAATAGCCGATCTTTTTCTATCGTCAAATTGTGAAAGAATCCATTTAAACGTTAAGAAAGGAGGTTTTTTAACTTCTCCGATCGTTGCTCTATAGCTACTCCACGCCCACTCTTCTGGTTTTTTGACTAAACCAGCCCTTACAGGGTTTAAAACCACATATCGACAGAGCGATAATAAGTAACTATTCTTCTCCACCAATATCGCCTTATATCTTCCCTGCAAGAGATGGCCTACGCGTTTATGCGTTTGATTAAACCATTGCGTATACACTCCATTCAGTTCTCGCATCCCCTTAGATAGATTTCCTTCGGGAGTTTCAATCAATAGATGATAATGATTCTCCATGAGGCAGTAGGCATGACAGAGCCAATCAAACCTTTCTACAACAATCGACAATAGATTTAAAAATCGGTATCTATCTCCAATATCCTCGAATATGGATTGTTTGGCATTGCCCCTCGAGGTGACATGATAAATCGCTCCTGGAAATTCCATTCTTAAAGGTCTCGACATAAAAGAAACCATATCAAATTAAATCTATCCTTGCAAGAAAATATATGATTGCAAGACCTGACCCCATATTTTTTGCTGACACCGGTCAGCCTGTTTCGTTTTGAGTACAAAGTGTCATAAAAGTGGGAAAGAATTTACCCATTTATGATGGAAGTAAATCGGGAAAAAAGAGAAAAACGTTTCCCACTTTTAAGGAACAAAGTGGGGGGGTATTTTAAAAGGATATTTATTATCAACAAGTTATAAAAAATCCAAAAGTTGTCACGGATATTGCATGTATTAGATATTAAAAACTATTGTACCACTTTGAGTAAATTAATATAGAAAAACTCATTTTGATTTAAGGGGAGGTAAAAAGTCATGAAAGTTAAAGTACTTGT
>Ga0299915_10002891_pt1 | contig 12465 bp, 13 predicted proteins | sample RVTome_13_FD_200263 | JGI IMG/M metagenome (GOLD analysis project Ga0299915, IMG submission 200263) | Soil microbial communities from uranium-contaminated site in the Upper Colorado River Basin, Wyoming, United States - RVT92D227 (version 2) ...
TCAAGGGCACCCAGCGCCGGTCGGCGCGGCAGATTGCCAAAGAAATCGATGCGGTGGGGGGAATCCTCAACGCCTTCACCAGCAAAGAATTTTCCAGCTTTTACGCCAAAGTTATGGCCGAGCATCTCCCGGTCGCCTTGGATCTGCTGTTCGACCTTTACCTCAACTCCCTTTTTGCTGCCGAGGAGTTGGAGAAAGAACGCCAGGTCATCGTTCAGGAAATCAACATGGTCGAGGATACTCCGGATGAATACATTCACGACTTATTCAGCCAATCCTTCTGGCCCCACCATCCCCTGGGGCTTCCTATCCTGGGACGGTTGAACACCATCTCCCGAATGGACCGCCGGACGCTCAAGGGTTTTTTCCTTAAGCACTACCTGCAAATTCCGCCCATTATCGTGGCTGCCGGCAAGTTAAAACATGAAGACCTACTCCGGCCTGTACAGGAGGCCCTAAGGAAAATCCGGCCGCGGCCTAAAGAAAGGAAAGTCCACCCTCCCCGCCCCCATCCCCAGATTCAGGTGAAAAATAAACAGTTGGAACAGGTGCATCTGCTGCTGGGGACTCAAGGGTTTTCTGTGGTCCACCCCCGGCGTTACGCTTTCACGATTTTAAATACCATCTTGGGAGGAGGAATGAGTTCCCGGTTGTTCCAGGAGGTGCGGGAAAAAAGGGGCCTGGCCTACTCGGTCTACTCTTTCGCTTCCTCTTTCGTGGACAGCGGCCTGTTGGGGGTCTATGTGGGAACAGGGGATCATACCCTCAATCGGGTATTGCAGGTCATCCTACGGGAGATGAAGAGGTTGGCCGAAAATTCCATCAGGCCCAAAGAGCTTCGTTCGGCCAAAGAACAGCTGAAAGGCAATCTTCTTTTGAGCCTGGAAAGTACGGACAGCCGCATGAGCCGTCTGGCTAAAAACGAAATATTTTTTCATCGCTTTGTCAGTACCGAGGAGATCATCGAAGGTATCGAGAAAGTTTCGGCTGAGGAAATCAGTTCGCTGGCCCAAGAGATTTTTCGGCCGGATTCTTTTTCTCTGACCGTGTTAGGGCCGGTCACCGAAAAAACCATTCCGAAAACCCTTTTGGCCGCCTAAACAAGGAAGGAAATGCTCAAAATAAAGGTCATGAGAGTGCAGGCAAATCAAAACAGGGAAATTTCTCTTCCCCGGTACATGACGGAACATTCCGCGGGGATGGACCTCTTTGCCGGTTTGGAAGAAGAAGTGACTTTAGCCCCCGGCGAGCGTAAACTCATTCCAACGGGTATTGCCCTTGCTATTCCCGCGGGTTACGAAGGACAGGTTCGGCCTCGAAGCGGGCTGGCTTTGAGAAATGGGGTTACGTTGGTGAATACGCCCGGAACGATCGATGCGGACTACCGGGGGGAAGTAGGAGTGCTGCTGATCAATCTGGGCCACCAGCCCTTCCAGGTTAAGCCGGGGGACCGGATCGCTCAGTTGGTCATCGCTCCAGTATGCCGAGCCGTCTTAGAATGGGCCGATGAACTTGATGACACAACCCGGAGCGAAGGAGGTTTTGGACACACGGGGTAGGGTAAATTCTAAACATGAAATCCGCAAGTTCGCATGTAGATTAAAGAAAAATTGTAGATTGCAGCGTGAAAAACATTTAAGATTTCAGATTGCAGATCGCAGATTGAAAAATTCAAAATCTTCAATCTGAAATCATAGAAATTTCGGATTTCGACATTCGAATTTTGGATTTAATTAATTATTATGGCTGAGTCCCTTTTCTTCAACAGAAAGCAGCGTCTATGGGTCGGAGAGGCTCTGGAAATCGCCGAATCCCTGGCCGAAGATTATTTTCAGGTAAGTCTGGAAAATTTGGAACAATTTCCTTATGATCTACAAACCCTGGCCAACCTGCAAAGTCAGGAGAAGACCCGTAGAGCGTTAGCCCAGATTTGCAAATATGAGTACAGTAAAAGAACGCCGCCATTGAAACGCGGGACCAAAGAGTTTTACAGAATTTGCCTGCAAGACGACAAGATCTTGAATACGGTCCGGGCGGAACCCTCATCGTTAGCTTTATTAGAACCTTTACTCTTATATGTTGTTACCCATGAGCTCATCCATGTCATCCGGTTCAGCCTGGACCCCCAAAGGTTCTTTCTCCGACCAGAAGAGAAGAGAGTCGAAGAAGAAGGCGTCCACCGCATGACGTATGAACTTTTGAAATCTTTTGAAGATCCCCAAGTCGGGCTGTGGCTTGAGCGGTACCGGCCGTGGTGGGAAAAATGCGGGCTTGATGCGGAGCCGTCAGCCCTTGACAAGTTTTGCCAGCGTGCATAAATTTAATAAAGAATTTCTTTGGACACAGATCAACGCAGATTATCAGGAATGAAACCAAACTACGAAAACCCTTGTGCTAATGGGAAAGGCGTGTAGAACTTTGCGCCTTTTTGGTTTGGAAAAACTCGGAGGATTTAAGGATGCCCATTTACGAATACAGATGCCATAAGTGCGGAAAAACAACGGAAATCACGCAAAAATTCTCAGACCAGCCTATGAGCCGCTGTCCTGACTGTTCGGGAAAGGTTTCCAAAATCATTTCCAATTGCAGCTTTCAGCTTAAAGGAAGTGGCTGGTACGTAACCGATTATAAGAAGAAGGATTCAGGCTGGACAGATAAAGCCCCAGAATCTAAGAAGAGCGAGACGACCGAGACGACCGAGACGCCCAAGAGCGATACACCTTCGAGCAAATCAGAAGAGAAGAAGTCCTAACCCTTTCTTCCTTTGAAATGACGCCAGAGGTAATAGGCAATCCCAACGACGATAAGGCCGCCGATCACCATGTCAAACCGGTGGAAATATACGCCCAGTGTGTCCCAATTCTGACCTAATTTCATCCCGATGTACGCCAGTCCCAGGCACCAGGGAAAAGAACCCAGGAGAGTATAGAGGACAAACCGCTGGAAGTTCATCCTGGCCACTCCGGCCGGGAAAGAGATGAAGGTGCGCACGACGGGGAGAAGGCGGCTGAAAAATATGGCCCAATCCCCGTAGCGGTCGAACCAGCGGTCCGCCAGGTCTAAATCTCGGTGGGAAATGAGGACGTATTTTCCGTAGCGTTCTACCAGCGGCCGACCGCCGTAAAGGCCAAGATAATACGCCGGGATGGATCCAACAACGCAGCCGAAAGCCCCGGCAAGCCCTACCCGATATAATTCAAAATCCCCTCGAAAGACCAAATAGCCAGAAAAGGGCATAATGATCTCCGAGGGAAGGGGAATGCAGGCGCTCTCAATGGCCATCAGTAAGACGACTCCCAGATAGCCCGAAGAGGAAATGACTTCGATGATGAAAGAAGCCAGAACGGCAATCAAGTGAGCAACCATTTTTATCCTTTCCAGAAGATCCAAAAAATGACTACTGCCGCCAGGGCCAGGCGATAGCCGGCAAAGAGGTTCAAGGTGTGCCGCTGCAGATAGCGCAGGAGGAGGGCGATGGAAAGATAACCCACCACAGCGGAAGCGGCAAAGCCGATGGTAAAGATCGACCATTCCGTGACAGCTCCCGGGTCCAAGAGGTGTCTCAAATGGAGGACGGCAGCGCCGGCGATGATGGGGGTGGAGAGAAGAAAGGAGAAGCGTGTGGCCGCCTCCCGTTCGTATCCCCGAAGAAGGCCGGTGGTGATGGTAATCCCCGATCGGGAGACCCCAGGAAGGAGGGCCAGAGCCTGGGCGCAGCCAATGATCAAGGAGTCCTTGAGGGTCAGTTTATCCAGGAGGCGGGAGGAGCGCTTTCTCTTTTCGGCGTAGACCATCAGGAAGCTCACCGCGATCAGGGGAAGGACGATCAGGCCGGGGTTGCGGAAACTGCCTTCGATCGTCTTCTCCAGGAGAAACCCGACGATGGCCGCCGGGATCGTGGAGAGGAGGATGTATACGACCATCCGTTCCTGAAGAGTCTCTATTCTCCTTTTCCCGAGAATCCCGAAGAAGGCCCGGGCCAGGTCCAGCCAGTCTCGGAAGAAATACCCGAGGATGGCCACGAGCGTTCCGGCGTGAAGGGCCACGTCAAAAGTCAGGCTGTCCACCAGAGAATTTTGCCAACCGAAGAACCATGGGGCAAGAATAAGGTGGGCCGAGCTGCTGATGGGCAGGAATTCAGTTAATCCCTGCAAGATGCCCAAAAAAAGGGCCTGGACCGAGGTGGAGGATGCATCCATACCCTACCGGTTTTTCCTCATTAATTTTGGGTCTAACCGGATTTCCTGGTTCGGTCGCCCCGACCCTGTTTGGCTATCTTGCATCTTATGGTTTCCTCCTCCCCGCTTAGTTAGTTCTCATCCGGAAACCCAAATTTTCCCCTCCCCCTTCGACGGCCCTCACCCCGCCCCTCTCCCGCGAGGGGAGAGGGAGTTTCCGGATGGAAATTAGTTAGGAATTTTCATGGTTCGGGAGTGACGAAGCGGTCATGAAAGATAGTTCTATGATCGGCAGGGAAGGGGGGAAAGTCAAGGAATATTTAGAATTCCCTTTTGTTACCCCCCTTCTTGACAAGCCGAGATTCAATGTTCGATAATTAAATAATCAGGAGTAAACCATGAACGAACAGATCCAAATTGTCTGCCCCCATTGTAGCACCCCCAACCGCGTGGAAAGCATACGCTTGGGGGACCAACCCAAATGCGGAAGATGCAAACACGAATTGTTCGTTGCAGCTCCCGTTGAACTGGCCGGCGCCAATTTTGAAAAGAATATTTCGAGCAATGAAATCCCTGTCGTTGTAGATTTCTGGGCTTCCTGGTGTGGGCCATGCAAGATGATGGCTCCCATCTTCCACCAGGCCGCTGCTCAACTGGAGCCGCGATTTCGCCTCGCCAAGGTCAACACGGAAACCGAGCCCATGATCGCTCAGCAATTGGGAATTCAGAGCATTCCCACCACCATCATCTTTAAGAACGGAAAAGAGATCGCCCGGAGAGTTGGCGCCATGGATCTTGGCACCCTCTTACAATGGGTGCAATCTTATTCCTGACCTCTCATGTTTGAAACCAAACAACCTCTTTCTAATTTACCCGGCGTGCTTTCCCGGCCCAATATATTTCCTTAACGGAGCGCCGGGCGATTTTCCCGTTTGGGTTTTTGGGGAGTTCTTTCACGAAATCGACCGATTGAGGCTTTTTGTAGCCAGACAGTAATTCTTTGCAGTGGTTGATGATCTCTTCTTCTGTGGCCGTACATCCTTTTTTTAAAACCACCACCGCTTTGATGGCCTCTCCCCATTTTTCATCGGGCACGCCGATGGCGCATGCTTCCATAACCGAGGGATGCCTATAGAGAACTTGCTCGATTTCCGAAGGATAGACATTGAAACCGCCGGTGATAATCATTTCGGTTTTCCGGTCAACGATGTAGATATACCCTTCCTCATCCACTTTGGCCATATCTCCGGAATAAATCCAATTATTTATGATCGTTTTTTGGGTTAATTCGGGATCCTTGTAGTATCCCTTCATAATATCAGGGCCCCGGGCCGTAATCTCCCCGACTTCTCCGGGCGCAACTTGTTCTCCCCTTTCATTCACTACTCTGATTTCCGTATCAAAGACCGGCCGCCCGCAGGAACCCAAGCGATCCGGGTTGTTTTTTAAAGCCTCGGTATGCTCGCTCGCGGTTAGGACGGCAATGAAGGAGGTGGTTTCACTCATTCCATACCCCTGGATCAATATAGGGCCGAAAAGATCTATGGCCTGCTGGACTCTTGTGGGGGAGATTGGCGCGGCGCCGTAAAAAATGCCTTTCAGGCTGTCGAATTTATACTGGCGCGCTTTGGGATAGGCAAGGACGAAATTGATCATGGCCGGGACTACCATTGTGTAATTGACCTTTTCCCGCTGGATGGTATCCAAAAGCATATCGAGATCGAACCGGTTTAAAATCAAATTGCAGCCGCCGGTGAAAAAGAAGGGCATGAGCAGCATACCGCTGACATGCGTGATGGGCCCTACATGAACGATTTTATCACCCGGCTTAATCCGGACCTCCGGGAACATGAGGGCTTTGCGAATCATGGCCATCCGGTTGCCATAACTCTGCATAATTCCCTTCAGCTTTCCCGTCGTCCCTGAGCTATAGGTCAAGACGGCCAGTTCATCCATTTCCACCTCGATATCGGGGGATTCGTCCCTATTTTCCGATAGGAGAGGATCATAAAAAATCGTTCCCCCGGATGGGCCATCGACGTTGATAAAATGCTGAACCGTTTCCAGAGAGTTTTGGTTGTCCATAAGTGATTCGAGATGTGGTTTATCCCCGATGAGAGCTTTTACTTCCGCGTTGTTCAAAATTCCCGTTGCCTCTGCCGCAGAAAGGCGGGCATTGATGGGAATCCGAACCATTCCGGCTTTATAACAGGCCACTTCTGTCTCAGCGATCTCCGGCCGGTTCCATGACTGGATAGCCACTCGATCTCCTTTTTTTAAGCCCAGAGCATAAAGCCCCTGAGCCAGGCGATTCGTTCGCTTATCCAATTCTTTATAGGATATTTGTTTCCCTTCGAACATTATGGCAATATGGTCCGGATAATATTTCGCGCTCCTGGAAACGTATCTGCCTAAATTCATGAACTCCTCCTTTTTGTCCGTAATATGGCTATCTTTGGATTTCTTCCCGCAGCTTTCGGGCCATCCACCGTTCATATAATTGGGGGACCATCCTGAAAAGGTAATAAGAAAGCTTTCCCGCAGGAGTTAAAACTAAAAGGCTTTTTCTCTTTTTAGCCCCCCGGAAAATCGCCTCGGCGACTTCGGATGGGGATGCCTCCTGGCCTACCATGCTTCGTGGATAAGGGGTAATTTGCCCCTTTCCATCCAGCGCTTTAGTTTGCAAATTGGTGCGGGTAAAACCGGGACACACAATCATGACGTGAACCCCGGTCTCTTTGAGCTCCGCCCGTAAAGTGCTGAATAGCCCCTGGAGGGCATGCTTGCTGGCACAATAAGCGGTGCGTCCCAAAAGAGGCGCCAACCCTGCGATGCTTGAAGTTATAACGATCATTCCTTTTCGACTCAGGAGGCTCTCCAAGGCTGCTTTTGTACAATGCAAGGCCCCAAAAAAATTGACGTCCATCACTCTGCGAATCGTTGAAATATTCGCTTCCAGGAAAGGACCCCGGTGGGTAATCCCGGCATTGTTGAAGAGAAGATCGATCCCTCCGTAATGTTGAATGATGGCGGCAATGGCGGCACCGCATTCCGGTTCGCTGGAGATATCGCACTTCCGGGCAATTGCGGTTACTCCCTCCTGGGTAAGTTTCCTCTCTTGTTCTTTCAGCGCTGCCGCATCCGTATCCAGCAAGGCAATTCGTGCCCCTTCCTTCCCAAATTTATAGGCCAAGGCCGCTCCAATTCCGCTGGCGCCTCCGGTAATCACCACCACTTTGTCCTGAATCCAATTTTTTCCCATGTCCTTTTCCAGTAGCAAAATCAAGCGTCTTTCGACGAAATCATATTATTTTCTATCCAACCTGTATAAATTGCACCCGCGTGATATTCGGGTTTCTTCAATAGGCTCTGATAAAATGGGATCGTGGTATCGACACCCTCAACGTGGAAATTGGCCAGGGCCCGTTGCATGGTTTCTATGGCTTCCAGCCGATTGCCCCCTTTTGAAATTATCTTGGCCAGGAGGGAATCATAATAGGGGGGGACAGAATAGCCAGGATAGCAATGGGTATCTACCCTCAGGTTCGGGCCATCCGGCGGTCTCCATTCCCGTATCTGTCCGGGACAAGGGAGGAACCCCGATCCCGGGGACTCGGCGTTAATCCGACACTCGATGGCATGTCCCTCCGTACGAATTTCGTCTTGCCGAAAACTGAGTTCCTCGCCACCCGCCACCCGGATTTGTTCCCTGACCAGATCCACCCCGGTAATCATCTCGGTGACCGGGTGCTCAACCTGGATACGGGTGTTCATCTCCAGAAAATAGAATATTTCTTGGTCTTGATCCCATATAAATTCGATGGTTCCGGCGTTTAGATATTTGATGTTCCGGGCGATGGATAGGGCCGCGCCGCAGATTTCTTGCCGTAATTCAGGGGTTAACATCGGGCAGGGGGCTTCTTCCACCATTTTTTGATGGCGCCGCTGCAGGGAGCAATCCCGCTCGAATAGATGGACAATGTTCCCTTGCTGATCCCCCATGATTTGGACCTCAATATGGCGGGCGTTGGCAACGTACTTCTCCATATAGAGCCGATTATCTCCGAAGGCGGCGTGGGCTTCGGCCCCGGCTTCTGAAAGAAAAAATTTTAAATCGGCCGCATTTCTTACAACTTTCATCCCGCGCCCACCGCCTCCCGCTGCAGCCTTGATCAAAATTGGATAGCCGAGTTTATGGGCGACCTCCCCGGCCTCTTCGGCTTTTTGAACTTGCTCGGAGCCTGGAATTACTGGCACCCCGAGATCTCGCGCTATTTTTCGCGCCCAAATTTTATCTCCCATTTTTCGAATCTGTTCGGGCCTGGGCCCGATAAAGACCAACCCATATCGATCGCAAGCTTCGGCAAGTTCGGGCTGTTCGGCTAAGAATCCGTAACCGGGATGAATCGCCTCTGCCCCGGTCCCGAGGGCGGCAGAGATAATCGTGTCTACCTGCAAGTAGCTTTTTATAGGCTGGGGTGGCCCAATACATATGGCTCGACCGGCCCTCCTTGCCGGCAAACTATCCTTATCCGCCTCGGAAACCGCGGCAATGGTTTCCAGACCAAGTTCCTGACAGGCCCGAATAATCCGGACCGCGATTTCGCCCCGGTTGGCAATTAAAACCCGAGAGAAGTTTTTCTTCTTATTCAAATTTTCCTTTTCCCTTCATTCTTTCCCCTGATTTTCTTCAACCAGGAAAAGGGGCTGCCTATATTCCACCATCTTCCCATCCTCGACGCAGATTTGCGCAATCCGACCCTGGATCCCGGCGGGAATGGGGTAAATTTTTTCCAGAACCTGAATGAAACCCATGGGGCTATCTTCCCTTACCCATTGACCGCATTTCACCAACGGTGGATCACCCGGATTGGCAGCCTGGCGAAAGAATCCGAGCCTGGGAGCCATAATGAGTCTGAGATTTTTGTGGCCGGGAATCGCTTCTGAAGAAATTGCCATGGGTGGAACGTCCTTTTCACCGGATGATTTTTTGGCATGAAATTTTGAGTTGCCCAGTTCCAGGCGTAATTCTTCGATCCTTGACTCCTTCAAAATATTCAAAAACTCCAGCACATGCTTTTGCGTGATTGTTTTCATAAAAAATACGGCCCCCCCATAGATGACTTTTTGAATTCTAATCAGCGCTCGATACGTAGAGCAATTTTTTCCACTTTGGCCAAATCCTTTTCGTAAAAGAAGGAGGCCACCAAGAAAATAATCCCAGCCGCAATGGAGAAAAAGGGAACAATGGCAAGGGCCGCATGGATTCCATACTGATCCGAAAGCGCTCCTACAAAAAGCGGACCCAGTGAGCTTCCCAGGAGGTTTTGGAAGATTACGCAAAAACTATAGGATGTGGCCCGCAGGCCGGGGTGAACAACATCCTGCGTTACCGCAATGGCGGCAGGAGAAAAAGCACTCGCCACCATTCCACCCAGAAGAATTACGGGATACTGGATAGGACCCTGTAACCAGGAAAAGGCTATGAGAAAAATGGCTCCGGTGGCCAGAGAAGAGAGGGCCGGGAAAAGCAAGCGCGCATTCACTCTCCTTTTTCTCCATTGATCGGTAATAAACCCTCCGAGAGGGAAACCCGCGATCGCCAGGACCATCACCAGACTTCCTTTGAGAGCGGCCTTTTCCATCGGCAGATTCTCGACCCGCTGAAAATAGGTGGGCAGCCAGCTCAAATAGGCAGCGGTTAAAAACATACACCCCGCGAAGGCAATGTAGGTGAGGAAAAGGGAAGGGGTCCGGGAGAACTGGCGCACAATTTCGCGGGTTTTCATTTTCTCCTTATGCCCCAGAGCCGGGTCCGCGCTTTTTTCCAGGTTGACGGTTTTGTAATCGCGGACAAAAAAGAATAAAACGGCTATCAGGAATCCTGGTAAAGCGACAATCCCAAAGGCATGGCGCCAGCCGAAATGGGAGGCTATAAAACCGCCCAGCACAATCCCGATGGCACTCCCCAAAGGAAGGGCCGCAGTCCAGAGACCGAGGATCATGGACCGCATTTTCTCGGGGAAGATGGCCGCAATCAAGGCCGTTCCGCCTGGGGCGTATCCGGCTTCGCCGACACCGATTGCCGTTCGGGCAATGAAAAGTTGACTGAAATTATTGGTGAAGGCGCAGGCCACTGTCGCTACGCTCCAAAACAGGGCCATGATGCCGATGCTCTTCTTTCGGCTCCATCGGTCAATGATTACGGAAACGGGAAAAGATAAGAGCACGATCGACCAATACACCGTGGATACCAGGAGACCGCATTGGGTATCCGAAAGCCCAAAATCCTGGATCAGATAGGGGAAGAGAGAAACCACCACCATCCGGTCAATATAGTCAAACATGTAAAGCAAAAACAGGAGCGCGAAAACATAAAAAGAATAGCCCCTGGACATCAAGTATCCATCCGGTATTTCCCTTTTTCCCGCCATGGCTCTTCCTCCGTGAGGTTGGACCGGGGTCTAAAAAGTCTGCTCCAGCTTCAGGTAACCTTTCTGCAAAAAGATTCTCTTCAGATCGGTTTTTTTAGCCAGCTCTTGGACGAGAGCCGCCAAGGGCATCTTCGTAACCGGAAACTCTATGGCTTTCTTGTTTTTATGAAATTTTTCGAGGGTTGGCCGGCTAAAAAATAGAGCCAGCAATAATTCTTCATCCGAACGAGAACCACCCAGCTCGGAACGGGCTTTGCTCACCAGCGGTTCGAGATAATTCTCGGCCGGATCGATTGGGGCTGGATTCTCCCCCTCCAGGATACGGTCCAGGACATTCGGATCGATGGGGGCCGCAAATTCCCCATAATAACCACGGGCATACAAACAAAGATCGGAAGGGATCGTCCGGTAGCGGTCTCCCTGAATAACATTAAATACCGCCTGGACCCCGACAATTTGGGAGAAAGGAGTTACCATTACGGGGTATCCGATTTCCTGGCGGACTCTCCCGGCTTCTTCCAAAACCTCAGGGAGACGATGCTCAAGGCCCAGGTTCTTCAATTGGCTTCCGAGATGAGACATCATGCCTCCTGGGATCTGGTGGGCGGCATACTTTTTATATCGAACGGGGTTAAAGGGAACAGGCTGCCCGACAGGCTTTTTCTCCTGATAAGCCACCCAATAAAAATAGTCATCGATCTTTCTTACCTGGGTGTCGTCCAGATTGGTCGGCAACCCCATTTGCCGGGCATAGGACAAGATTTCCCAGGTGGAAGGAATGGAATTGCCTTGGGAGAGAGGGGCGCTGGCAGTCGAAAGGATGTCCACCCCGAGTTTCATCGCTTCCTGATAGCAGGCAGTTCCCATTCCCGTACCGCAATGGCTTACGAAGCTGAAGTCCCTTTGATCCCCCATCGCCTTCTTCATCGCTGGAATCAAGGTGCGGACTCTCTCGGGGGTTAACAACCCGCTGGCATCGGCAAGACTAACACTGTGCACTCCCAACTTCACGCATTCTCTTGCCTTGGCCGCATAATAATCGTCCGTATGCACGGGGCTCAAGGCAAAGACCAATGCCGGATGGACCTGCAATCCAATTTCTTTGGCCACCTGGAAGTGCCATTTAATATTGTTTAGATCATTCAGGCCGTCAAAAATCGCCAATCCCTGAATTCCGGATTTTTGCAGGCATTTGATCAATAGTTCTATGGCATCATTGGGAAATCGACGCCAACCGAACGCGCTTCGTCCCCGGATCAGAATCTGCTTGTCGGTCCTGGGCATGAGTTGAGCGAGGAGTCGCAGGCGCTCCCAGGGGTCCTCATGCAGATAAAGGATACAAGCTTCGAAGGCGGATCCACTCATGATATTAATGCTGCCAAATCCAGCCGCATCCATTGTCGGCGCTATGGGCAACATGGGAGCCGACGGCATCCGATTCGCCCATAGGGACTGCTGACCATCTCGCAAAGTCTCTTCGTTGAAGCGGATTTCCTTCATCCTACCTCCTCAAAACCACAGGTTTTATCCTAAGTATTTATTCATGATGCGCCACCGGGACCTCAAACAGGCTCGATGATCATCAAGATTTGCCCCATTTTTACCATGGTTTCATTTTCGACCAATATTTGCCGAACAATTCCTTTCACCGGGGCTTTGATGGAGTTCATTAATTTCATCACTTCCACGATGGCCAACTGGTCTCCAGGTTCTATCTGGCTTCCCATTTCCACAAAAGGGCGGGCGCCGGGAGAAGGCGCCCGGTAGAAGGTTCCACTGAGAGGAGTTTTCACCTCAATTCCTGAAATTTTGGGAGACTCCTTACCGGCTGAAACATTACTACCTGGCATGCC
>Ga0299915_10002894_pt1 | contig 12462 bp, 11 predicted proteins | sample RVTome_13_FD_200263 | JGI IMG/M metagenome (GOLD analysis project Ga0299915, IMG submission 200263) | Soil microbial communities from uranium-contaminated site in the Upper Colorado River Basin, Wyoming, United States - RVT92D227 (version 2) ...
AGTCGCGTACAACGTCCTAAAATCGACGGATATCCAGACCACCTTTTCATTGTGTTGCACTTTCCTGTGTATAACAAAGCAAATAGGGTAACCACACCCAGTGAAGTAGATATATTTATTGGCGAAACTTATATAGTAACTGTGCATAAGTCAGGTGATTTGAAACCTTTAGCTAAATTTTTTAACGAATGTCATGTTGACGAGGGCATATGTAATGCTTACATGAGCCGCAGTGCAGGTTTTCTTCTCTACCATATACTGGATAGACTGGTCAATTATTGTTTCCCCATTCTTGACAAGGTTGTGGACAATGCTGAGAAGTTGGAAGACCTCATCTTTTCCAGACCGGTTCCAGAGACAGTGCATGAAATCATGATGATCCGGCGTGATCTTATCTCGTTCCGCCGGGTCATACATCCACAAATCAATGTGGTTGAAATGTTAGAGAACGAAGAATATCCTTTCTTGAAGGAAGACCAGGATATCTATTTCGGTGATATTGCTGACCATATACGTAAGATTTGGGACGGCCTCGAGGACTGTAAGGAAGTGGTCGATGGATTGGCGGATACCAGCAACTGGCTGACATCACATCGGATTCAAGAGGTAATGCGCGTATTGACAATCGTCATGGCGATTATAGCGCCTGCAACTCTACTGGCCAGTATTTACGGTATGAACGTACATTTACCCGGTGGCACATCGGGAGTGCCGGAGATGAGTTTTTTTACTTTCTGGGTAATACTTATAGTCATGCTTTTTATTACGGTAGCTATGGTGTGGTTTTTCCGTCGTAGACATTGGCTTTAGCTTGATTTGGCGTGAGTTTTCGCAATGACCGTCTCTCATAGATTCGTAGTAGTTGCAGTTCTATTTGTCACCTGCCTTATTACGTCCAATATCATAATTGCCAAACAGATAAGCTTTGGCGTTGTAGTACTGCCGGCGGCAATAATAATTTTTCCTCTAAGTTATATCATTGGTGATGTTCTTACAGAGGTCTACGGTTACCGGCAAGCGCGTCGAGTAATTTGGCTTGGCTTTATATGTAATTTAATCACGGTAGTGGCCATCTGGATAGCCAAGATACTTCCTCCGGCGCCGGTTTTCGAGGCACAAAACGCTTATGACCGTATTTTGGGCAGCACTCCTCGCTTCTTATTAGCTTCTTTTGCAGCTTACCTGGCAGGTGAGTTCACCAATTCAGCAGTCCTGGCCAAAATGAAGATAATGACCAAGGGCCGATGGTTGTGGACGAGGACCCTCGGGTCCACTTTAGTCGGGCAGGGCGTCGATACTGTAGTTGTCCTGGCCATAGCCTTCGTGGGCGTGCTGCCATTTTCGGTGCTGGGCACCATGATGTTTTTTCATTGGCTTGTAAAATGCGTCTATGAAGGACTAGCTACCCCATTAACCTATTTGGTCGTCGGTTATTTAAAGCGAAAAGAGGGCATTGACGTATATGATTATGGTGTGGATTTTAATCCTCTAAGGGTCATTTAACGGTTGTGACTGGGATAGGCTGTGGAAATTAAGTTCATCGTCGATAATAATGTTGGTAAACTGGCGAAGTGGTTGAGGATAATGGGATACGATGCTCTGCTTTTTTCTGGCGAGGATGATGGTAAGATGGTTAAAGTCGCTCTGGCGCAAAATAGGGTGATTTTGACTAAGGATACACAGATAATGAAGCGGCGGCTGGTAACCAGTGGCAGGCTCAAGGCGATTCTTATCGAGGATGATGACATTGGGGCTCAACTGCATCAAGTTGTTGAAGCTTTGAACTTGGACTATCATTTCAGTCCGTTTTCCGTCTGCATCGAGTGTAATCAACGCCTTATAGAGAAGGATAGGGACGCAGCGCGAGAATTAGTTCCCCCATATGTTTTTAAAACCAAGAGATTGTATATGGAATGCCCGTCGTGTCATCGACTATATTGGCGTGGTACTCATTGGCAGGCGATGAGCCGGGAACTGAAGAAGCTGGCGGGGAAGCAGTGATTTTAATGGAAGGTGGCTCGAAGTTATGAAGGTTGTTACTGCGGAGCAGATGCGGGAGATTGACCGAAAGGCTACCAGTATAGGGTTGACCACCGATATATTGATGGAGAATGCCGGTCGGGCTGTAGCCGAAGAAATAAAAAAGCTTGTCGGCAGTGTCGTCGGTAAGCACATTCTTGTAATTGTTGGACCTGGAAATAACGGAGGTGACGGGCTGGTAGCCGGTCGCCATCTTGCAGATTCGGGCGCTGAGGTCAGCATTTACCTATGCGCTCAGCGTCCTGATGGTGATAAAAACCTTGGATTAGCTCAGCAGCGCGGCATAGTTACTATTCAGGCTGACCAGGACAGGGATTTCGCTCGATTGCATAGCCTTTTAAATGCTTCTGAAGTGGTAGTCGACGCTGTATTCGGTACGGGCAGAAGTCGAGTGCTCGACGGTGTATTTAAAGAAGTGATGTCTAGAATAATTGTGGTTAAAAAGAAAATCCCCAAGCTTTTAATAATCGCTGTGGATATACCATCCGGACTTGATGCTGATACCGGAGCTGTCGACCCAAGCTGCCCTTATGTTGATGCTACTGTTACCCTTGGTTATCCCAAGCCGGGATTATTCAACTTTCCTGGTGCGGGAAGGGCTGGCAGGGTTATCATAGCTGATATTGGTCTGCCACCGAGTATGGGAGAGGACATACAGACTGAATTGATAACTGGAGATTGGGTTAGGTCAGTATTGCCTGAGCGTCCCTCCGGTGCCAATAAGGGGAGCTTTGGTAAAGTGCTAGTAGTAGCCGGCTCAATCAACTATATTGGAGCTGCGTATCTCGCCTGCATGGGAGCAGCCAGAGTCGGAGCTGGTCTAGTGACTTTATCTACTGCTTCCAGCCTGCAGCCGATTCTAGCGGCAAAAATGGCCGAGGTGACGTATGTTCCTCTGCCGGAATCCGAGGCTGGCATAATTGCTACTAAGGCAGCGTCTGTTCTGAAAGAATGGTTGCCTGATTATGAAGTTTTGCTCATAGGCTGTGGACTAGGGCAAAAGGCTTCGGTTGCTGCATTTGTAAAGGCTGTTCTGTTTCGTTTAGTCCGGGGTTTGTCTCCAGCTTTGGTATTGGATGCCGACGCCTTAAATATTTTGGCGCAGATACCAGATTGGTGGCACAAGCTAAGTCAGGATGTTATACTTACGCCACATCCGGGCGAAATGGCACGGCTGGCCGGAGTTTCTGTGGAGGAGGTACAACGCCAGCGTCTGGATATTGTCCGGAAATCGGCTGTTGAGTGGCGGAAGGTGGTTGTGCTTAAAGGAGCGCATACGGTCGTAGCGGCATCTGACGGAAGGGCCAGAATCAGCCAGGTGGCTAACCCCGGGTTAGCTTCAGCAGGAACCGGTGATGTGCTCACCGGCGTAATTGCCGGATTGGTGGCTCAAGGGCTGTATCTTTTCGATGCCGCCGCCTGCGGCGTCTATCTTCACGCTCAAGCAGGAGAAATGGTAAGACAAGAGTTGGGTGAAGCAGGGATGTTGGCTGGTGACCTTTTGCCAGTTTTACCTAAAGTGATAATGAGGCTGAAACAAGAAGAGGCATCGTAGGGTTTGGTGAACTTATGTTATTAGCCGTTGATATTGGTAATACCAATATAACCATTGGTGTGTTTGACGGTAGTAAAATGAAGGCAACATGGAGAGTGGCTACCGGCGTTCATCGTATGCCAGACGAATATGCCAGCTTAATACTCCATCTTTTCGAGCACGAACGTATTGCTGCCTCCCAAATCACAGATGTGATATTGTGCAGTGTTGTTCCGCCGCTAACCGGTGTTTTTGAGGAAATGTGCCGACACTATCTAAAGGCTGCTCCTATGTTGGTAGAAGCTGGTGTTAAGACAGGAGTGCGAATCTCCATGGATAATCCGAGGGAGGTCGGTGCCGACCGTATAGTGAATGCCGTCGCCGCTCATCAGCTGTACGGTGGCGCGGTGATTGTTATCGACCTGGGTACTGCCACCACCTTCGATGCTGTATCTGAAGAAGGAGATTATCTCGGCGGGGCAATTGCACCGGGAATTGCTATTGCCACAGAAGCTTTGTTTGCCCGGACTGCTGTGCTGCCCCGGGTGGAATTGACTCATCCGAAGAAGGCTATTGGCAGGAATACCGTAGCGGCTATGCAATCCGGCATAGTCTTCGGTTATGCCGGGCTGATAGAGGGTTTAGTTACCAGGATTAAAAAGGAACTTGGAGGCAAGGCAAAGGTGGTGGCCACAGGCGGCTATGCTGAGCTTCTGGCACGGGAAACGCCGGCAATCGATGAGGTAAATCCTGATTTGACGCTTATAGGTTTACGCCTGATTTATGAAATGAATAAGGTTAAGGAATAGGACATGGGGCTAAAAGGGAAGACCGTAGTCTTAGGAGTAACCGGCAGTATTGCTGCTTATAAGGCTGTCGAGTTAGCCAGCCAACTAACGCAAGCTGGTGCTCAGGTCGAGGTCATTATGACCGGGGCTGCCACCGAGTTTATAACACCGCTGACCTTCCGTAATATTACCGGCAGACCAGTGGTTACTAAGATGTTTGAGCTGGCTTCCGAATACAGTGTGGAGCACGTAGCTTTAGCCGAGGCAGCCGATATAGTGGTGATAGCTCCAGCTACAGCCGACATCATTGCCAGAATAGCGGCTGGCATGGCAGATGATATGGTCAGCTGTACGGTGCTGGCAACAAAAGCGCCAGTAATTTTGGCTCCAGCAATGCATGCGGCTATGTACAAGAACCAGATAACCCAGGATAATCTGGCAAAACTCAAGGCTCGCGGCTTTATCACCGTCGGTCCTGATTATGGTCGGCTTGCTTCAAGTGGAATAGGTCTAGGCCGGCTTGTTGATGTAAACGAGATTTCAGGAACCATTAGTCAGGTCTTGGGTAGAAGCAGCGATTTGGCTGGAAGGCGCATTGTGGTCACCGCTGGCGGCACTCAGGAACCGGTTGACCCGGTACGGTGTTTAACTAATCGTTCTTCCGGGAAGATGGGTTATGCGCTGGCTGAAGCCGCCAGAGACCGCGGTGCTCGGGTAGTGCTGGTAACTGCCCCCACTGCTCTTCTGAAACCCGTCGGTATAGATGTGGTGAACGTGGGCACGGCCCAGGAAATGCATGAAGCCGTAAAGAAAGCTGTGGCTAAGGCCGATGCTTTGATAATGGCAGCTGCAGTGGCTGACTACCGGCCAAAGAAGGTATCCAAGAGCAAGATAAAGCGAGAGCAAGCTTCAAATTTGACGCTGGAACTAGAGAGGACGTCCGATATCCTTGTAGAGGTGAAGGGTAAATTCCTACGCGTCGGCTTTGCTGCCGAAAGTGAAAATCTGGTGGCTAACGCCAGGGTGAAGCTTGAAAAGAAACGGCTCGATCTAATAATCGCCAACGACATCACAGCTAAAGGTAGCGGCATTGGCGCTGATGCTAACCAGGTGGTGATAATCGACCGTAAGGGTAAGGTCGAAAAACTGCCACTTTTACCAAAGAGGGAAGTGGCAGACAGAATTCTGGATAAGGTAACCCAGTTTTTAGGCAAAAGATAGGTGTGGTTTGTGGTTTGGAGGTAATGTGGTGGGCGACCCCGAGGGGTCGCATTCTTTATAGCTAAGGTTTGAGAAATGGCTGAGATTCCAAAAGCTTATGAGCCGGGTCAGGTTGAGCAGAAGTGGTATCGCTTCTGGATGGAGCAGGGCTATTTCACTCCGAAAATAGACCGCAGAAAGAAGCCCTTCGTTATCATCATGCCGCCACCTAATGTCACTGGCGAGCTTCATCTGGGGCACGCGCTAACGGCTACACTTGAAGATATTATGATCAGGTGGCACCGAATGAAGGGTGAGCCTTCTCTGTGGCTGCCCGGAGTTGACCACGCCGGCATTGCTACCCAGGTGATCGTGGAGCAGAAGCTGGCTGAGCAGGGTTTGGACCGGCATAAACTGGGTAGAGAGAAGTTCATCGAGCGCGTTTGGGAGTGGGTGAACAAATCACGGCAGTCAATCACTTATCAGCATCAAAGGCTGGGGGCTTCCTGTGATTGGACTAGGGAGCGGTTTACCCTCGATGAAGGGCCCAGCCGGGCGGTACGGACGGCCTTTGCCAGGTTATACAACAAAGGCCTGATTTATCGAGGAGAGCGGATTATCAACTGGTGCCCTCGCTGCCAGACCGCGCTTTCCGATTTAGAAGTCCAGCACAAAGATATAACCGGCAATCTATATTATCTTCGTTACCCTCTGGCCGATGAGGATGGATATGTTACTGTGGCGACAACACGGCCGGAGACCTATCTTGGCGATACAGCCGTTGCTGTAAACCCGGAAGATGGGCGTTTCAAGGCACTGGTAGGCAAAAAGGTTGTCCTGCCCGTTATTGGACGGGTAATTCCTATTATTGCTGACAGCGCTGTAGACCCTTCATTCGGCACCGGCGCGGTCAAGATTACCCCAGGTCATGACCCGGTGGACTTCGAAATGTCGGAGCGGCAGCATTTGCCGATAATAAATATATTGAATCCTGACGGGACTATGAATGAACAGGCTGGTCCTTATGCTGGACTTGACCGCTTTGTCTGCAGGCAAAGGGTATTAGCTGACTTTGAAAAAGCCGGACTGCTGGAGAAAATTGAGACTCATCACCATTCGGTGGGGCACTGCGGTCGCTGTCAGACGATGGTAGAGCCTGAGGTTAGCAAACAGTGGTTTGTTAAAGTGGCGCCGCTGGCGGAGGAGGCAATTAAGGCTGTAACCGGCGGTCGGATTGCCATTGTCCCGGAGCGCTTTACCAAAGTCTACCTCAACTGGATGGAGAATATCCGTGACTGGTGCATTAGCCGACAGCTATGGTGGGGGCATCGAATTCCCGTGTGGTATTGTCCGAAATGTAGTGAAATGACAGTAGCCGTCGATAAACCTTCAACCTGCAGCCATTGTGGTTCTAAAGACATTGTTCAGGACCCTGACGTGCTCGATACCTGGTTTAGCTCGGCGCTCTGGCCCCACTCGACTTTAGGCTGGCCTGAAGATACTGAGGACCTGAAATATTTCTACCCGACATCGGTTATGGAGACCGGCTACGACATATTGTTCTTCTGGGTCGCCCGGATGATTATGATGGGTCTGGAAGACACAGGAGATATTCCTTTCCACACTGTCTACTTACACGGGCTGATTAGGGACGAGAAGGGCGAGAAAATGAGCAAGATGCGAGGGAATGTGCTAAATCCTAACGATGCCATCGACGAATATGGCACTGATGCACTTCGCTTTGCCGTTACTACCGGCACTTCTCCGGGCAATGATATCAATCTCGGCCCGCACAGGTTGGAAGCCGGGCGTAACTTTGCCAACAAAATGTGGAATGCTGCCAGATTTGTCCTTCAAAGCCTGGAATCTAATCCCCTGAAAACCGATGCACTAACGAAGCTGATGGCGAAGCGTTCAAAGCCAATAGAAGACCGCTGGATTCTGAGCCGGCTTAGTCGGCTTGTTTTAAACGTGGATGAGCTGATGTCCGGTTTCCAGTTTGGGGAGTCTGAGAGGCAAATTCACGACTTTTTCTGGGGTGAATTCTGTGATTGGTACATCGAAATATCCAAAATCCGCCTGTCCCGGTCGGATTATTCGCCTTTGCCGGTACTGGCCTTTGTCCTGGATACAACACTGCGTCTGCTTCATCCCTTTATGCCTTTCATCACCGAAGAGCTGTGGCAGAGCCTGAAGCAGCGTTTGCCCGAGAGTAGCTTCGATTCAGCCTCTATTATTGTTGCGTCGTATCCGGTTGGCGATAAGAAGTTTTTCGATGCTGAGGCTGAGCCGGTGATGGGCACGGTTATAGAAGTCATCCGCTCTATACGGAATGCCAGGGCTGAACATAAGGTGGCAGCGGGCAAGTGGATTGAAGCTCGTGTCTATGCCGATAAGCTCCAGCCGGCGATAGCTTTGAAATCCGAGGTTATAGAGACCTTGGCCAAGGCCCGGCCGCTGGCTGTTTTGAGTCGCAACCAGCGTCAAGCGAAGGAAGAGAAAGCCCTGGTCCTGGTGTTGAAGGAAGCTGAGGTGGTCTTACCCTGGGCGGGTATGGTTGACGTAGCAGCCGAGAAACGACGTTTGGGAGGCGAAATCGTCACGCTTGAGAAGGAAATAGACAGGCTGGAACAAAGGTTAAAGGATTCTGCTTTCGTGTCCAAAGCACCGGCAGCCGTGGTGGATAAGGAACGGGACAAACTCCAAGGTTATAAAGACAAGTTGCTCAGGCAAAAGCAGGAACTGGCCCAACTCAACTAGTGTAAATATCAAGCTCCAAATCCCAAACCCCAAACAAATTCAAATGACCAAAAATCAAAGTTCAAAACAATATGACCTTGAAGATAGGACTCTCAATTTTGCCAGAAGTGCAGTTAGATTTTGTAAGAAATTGCCGAAATCGACTGTTGAAGGGGAAATTACCAAGCAATTGGTTAGAGCGGCGACCTCTGTGGGAGCAAATTATATAGAAGCGAATGAGGCATTGGGGAAGAAGGATTTCTTGATGAGAATCAAGATATGTCGCAAAGAAGCCAAAGAGAGCGGATATTGGCTAAAGCTTCTAGAAATAAGCAATACTGATTTACAGCAAGAGCGGGAGATGCTCCTCAAAGAGTCTACGGAATTGACTAAGATATTCAGTTCCATCCTGACAAAAAGCCAATAGTTTTGAATTTAATTCTTTTAATTTTGATATTGTTTGTTATTTGATGCTTGGAATTTGAGATTTAGAGAAGGGGGCGTTTATCATATTTAGCTAAGAATCACTTGAAGGGGGGTTTGATTCATGCCTCATGTAATAGTAAAAATGTACCCCGGAAGGACAGTTGAACAGAAAGATAAACTGGCCAAAGCAATTGCAGACGCTGTCGTTAAAATCGCCAAATGTGAAGATAAAACAGTCTCTGTTGCTATAGAAGAAATTGCTGCCAAAGACTGGGCTGAAACGGTCTACAGGCCAGACATCATGGGAAAAAAGGAAACACTAGTTAAGAAACCAGGATATAATCCCTTTAATTCTAAGTGAGTCATTGGCTTCAACTAAGGAGTTAACAATGGAAATTAAAGTAACAAATTTTGAAGAGAAATTTTCCAAATTCAGTGAACGGTTTTCACCTAAGATTATTGCCCAAATGAATAATTATCACTTCAAATTGACCAGGTCCTTTGGTGATTTCGTCTGGCACAAGCACCCGGAAACTGATGAGGCATTTATTGTGATTGACGGCAATTTTCAGATCGATTTAAGAGACAGAGCCTTACTATTGAAAGCAGGAGACATGGTTGTCATACCAAAGGGAATCGAGCATAAGCCCTATGCTAAAGAGGAATGTAAAATATTGCTAATCGAACCAGCCGGTACTCCGAATACTGGCGATGCCGGCGGCGAGCTAACAAAAACCGATTTAGAATGGATTTGAAGCTTGGAATTTGGGATTTGGGATTTGGGGATGGTATTCAGTGGTGGTGTTTAGAGAGGCGGCTTTTTGGCTGCCAGGTTGTGTTGCATTTTTATCAACGCTTTTTTAGTATCGCTGGCCACGCGTGACTTATCGCTCTTTTTTATTCGGTATTTGAATAACCAGTAGGTGAATTCCTTTAGTTCGCCCAAGCTCGTCGATTTGCGTTTTGTATACTTTTTTTCTTTTCTGAATTTATCCAGCAGCGACTGCTGACCGGTGCCATATATCCTGCGGTATGCCTTATCCAGAACATCATCTTTGCTGTTAGAGCCTGACGCTAATCTTTCTTTTCGAATCTCATCAACCACTGCCGAGATCAAGTTTTCCTCGACCAGGACGCCGTAGAGATAATTGAGATAAGCTCGATATTTAGCCGGTCCAATCAGTTTCTTAAATTCCTCTCTACTTAACTCCAAGGGTGGTATATCGAAGAAAAGAAGGTTCACTCTTTCTTTTTCCGGTATGAACCCGCTTATTTCGTCGCTGAGACGCTCTGCCAGTAACAGCCAGTCAAAAGCCTCGCCGTTAATCAAATAGCGCAAGTGACGGCCATTATAGTCCTCCTCAGCGCTCTTCCACAGCTTAATAGCCTCGAGTAGGGCTAGATACCAGTGCTTGCCACTGGCTACCTCTTGCTTGAGATGCTGGACGACTTTGATATCCTCAGTGGCTATCGGGACTTTCTTGCTCTCTTGATGTGACACTATTCAGCCTTTATTAGGAAAGATTTAACCATATTTAACGATGAAAACTGCTGCTGGGTAAACTCGGCTATGGGTGCCTCATTGCCGAAAATCTGTTGCACGATCTCGGCAGGCGATAAACTTCTGTCATGCAGTTCCATGACCTTTTGTCCTATTTCTTCGAGGTATTGTATAGTATGTTCCAGCGCGGGAACGGGTTCAGTTATTACTTTTCCCGGGGCGGGGAAGAGTATTTGCGGCTTTAAATCTTTAACTTTTTTGAGGTCGGCTATGATTTGCCGTACGTTGTCCATAGGTCGGACTACATTGGGTCGGGTACCGACGAACAAGTCCCCGGCAAAAATCCAGCCATGTTTTCGCTCAAAAAGGCAGATGTGGTCGCGGTCATGGCCCGGTGTAGAAATTACCTCGAAGCGAAAATGCTGGGTGGTGACAGTATCACCGATTTCCTTAACTTGACTGGGTACGGGATAGCCCCAGACCTCTTCCTGATAGGGGAAAAGAGTCGCCGGCCGATTGATTTTGTCTATAGCCAGCGGATGAGCCAAAAGCTCGACGCCGTATCTTTCTTTGAGCAAGGCATTGGCGGCGATATGGTCTTCGTGATAATGGGTGTTAACCACAATTTTTACACCCTTGTCCTTTAAAAATTCGGTCAGTTCCTCGGCGGTATACGCTGGCCCGCTGTCTATCAAGAGGCTATCTACCAGATAGACGGAGACAGTGCCGCCAGGATTGTCCGGATAGCGACACAGCTTAATCTGGGTTACCTGTTCGTACTGGGTAGTAGCAAGCATATCTTAATTCTTTCTGAGGAAGGCCAGCATTTCTTTCGTGGGTCTGGTATTGAGTATGTCTTTAGCCTGGCACCAACCGCGACGGGCTATACCAATACCGAAGCGCATTAACCGTAGATGGTCCGTGCTGTGGGAGTCCGTGCCCATGATTAACTTCACTCCCAGTTCTCTCGCCCGGTAGATGTGAATATCTTTCAAATCGAGCCGACTGGGCATGGCATTTATTTCCAGAGCTTTATTGTATTTGATAGCAGCACGGAAGACAGCCTCGAGGTCGACGGCTGTCGATTCCCGTTCACCAAGCAGGCGACAGGTGGGATGAGCTATGACGTCAATATGTTCGTTTTCTATGGCTCCTACGATGCGCCTCGTTATCTGCTCCTCGCTCTGGTTCATGGCCGAATGGATGGCGGCGACCACGACATCCAGGTCGGCTAAGAGCTTCTGTGGCAGGTCTATGCTGCCGTCAGCGCGTATGTCTACCTCGGTGCCGGTGAAGATGCGAATTCCTTTGAGCTGCTCGTTCAGCCGTTTGATTCCTTTTATCTGCTGCCGCAAACGGTCCTCGCTTAATCCATGGGCGATGCCTCGTCCGGCTGAATGGTCTGTTATTGCAAGATATTGATAGCCAAGGGCTTTAGCTGCTTTAGCCATGTCTTCTATGGAATCCTGCCCATCGCTCCAGTCGGTATGAACGTGGATGTCTCCCTTTATGTCTGATAGTTCAATGAGCTTGGGGACTTCGCCTTTCTCAGCCAATTCAATCTCGCCCTGGTCTTCGCGAATTTCCGGTGGTATGTATTGCAGGCCCAGTCGGCGATAGAAGGCTTCCTCGGTAGCAAATTTCTCCAGCTTGTCAGTCTTGGCGTCAGTAATGCCGTATTCGCTCAACTTGAGCCCTTTCTTCTGTTCCCTGGTCCTCAGGGTGATGTTGTGCTGTTTGCTGCCGGTGAAATACTGGAGCAGCGAGCCGAAGGCATCGTGCTCCACCATCCTTAAATCAGCTTGAAGACCGCCAGGCAGTATCACGGTGGCTTTAGTCGGGCCTTTAGCCACTACCTCTCTTATTTGTGGCAGGTTAATAAAGGCATTTATGACCTCCTCGGGATTATCGGCAGTGCCCATGAGGTCTATATCGCCCACAGTCTCTTTGAAGCGGCGCAGACTGCCGGCTGCGGTCAGGTTTTTCACGCCGGGCAGAGTTCGAAGGGCATCAAGCACCTCGTCTACCACGGGCAGGGCTTCGCCTATGGGTATACGTTGGTCTTTGCGCCGAAGAGCCTGGATTTGCTGAAGTATGTTCTCCGCTGTCTTATCGCCGAGTCGGAATAGTCTGGCAACGCGGCCGTCTTTAATGGCTTCCTCCAGCTCTTCTACCGACTGGATGCCCAGCTCAGTGGAGAGCTTGTTTGCCGTCTTGGGGCCGATGCCGGGAAT
>Ga0299915_10002895_pt1 | contig 12461 bp, 10 predicted proteins | sample RVTome_13_FD_200263 | JGI IMG/M metagenome (GOLD analysis project Ga0299915, IMG submission 200263) | Soil microbial communities from uranium-contaminated site in the Upper Colorado River Basin, Wyoming, United States - RVT92D227 (version 2) ...
TGCTCGAGCATTGGGTATCCAGGGCTGCGAAGTGATGATACGTTCAAGCGGTATGGCTGAGCCAGATGGTTCTCCACCTCAGCAACTATGGGAAATCACAAATCGAGCTCATGCTGCACTCAATATGATGTATGTGGTAGCCTGTGCCCCGGGTTTTCTTTATGTCAAAGGCAATCCCCTGAATGCCTATCCCGGCCAGTCCATGATCGTGGACTTTCATGGCACCATATTACAGGTGGTGCCCTACCCTGGTGAGAGCGTTACTGCCGGACAGATCAGTATCGAAGCCTTACGAAGGCGTAGGATCGACCCCAGGCAAAACTGGTTAACCCAGCTAAGGACGGAAGCTTACAAAGAAATGTACAACAAACCGATATACCCTATTAATTTATATAAAGACCGATTGCCCACGGATCAGGCAGAAAGATCTCAACTTCAACCCATCCAGAGGTTCCTCGAGGAGGGGATTTTCATACCTCCACGTCATGACGCCGATAGTGAATGAATGGGGAGCTTGAGTAATATTTTCAATATTTGTAATGGGAGGCCACCCGAATGAGTTTATCAGAGCTAACCCTGAAGGGGAAAGTGGCAATTGTTACCGGTGGGAGTCAGGGTATCGGCAAAGCGATCAGTCTTGCTCTGGCTCAATGCAATGCCACCGTCTGCATTGCTGATATCAACCTTGACCTTGCTGAGGAGGTTGCAGCACAGATAAGGACTTTGGGACAAAGAAGCATGGCTCTCCCAGTCGATGTGACCGACAGTGGACAGGTCAACAGAATGGTGAAGGAAACGATAAAACATTATGGCCAAATCGATATATTGGTTAACAATGCCGGTGGCGCAACCGGGCCCACCTTCGGTATTGGCAGAGTGCTCAAAATAAGTGAAAGAGATTGGGACGATACGATTACTCTGAACCTGAAGAGTGTTTTCTTATGTTGCCAAGCTGTGGCAAAGCCCATGTTGGAAAAGAAGGCGGGCTGTATCATCAACATCGCATCCATTACCGGGCATTTCCCGTGGGCTGGGCTACCGGCTTATTCGGCAGCCAAGGCTGCTGTGATCAATCTCACCAAATCACTGGCAATGGAATTTGCCCCGGATATTCGTGTCAATGCCATTGCTCCCGGGCTCATCGAGACCCCCCGTACCTCAAAGAACAGACGCCCTGATCAACTCGAGCAACTTCTGACGAATGTTCTTCTGGGCCGTATGGGGAAGCCTGAAGAGGTGGCTGACATGGTCGTCTATCTGGCGTCCGATGTGGCTCAATGGATCACTGGAACCGTGGTGGATATAAACGGTGGCCAGGCCTGGATGACTGAAGGGGGACGACCTAATTTCAGAGACTAACTTCTTTCTCTGTGAAGACTGTGTCATAATCGCAAGCAAAGGGAGAGAGGCAGTCAGGTTCCAAAGCTTTAGAATGCGGATCTTTTATATAATGGAAAATTGTCAATTGTATAATATCGAGTGTTTTCATATCCCTGGCACACCTGAAACCGAACGACTAAAGGTTGCCGCCCTGCCTTCGCCGAAGCGGCTTCGCGCAGGCAGGTCTAAATCTTTTCCACCAGACCGCCTCTCCCCCTTTTTAAAAGTCGGCTTTTTCATATTACGACACAGTCTCGAGAGAGAGGATGGAGTTGAGGGAAACAAATAGAACCTCTAAAAAAAGGAGGCTGACGAACAATGAAGCTTCAGGGAAAAGTGGCTTTAATCACTGGTGCCGCCACAGGAATCGGTCGAGCTACCGCCCTCCTGTTTGCCAAAGAGGGAGCTCAAGTGGTCATTGCTGACATCAATGAGAAAGATGCAGATGAGACCGTACAAACGATCAAGAAAGACGGGGGAGAGGCTCTTTTTACCTATGCAAATATGGTGAATACCATTGAAGTTGAAAAAATGGTGAGAACAACAGTAGCCACCTATGGCAAGCTTCATATCTTCTTTCACAATGCTGGCATTGCCGGTCCGGGCCGTTTGGAGTTGACCACGGAAGAAGCTTACGACCAAATCATGGATATACACTTGAAGGCCGGCTTCTTCGGGTCGAAATTCGCTGCTCCGGAGATTAAAAAAGTAGGCGGTGGATCAATCCTTTTTACCGCCTCAGGTCTGGGATTTCGGCCTTCTTTGCAGTCACCAGCTTACTCTATCTCAAAGGCCGGACTCATTATGCTTACCCGAGCTTTAGCCGTTGCCTTGGCAAAAGACGGCATCCGTGTGAATGCCATCTGTCCTGGGCCGATATCTTCCACACCCTTGTGGCAGGGCGTACTTGCACGTAATCCTGAGATCATCCCTGAAGAATATATTCAGATGAATATACAGAACCGTCCTATCAAGCGTCTGGGCACTCCGGAGGAGATGGCCCAAGCAGCCCTCTTCCTTGTATCCCCTGCAGCTTCCTACATTACAGGTGTCGCTCTGCCGGTCGATGGCGGTGGAGCGATGAGTTGAGATCTCTGATTACATCGATTAGGGACCGATTACTCAGATTAGAAATGCATTGATAATTGAAGAAATATCTATGAAATCATTTCTTTGAAATCCCTGCTTGCGGCAGGCAGGTATGTAATCAGGGAGCAAAAGTAATTTTTCAGAGCTCTCAAGTTGAATTCTTGACAAACAATTTTTTTTAAAATAAGTTAAGGCATCATCATCAAATTCACTCTAACAAAAGGAGTTGAAAAATGGAAAAGACCCTTAAACACGCTATTCTTTTAATCAGCATCTTTTCAATCCTGGGATATGGTTTGACCGCCGAAGGAGCAACCAAGTTTATCTCTATCGCCACCGGAGGGAGTGGCGGAACCTATTATATTATAGGAGGGGGGATGGGAAAGATTATCGAAAAGTATGCTCCGGGAATAAAGGTCTCTGTGGAGAGCACGGCTGCTTCAACCGAGAACTGTCGCTTAATCGCAGGGAAAAAGATCCAGTTCGCTATTGTGATGCCTGACGGTGCCTACTTTGCCTATAAGGGGGGGAGGGAGTTCGGGGACACAAAATATCCGAACATTCGGGGTGTCATGGCAGGTCATACCTCAACAATGCATTTCATGGTTCGGTCTAAATCAGGAATAAAATCTTTGGCCGATCTCAAGGGAAAGAGGGTGGCTCTCTCTGCACCTGGAAGTCCCTCCATGTATATCGCAGAAGCAGCCCTTGAGGCTTATGGCCTCACCAAAAAGGACTATAAACCGACCCTGTTGACTTACTCCGAACAGGCGAATGCCCTCCGGGATGAAACGATTGACATGGCCTGCATTTTTGCAGGAGTGCCAGCTTCCTCTGCCCTCGATATATCAACCACCCACGACATCACCTTCCTCAGCATGGGAAGAGAGGAGATCAAAAAAATTGTAACCAAGCATCCCTATTGGCCAGGAGGACTGATTAAGGGTGGAACCTATAAAGGACAGACTGCAGACATTTTGACGTTAAGCAGCCCAGCCATGTTAATCACTCATGATGAAGTGGAGGCAGATATCGTTTACACGGTTACCAAGATCATTTTGGAAAACACCGCAGAACTAAAAGCTGTTCATCCTCAGGGCGCAGAATGGGATCTTGCCGACGCTGTCGAAGGTGTGGCCATCCCCTTCCACCCGGGTGCGGAGCGGTTCCTTAAGGAGAAGGGTGTCTTAAAGAAGTGATATGGACGATGAATGGGAGTCTGTGTCTGCTGTCGATCCTTCTCCTGGCTTGCACCACTTTAGGCCGGTTCCCCGAACACTTAAGGATTTATGTGAGGGATGTCGTAGCAGCAAGGGAAATGATGTCGACCCCCATCACCATTGGAGATAAGGTGGAGGTCGAATATACTCATTCTATCTTTGGAGTCCAGCAAAAAGAGATTTTTTCCGTAGACATTCGTAAGAACTTTCTTTTAGAAAAAGTCATCTTTGGATCGATTGCAGCTGCCCTTTACTTTCATTCTGACCCCGGGAGAGATTTGGTATTCGAAGATAACGCATGGGTCTTAAAGGGGAACAAACAGATCTACCCAGTCTTAAAATATCGGGTAAGCCCAGGCACTGGCCATCTCTTGAAGGTGGGGAACCGAACCTTTAGCCTTTCGGGAGAATCCAGTGAATCAGGGAGATTGATAGAGATTTCATTGGAAAAGAAAGACCCCATCTGACTTATATTGAATGGAACTACTTCCAAAAAATAGAGTTGAAGACCCTCATCTGGAAGAACAAAATCCAAGGGGAGTGATTGGCCATGTTGTATCCGTTATCGCTGTGGCCTTTGCCCTTTTCCATATCTATACCGGCGGGTTTCGGCCCCTGGTAGCCTATGAGCAGAGGGGAATTCATCTCACCTTTGCCCTCACCCTGACCTTTTTGCTTCATCCATTCATAAAGGGGAAAAAGATCACATTCGTCGATATCCTTCTGTCGGCTCTTTCTGCTGCCGCGGGTAGCTATCTCTTTTCCGAAGCTGATAATATTACCGCCCGTATGGGTATACCCAATGCCCTCGATCTTATTGTTGGGGGAGTCATTATTCTTCTCCTATTGGAGGCAACAAGGCGTATTATTGGCGTCGCCATCACACTGATTGCAGGTGTTTTTCTCCTCTATGCTTATTTCGGTTATCTTGCACCGATCTCCATTGCCCACCAGGGATACTCCATGGAGCGCATCATCAGCCAGATGTCTCTGGCAACCGAAGGGATTTATGGAATTCCTTTGGGTGTCTCCGCCACTTTTATCATCCTCTTCGTCATCTTTGCAGCTTTCCTATCGGAGTCAGGGGCCGGACAGTTCTTCATCGATATATCCATGGCTCTTTTCGGTCGTTTCAGGGGAGGTCCTGCAAAGGTCTCGGTCATGTCGAGTAGTCTCTTCGGAACAATTTCAGGAAGCGCTGTTGCCAATGTGATGGTCGATGGATGGCTAACTATCCCATTAATGAAGAGGACCGGATTTAAACCCCATGTCGCAGGAGCGATTGAGGCCGTGGCATCGACAGGTGGACAGATTATGCCACCCGTGATGGGAGCGGCTGCCTTTGTCATGGCAGAGATGCTTGGTATCCCCTACATCAGGATCTGTATTTCCGCAGCCCTTCCCGCTATTCTATACTATATTGCCCTCTACTTTATGATCGATTTCGAGGCCCTGAAGTCTGAGATCAAGGGACTTCCATCGACCGAACTGCCAGAAGCCAGGAAAGTATTCGTCCACGGTTTCTTCTATCTCATCCCTGTCGGAGTTCTCATCTATTTCTTGTCCGTTCTGATGTACACGCCCATGCGGTCTGCCATCTATGCCATGGCCTCCACCATTTTAGTGAGTTTATTTAAAAAATCTACCCGGATGAATGGGATCAAAATATTAAAGACCTTAGAAAGGGGGGCACTGAGTTCGTTGGAAGTCGCTTTGGCCTGCGCCACTGCTGGGATCATTGTCGGGGTGTTTAATCTGACCGGCCTTGGAATGCGACTTTCCTCCATGTTGATCGAGGTCTCCCAGGGGTATCTTCCAGCCCTCCTGGCGCTCACCATGCTGTCATCTCTTATTCTCGGAATGGGGATCCCAACGACAGCCTGCTACATCATTCTGGCGGTTCTTGTGGCCCCGGCCATGGTTAAGTTAGGAGTTTTGCCAATAGCCGCTCACATGTTCGTCTTCTATTTCGGGATCATTTCATCTGTCACCCCACCCGTTGCCCTCGCTGCTTACGCAGGAGCAGGGTTAGCAAAGGCTCCTCTTGGAAAAACGGGCGTGGTCGCATCGAAACTTGCAATGGCTGGATTCATCTTGCCTTATATGTTCGTCTATGGCCCCGAACTTCTCATGGTCGGCAAGTGGCAGTATATCGTTTTAGCCGGGTTGACAAGTGTGATAGGAGTCTTTCTGCTGGCCTCTTCCATTCAAGGTTATCTCCTCTGCAAGGCAAACTGGATTGAGAGGATTGTCCTCTTTGGCTCTGCCCTGCTCTTGATCAAACCAGGCCTTGTGACCGATCTCATCGGATTGGGAGGACTCCTCCTGGTTCTTTTTCTCCAGCTTCTCCGTAAACACCGATTTGGCTAAGATCTTCACAATACTTCTACAAGTATCCTAAAGATCCAGGGTCCATAATCCGTAATCAATGTCGGAAGTATCTGTATTCATTAGACCCTGAAACAAGTTCAGGGTGACACTGAATTCCCCTCCATGGTCATGCTGAACTTGGTTCAGCATCTCTTGATTACGGATTAGGTTTAGGTCTTTTGTCCTTGACAAGAAAAAAAGAGTTGTGATATAAATCGTTCAAAATTTTTGTTAACAATTTTGTTAACAATCTTACCCATGGCCAACCTCGTTTACCAAAAACTCGAAATGGCGATTCTCACGGGCAATCTGAAGCCCCGTGAAAGACTTATTGAAAAAGAACTTGCCTCCCAATTCAGGGTGAGCCGGTTTTCCATTCGGAAGACCATCCAGGAACTCGCTCGGAGGGGATTAGCCGAGATGGTTCCCAACAAGGGGGCAAGAGTGATTGACACTTCTGACAAGGAAGTGGAGGATAGCTTTTTGGTACGAATGAATCTGGAGCTTCTGGCAGCGGATCTCATCATGAAAAGGATGACTCCACAGAAACTGACCAAAATCAAAAAGATTCAAACCGACTATGTTAAAGCTGTATCGATTCGGGATTTTGAGAAAATGATTTTTAAGAACGAGGAATTTCACCGGTCCCTTTATCAAGCCACTGAAAATAAATTCCTTTGCGAATCTCTTGAGAACGTCACCAATGCCATCTTCTCTCGAAGGTACAATGCCTACTTTGTTCTTGGAGTGGCACCTAAAACGGTTAAAGATCATGAGGCAATGATCAAAGCCATTGAGAAAAAAGATGTGAAGAAATTAAAGCGTCTTCTCCAAGATAGCATTATCAATCCCAATATGATTATGAAGTCCAGGGAAAGATGACCCTGCGATTTCTAATGAGAGTCTGTTTGTAAACGTACTTTTTTCCGTCATGCCGGACTTGAGGAGCCTGCCCCGTACTGGATACGGGGGCATCCAGACGTCGTCCCGACGAAAGTCGGGAACCATCTCAAAGATTGGATTCCGGCTTTCGCCGGAATGACAACCTTTTTGGAAACCGTTAGTTTATTAACAGACATTAATTACTAAGGAGTCCATAATTGAGAAGAAATACTCTTCCGAAAATCTCCCCTTCCCTCCCTTTGGCAAAGGGAGGGAAGGAGGGATTTATCTTCAATGTCTATACTATAATGGACTGACTAATAAAGCAGAAGACTTAACCAACTGGAAGAAAAGTGAGCAAAAAATTAATAAAAAATAAGGAGGAATCTGTTAATGAACAAAGACATGCATTCGTTTTTGGAGCATTGGGAAAGGGATAAACCCGGGGATGTCGTCAGGATTAAGAAGGAAGTTTCCCCTGAATTCGAGATTCCCGCGATCCTCCAGCAGATCGAATCCAAAAAGAGAGAGCCCGTTCTGATCTTTGAGAAAGTTCGCAATTTAAACGGAAATCTATCCCAATTGCCGGTGGTAATCAATCTTTTTGGCTCCAGAGAGCGACTGGCAGAGGCGATCGGCTCGACTGTTCAGAGGCTGCCTCTGGATTATCTCGACAAAGAAAAACCCGTTCCGCCGGTCTCTATCGACAAGGGGAAGGCAACCGTCAAGGGAGTGATCCAGAAGGGGGAGGCCGTAGACCTATATGAATTACCTATCGTGACCCATCACGAAATGGACTTAGGGCCTTATCTTACCAGCCCAAGCGTCTGGATAAAAGATCCGGAGACAGGGTGGGTGAATTGTGGCATTCTCCGGATCTATGTCGCAGGTCCTAAAAAACTTGTCGTCAATTTCAACGCCGCCCGCCATACCCATTATATCTTTCAAAAATACAAGGTCCTCAAACGTAACGTTCCTATCATTATCGTCATGGGCCATCACCCGGCGTTCTATATGGGGGCACAAACGAAGCTACTGACGGACGAGCTGGAGATCATCGGCGGGATTATGGGCGAGCCCCTCGAGATCACTCCTTCCGAAACATGGGGGATGGATATGCCGGTTCCAGCTCAGGCGGACCTCGTCATGGAAGCCGAAATGTCCTACAAGGAAGTGGATATCGAAGCGCCCTTCGGCGAATACACCCAATATTATGGGGGGCAAAGACTGAATCCCGTTGCCGAGGTAAAAGCCATAACGAGAAAAAAGGATGCCTTTTACTTGGACATCATGCCTGGTTACGCGGACCATCTCCTGCTCGATGCTCCCATGATTGAGGCCTATCTCTACAACAGGATCAAGGCCGTGGTGCCTGGAGTCGTGGGTGTGCATATGCCGGTATCGGGTACCGCGAGGCTCCATGCCTATGTCCAGCTCCGGAAATCCAACGATGGGGAGCCAAAGGTTGTCATTGCCACTGCCCTCAGCTCCGATTACCGGTTGAAGCACGTCATCGTAGTGGACGATGATGTAAATTATCTTGATGACGAAGAGGTGCTTTGGGCCGTAGCGACCAGATCCCAGTGGGACAAGGATTTAGTGATCCTGCCTGGCATCATGGGCACGAGGCTCGACCCTTCAGCCAACGATATTATCACAACCAAGGGCGGTATTGATGCGACAAAGCCCGTAGATCAACACACCTTTGCGATGAGGATCAGTATCCCGGAAGCTGTGAGGTCGCGTGTGAAGCTTGAGGATTTCCTGGAGCCCGAAGTCTTGAAACAACTTTAAAAAAAGGGAGATGACACATGGCAAAAGTGAATTATGTGGAATGCGTCCTGTGCCAAAAGAAATATTACCTTGATCGAATTTTAGTCGAGGCTCTTACATCTAACCCGGCGCAGAAGTTGAAGTGCCCGTTCTGCAAAAAAGAATTTTCCCTGGAAAAGGGTAAAAATATATCTTTAAAGAACGGTTAAGAAAAACTTGAGGCCCGACCTGTGAAAATTACAGATGTCAAGATCCATTTGATCGATTTGGGACGTAACTACCATTTCTCTTTACACGGAACGGCGAAGGCAGAAGCGGGTCTCGTCAGGATTTTTACCAACGAGGGGATTGAGGGGAATGCCGACTTCTGTACATGGGCCATTTCCCCCAAGCTACTGGCGGATCATATCATTGCCATGAAGCCTTATCTCATTGATAAAAATCCCTTCGACACAGAGCGAATCTGGAGTTCCACCTTTCAAACAACCCGTTCGGTAGGCTCCATCTATGTTCCCGGCTGTATCAATGTCGCCCTCTGGGACATTATCGGTAAAACTCTCGGCCTTCCCCTCTATCGCCTCTTGGGAGGCTTCAGGGATCGTATTCGAGCTTATGCCAGTACCCAGTTGTGTGAAGATATTGATTCTTTTATTGGCTTGGCCGAATCCCAGGTTGAGAGAGGGTTTACAGCCATTAAGCTTCATCCTTGGGGGATCCCTGATCGAGACATAGCTCTCTGTCGGGCAATTCGCAAGGCCTTGGGTGATAAGATTGACTTAATGATCGACCCCATGGGGCTCTATGATCGACAGGGGGCCATCAAAGTAGGCAAGGTCCTTGATGAACTGAACTTTTACTGGTTTGAGGAGCCCCTTCCTGAATCAGATGTGAGAGGGTACATTCATCTTCGTGAGCGATTGAACGTCCCGATTATAGGTGTGGACTCGCTTCGCCTCAGTCTGGGAAATTATGCGGACTATATCGCCAGAGGGGCCTTTGATATTGTCCAGGCTGATGCAGCCCGTCAGGGCATCTCCTGGACAAAGAAACTGGCCGCGGTCGCTGAGGCTTTCGGTCTCAAGTTTCAGGCCCACGCCTATGGCACCCCTCTTCACCAGGCGGCTAATCTCCATCTCATGGCTGGAATCAACAATGGCGAGCTTTTTGAGATGCCTGTCCCCGAGGGCATGATGGACACACCCATGATAGACACCATTCGGGTCGAGGGAGATGGATGGGTCACACTTCCCCAGAAGCCAGGATTGGGTTTGGATATGGATTGGCAAGGAATAGAGAAATTGACAACTGCCATCATCGGATAAAAAAAGAGAATGAGGATGGATAAGGTAGATATAAATCCAGACGAATTAAAAATCGTCTATAGCTCCTGCGCCGCAAACTGCGGAAGCAATCATCAATGTGTTTTCAAGGTCCATGTGAGAGAAGGAAAAATCCTCAGGATCGAACCGGACGATCGTTATAATAGCGGCGCAGGCAGGGAGGATGAAGCCCTCTCAGAAGAGGAGTTGATCAAGACGCATCTTCAGAGAAGGCCCTGTACCAAAGGGATTGTCTTCTATAGATACCTGGATCGACCGGACAGGATTCTTTACCCCCTCAAAAAGGATCCAAATTCAAAACGTGGAGAAGGGAAGTATACTCGGATATCCTGGGATGAGGCTTTAAACATCATCTCTGACAAGATGAAAGAGGTGAGAGAAAAGTATGGCCCCTATTCCATCATCATCCCTTATATGCCGAACGAAGCCGCATCTCGGCTCTTCTCCTTGTGGGGAGCCGGAACAGATAGCTGGGGATGGTGTTCCTTTGATGCGACGAGGATGATGGCTCACATCATCGCTGGAGAAAAGGGGTGGGACTATCCGAGCTATATGTCAGGATCTCCTGCGGACATGCTAGCTCACTCCAACCTCATCGTGATCTGGGGAATGGATCCCACCATGGGCTCCTGCGGTCCTGGATTCCAGTTTGCCTGGTTCATAAAGCTTTGCAGGGAAAGGGGGAAAAAGGTCATCTTTTTCGATCCGAAATATACTCCTGCAGCAGCTGTTTTGGCTGACCAATGGATTCCGATCAAACCAGGCACAGATAGCTCTCTGTTCATGGCCTTAACGAACATCCTCTTCAAAACAGATCAATGGGATAAGGAGTTTGTTAGCCGCTTTGTTGAGCCAGAGGGGTTTGAGAAATACAGAAACTATGTGATGGGCCTTGAAGATGGCATTGAGAAAATCCCGGAATGGGCTGAAAGACGATGTGCTGTCCCGGCCGAGACGATTCGTGGATTGGCCCGTCTCTTAGCCACGGTTAAGCCGGCCTGGCTCTGGAATCATTGGGGGGCAAACCGAAAAAGCCGTGGTGAAAATACGGTCAGAGCCTTCGCTTTCCTCCAGGCCATGTTAGGCTACTGGGGAACTCCAGGGGCTGGCCCGGCTATCCATCCGGGTTCACAGCGTCCCATTCCAATCAGGAGTTCTTGGGGACCTGAAGGTCTTTATCATGTTCCTACCCTTTACCGCAGCCATTTCTGGGCACAAGCTGTAAATCTTCTGGACAGGGTAAGAAGTGGCGACCTGCGGGAAGACGATTATAGGCGTATGGTTGGATGGAGGGCCGATCCTTCCATTCTTAAGGACTTTCATCCCAAGATGATGATCTGGGGAGGTGGACACAAGCCCCATGGGTCTGACTTTCTTGTCACCGCTGTCGAATCTTCGAATGCTCAGCTCGCAGCCCTGGAAAAGATCGAATTTTTTGTGATGATGCAGAGCACCATGACACCCACTGCTCAACAGGCGGATCTCATACTCCCTGCCCGTGACTGGATGTGGGAGGAGAAAAATGTCGTTATGGGCGGCGGGGGTTATGGGGGGTTTCAGGCGATCAATTACTGTGCAGGGGTTGTCCCGCCTCGAGGTGAAGTCCGATCTCATGTCTGGGTCTTCACCAAATTAGCAGGAAAATTGGGCATCGATCCCCAAAAATACTTCAAGTATTACACGAACGACGAAAACTGGGATAAGGATTGGGAACGATACCAAAAGGACAATTATCAACAGGTCATCGATTATTACAGAAAACGGAATAAAGAGGTCCCTTCTTGGGAGGAGTTTACGAATGGGAAGTTTATTAACTGTGATGAATTGGATGATCAGCCTTTCACCGGCTTTGATCCGCAGATCAAAGAAGGGAAACCTTTCCGGACCCTTTCGGGCAAGATTGAATTCTATTCCAAATACGTTGCCGATGAGGGCAATCGAGGAAAAGGAGAACACTTCGATCATACCGGTCGTTTGATTGATAATCTGGCTGGGGACTGGGGTTCCCTCACCCCTTATGCGGTCTATCAAAAAATGGTCAGAGGGATGGATGATCCTTTGACCAAAAAATACCCTCTCATGGTAATGGCACCCCATGCGAGATACCGGGTTCACTACCTCTTCTGGGAACATCCCTGGTTGAGAAATCATGTCTATCAGCACCGGGTCTGGATAAGCGTAACAGATGCAAAGTCAAGAAGGATAAAGGATGGGGATCGGGTCCTGGTTTATAACGACCGAGGGAAAATTGTGATGCCGGCCTATGTGACCTCAAGATTGATGCCGGGACTGATTGTGATTCGTCATGGGGGCAAATATATGCCTGATGAGAAGGGTGTTGACTTCGGAGCCGCCGCCTCAACACTCATGGGCGGTGACTTTGAAAGCTGTATTACACCGGCCCATG
>Ga0299915_10002896_pt1 | contig 12459 bp, 11 predicted proteins | sample RVTome_13_FD_200263 | JGI IMG/M metagenome (GOLD analysis project Ga0299915, IMG submission 200263) | Soil microbial communities from uranium-contaminated site in the Upper Colorado River Basin, Wyoming, United States - RVT92D227 (version 2) ...
ACTTTTTTCTCCAAGACCAGAGCCTGGGCCGCCCGCAAAGCCAACAGGTAACTATTCGCGCCGAAGCCGGCAATTCGGCCCGCGGCGACATCCGCGATTACGGAATGGCGGCGAAAATCTTCCCGCGCGTCAGGATTGGAGAGATGAACCTCGATGGCGGGAACCTTCACCGCCGCCACCGCGTCCCGCAGTGAAATGCTGTAATGAGTGAGGCCGGCGGGATTCAGCAGAATCGCCTCCGCCCACTCCCGGCAGGCCTGAATGGCCTCGATTATCTCCCCTTCGTGATTCGACTGAGTGATGCGGAGTTCGACGCCCAGTTCTTTCGCCAGGGCCTCGAGCCGACGGTCTATCTCCTCCAGGGTGGCGCTTCCGTAGATTTCCGGCTCACGCTCTCCCAGGAGATTCAGGTTCGGCCCGTGAATGACGGCAATCCGTATGCTTCGGCTCTTCTTCGCGGTCATTTCTCCTCCAGGTTGAGAATGAGGGCGACCTCACCGCAGTCGGGGAATTTCACGCAGCGGATGCACTCCACCCAGATCTTTTGCGGGAGGGCGGATTTCTCGACCAGACTCCAGCCGTGGCGGGCGAAAAAGTCGGGCAGATAGGTGAGGGTGAAGAGTCTTTTCACACCCAGGGAACGGGCGTCTTCCACACACGCCCGAAGCAGCCGGCTTCCGTGCCCCCGCCCGCGGTATTTCTCGGCCACCGCCAGGGACTTCACCTCGGCCAAGTCTTCCCAGTTGACATGGCAGGCAACCCCGCCGATGATTTTGCCGTCCTGCTCCAGCACGAAGAAGTCGCGGAGGTTCTCGTAGATTTCATTGAGGGAGCGGGGAAGCATTTCGCCGCGGTCGGCGAAGGAATTCACCAGGCGCTGGATGCCCGGGACGTCCTCCACGCGGGCGCGGCGAAGAAGCGGCTTTTCCGTCTTACTGGAAGGGCCTTGAAAAGCCCTGTTTCTGCGGTTGGGCGGCTTCTTTTTCAGTGGCGCGCGGGGAGAAGTCATACAGCGGGATTCTAACACATCAGGAGAAGCCGAACAAGGGTATTGGAGGCTTGTGGTGAGGTCAACGGCCGGCGGGCAAACCCTCCAGACTGATACGCAGGCAAGCGGAGTCCCCGCCCTCCAAGAGAGACTCCTGTCAGCCTGCTTCAAGAAGAGCGTCTCGGCAGGAAGTCCGGCCGGCTGTGGCAAAGAGAGGGGTAAGTTTTCTTTGCGGCGGCAGAAGCCGAACTATATAGAGGGAGCCCGCGCCCAGGCTAAGAACCTATCCTAAAAATGCAAACTGCAGACTTCCTGAGGGGGAAGCCACCGGTTTCCCCCTCAGACTCCCCTCCCGGTTTTTGCCCTTCCTTCTCGCCAAGAGGCGAGAAGGAAGACGAAAAAGCGAGTGAGGGGGTCTGGGGGACGAATCGCTGGCTCGTCCCCCATGAAGTTCCGAGTTGAATTTTGGGATAGGCTCTAAGCCGCCGCGGCACTTCGGGCCCAGCCGCGCCGGCGGGAATCATTGGAGGTGAGGATTGGAGAAAATAGGGGTTTTCACGAGCGGAGGAGATGCGCCGGGGATGAACGCCACCCTGCGGGCGGCGATTCGGACGGCGCTCTTTCGGGGAGTGAAGGTGGATGGCATCCTGCGCGGCTACGCCGGCATGATTGCGGCTGAGTTTCAGCCTCTCAGCGCAGGTTCGGCCTCCAATATCATTCAACGCGGAGGCACCATTCTTAAGACGAGCAGGTGTGACGAGTTCCTCAAGCCCGAAGGCCGGGCGAATGCCGCGCAGAGGCTCAAAGAGGCCGGCATCGAAGGGCTGGTCGCCATCGGCGGGGACGGAACCTTCCACGGCGCTCACGATCTTTGGGAGGAACAGGCGGTGCCGGTTATCGGCGTCCCCGGCACAATTGACAATGACCTCTACGGAACCGATTTCACCATCGGCTACGATACCGCAATCAACACCGCGCTGGATGCGATTGACAAGATCCGAGACACCGCGGCTTCTCACGAGCGCCTCTTTTTCGTGGAGGTGATGGGCCGACATTCGGGCTTTATCGCGCTGGATGTGGCGACCGCCGGCGGCGCGGAGGCGGTGATCATACCGGAGTCATGTGAGGGCGCGCAGGAGATCGCCAAGTTGATCGGCTACGCCCGGAAGCGCGGGAAGACGAGCATGATATTTGTGGTGGCCGAGGGAGACGAGTGCGGCGGGGCCACCGCTCTCGCCGAGAAGGTGAGTGAACTTACCGGCATTGATTATCGTGTCTCCGTCCTGGGGCATATCCAGCGGGGAGGCTCACCCACCGCGAAGGACCGCGTCCTGGCGAGCAAGATCGGGGCGGCCGCGGTCGAGGCCCTGCTCAATGGCGAAAGCGACAAGATGGTCGGCGAGGTGAACGGAGAGATCTGTTTCACCCCGCTGCCCTTCACCTGGAAGAAGAAGAAACCGCTGGATACGAAACTGCTGGAACTCGTCAGAATTCTTTCGACCTGAACCGTTGCGAGTTGCGAGTCAAGAGTTGAGAGGGGGCGCGCGCTCTCAATTGACGACTCCCAACCGGTCCTTCCCCTGACAACTCTCCCTTCGCCTGGTATGATGGCACAGGAGGTGGGCGATGTACATCCTGGGGGTGGCGCTGGCCTCGGCGATTGTGGGGGTGCTGATACTCCTGGCGGTGGAGGCGCGCAAGTGGGCGGCGGGGAGGCTTTTCATCTCGCGGCGAAGGTTTGCGCTCCGTATTGCCGCCGGCCTCATTCTGGCGGCCTTGCTTGCCGGCGTCTTCGTGGGACTTCTGATCCTGCGTCTGGCCGAGCCGACGGGCCGGCCCCTCCTCTTTCTGGGATATTGGCTCGGCTGCTTGGTCATCGCCCTGGGCCTGATTGTGGTGGCCCTGGCGGAGATGAAACAGGTGCGGCTGGGGGAGAAAGCAGGGGAAAGCGCGAACTGGAGGGAGATCGCCAGATTGCTCGCCGACCATTCTCAAAGGAAGAAGGACTGATTCTCCCATGACCGAAGCCGAATTGATGCGAGAGGCGCTCCGGCTTGCCCGCCGCGGGCTGGGCCTGACCAGTCCGAATCCGGCCGTTGGCGCGGTTGTGGTGAAAGAGGGAAGGATCGTCGGCTCAGGCTATCATCGGAAGGCGGGCGGGCCTCACGCGGAGGTGATTGCCCTGGAAGAGGCGGGAGGGCAAGCGAACGGGGCTGACCTCTACGTGACCCTGGAGCCGTGCTCTCATTTCGGCCGCACTCCCCCGTGCGCAGAGGCGATCATCACGGCCGGAATCAAGCGAGTTTTCGCCTCCTGGCAGGACCCCAATCCGAGGGTCAACGGGCAAGGCTTTGCTCGCCTGCGGGAGGCCGGCCTGGAGGTGAGCGTCGGTCTCCTCGGGGCCGAGGCGAGAGAGTTGGATGAGGCCTATCACAAATTCATCACCACCGGCCTTCCGCTGGTGACCTTGAAGTTGGCCTGCAGCCTGGATGGCAAGATCGCCACGCGGAAGGGAGAATCCCGCTGGATCACCGGCGAGAAGGCGCGCCGCTTCGCTCATCGGCTGCGCGCCGGTCAGGAGGCGATACTCGTGGGGGTGGAAACGCTCCTGGCGGATGATCCGCAGTTGACTGTGCGCCTGGCGCGAGGCCGTCCTCCCCGCCGGGTAGTCGTGGACAGCCGCGGGCGCACACCGCGGACGGCAAAGATTCTCTCTTGCCCCAAAGCACGGACGATTATCGCCACCACAGACCTGTCGCCGATGGAGAAGCGCCGGGAACTTGCGGAAAGCGGAGCCGAGGTGCTGGTCTTGCCGGAACGAGAGGGGAGAGTGGATTTGGGCGCGCTGATGCGAGCCCTGGGGGAAAGGGAGATAACCTCTCTGCTGGCTGAGGGCGGGGGCACTCTCGCCGCGGGGTTGTTGGAGGCGGGGCTGGTTGACAAGGCCTGGTTCATCTTCGCCCCCATAATCATTGGGGGGGAAGAGGCGCCCTCCGCGGTGAGGGGGCGCGGGGCGGAAAGCCTGAGCGAGGCGTTACGGCTGAAGCGTATTCATATCCGCAGGCTGGGCGACGATCTCGCCATCGGCGGTTATCTGCCCTGCAGCCCTATAGCCTAATCTCATCGGCGGCGATTGTCTGAGGAACGGCCCCTGGGCCCGCGGCCCTCTTCCCGATCACGCGGCGGACGAGAACCTGACGCCGGCGGCCCCATGGGCGGGAGGTCATTGCGGATCAGCCTTACCTTGCCCTGGGGATCAATCTCGCTCACCTTGACTTCAACCGTATCTCCCACATTGAGGACATCTTCCACCCGCTCGATTCGCCCCTGGGCAATCTGGGAGATGTGGAGCAGGCCGTCCTTTCCGGGGGCGAGTTCAATGAAGGCGCCGAAGGGGGCGGTGCGCACCACCTTGCCGGTATAGACTTCGCCCACTTCGATTTCTTTGGTAAGAGCCTCTATCTCCTTTAACACCGCCTGGGCGGAGGCGGCGTCTGTTGCCGCGACAAAGATGCGGCCATCGTCCTCCACATCAATCTTTACGTCGTAGTCGCTCTGCATCTTGCGGATGACGCGGCCGCCGGTGCCGATTACCGCGCCGATCTTCTCCGGGTCTATCTCCAGGGTGTAGATGCGCGGCGCATGGGGAGCGAGATCCGCCCGAGGCGCGGCGAGGCAGGCATTCATCTTCTCCAAAATCTGCTGTCTCGCGGCGCGCGCCTGGGAGAAGGCGGCCTGGAGAATCTCCTGCGAAAGCCCCTTGCACTTTATGTCCATTTGAATCGCGGTAACGCCCTCCTGCGTGCCGGCGATCTTGAAGTCCATGTCCCCATTGCGGTCCTCGATTCCCTGGATGTCGGTGAGCAGGCGATAGTTGTCCTCGCCCCGCACCAGGCCGATGGAGATTCCCGCGACCGCGGTTCTTATCGGAACACCGGCATCCATCAGCGCCACAGAAGAGCCGCATACGCTCGCCATTGAGGAGGAGCCGTTGGATTCCAACACATCAGAGACGACGCGGATGGTGTAGGGGAATTCCTCCTCTTCCGGAAGCACGGCAAGCAGGGCGCGCTCGGCCAGGGAGCCGTGCCCGACATCCCGGCGAGAGGGCCCGCGTAGCGGCCTCACCTCCCCTACGGAATAGGGCGGGAAATTGTAGTGATGCATGTAACGCTTTGATTCCTCGATGCCCAAATCATCAATCAGCTGCTCCTCGCCAACGCCGCCCAAAGTCACCGTGGAGAGAATCTGGGTCTGCCCCCGGGTGAAGAGGGCGGAGCCGTGCGCCCTGGGCAAGAGGCTGACTTCACAGGTGATGGGCCTTATCTGCTCCGGACTGCGGCCATCGGGCCTGAGGCCTTTTTCCAGGACCAGGCGGCGGAACTCGCCGTCCAGCAGTCGCTCCAAAGCCTCTTTTACCTGCGCCGCGCTTTCCGGGAATTGCTCGGCGAGTTTGGCGCTTATCTCGGCCAGTTTTTCATCCACGGCGGCCTCTCTCGCCTGTTTGTCCGGATTGACCAGAGCCGCCTCCAGTTCATAGCCGAAGGGCCTCACGGCCTCGACAATCTCCGCGGCAATCTCCGGCGCGCTGAAGGCCGTCTTCTCCTTTCCCACCTGGGCGACAAGCCTCTCCTGTGCGGCGATGATATCCGCCAGCGCGGGCCGGGCGGCCTCCACTGCGCCGAGCAGGGCCTCTTCCGGAACCTGGTCTGCGGTGGCCTCCAGCATGATGATGCCGTTCTTGTCTCCTGCAACTATCAGGTCAAGTTCGCTCTCATCCAGCTGCTGGAAGGTGGGATTGACGATGAACTGGTCGGCGACCTTCGCCATCCGCACCGCGGCAATGGGGCCGTTGAAGGGAATCGGGGAGATGGAGAGCGCGGCGGAGGCGGCGATGATGCCGGGGATGTCTGTCGGGTTTTCCGGGTCTGCGGAAAGGGGAGTGACGATTATCTGCACTTCGTTGCGGTATCCCTTCGGGAAGAAGGGCCGCAGACAGCGGTCAATGCGTCGTCCCGCGAGGATGGAGGATTCCGCGGGCCTTCCTTCCCGGCGGACATAGCGAGTGCCGGGGATCTTCCCGGCGGCATACATCTTCGCCTCGAATTCCACGGTCAAGGGGAAGAAGTCAATCCCCTCCCTGGGCTGGGCGGAGACTGCTGTAGCCAGAACTATGGTGTCTCCGAGGCGAACACATACGGCCCCATGGGCCTGTTTTGCGAGGGTGCCGGACTCCAGCGCCAGGGGGCGGCCGGCGAGTTCAACGGTTTCTGCAGCCATTTTTTCTCCTGTGGCCAAGAGGCCAATGATCGTCGGCCGCCACAGGGATAAGTGGGGAGCAGGAGGTGGGAATCTCCAGCCCGGGCTGGAGGCTCCCACTTCCCGCCTCCCACAATTCTCTTTTCGGCGGCCTGCCTGCCATACTTTTTCGGCGGGCCTAATGACGGGCGAACTTATCTCGCAGACCGAGTTTCTGAATGAGTCCCCGGTAGCGGTCAATATCCACTGCGCTCAGGTAATCCAAGAGCCGCTGGCGCCGGCCGATCATGACCAACATCCCGCGGCGGGAATGAAAGTCTTTCTTGTGCTGGCGGAGGTGCTCCTGTAGTTGGTTGATGCGCGCGGTGAGCAGCGCCACCTGTACTTCCGGAGAGCCTGTGTCTTTTTCGTGAATCCGGTTTCCCGTCATTATTGCCTGTTTTTCTTCTCTTACAAGCGCCATCTTCCGCGCCACCTCCAGATATATTCTAACAGAGGGCCGGGCGGCTGTAAAGCGGTCTCTGGGATAACTTTGAGAAGGGAGGCGCTGACCTGGCGGCGAAGAATGAGCAGAAATCAGCCGCTGGAGAGGGCAAAAAGTGGAAACCAAATACGTGGACGTCCTCCTCGTAAACGCTCCGAGCGCTTACAAGTTGCCGCCAAATTCCCGCCGGGACCACATCGGCATCGGCTGTCTGGCGGCGGTGTTGAGGGCGCAGGGCATCTCCGTCCATCTGCTGGATACGCCCATACTGGACTGGGAGGTGGAGCGCACCCTCGAATACCTTCGCCCCTTCAGCCCGAAGATCGTCGGAATTTCCGCTCTCCAGGCGCAGTCCGAGGGCGCCGCGGGAATAGTGAAGGGACTGCGGGGGCGCGGCTTCGAGGGGCCCATTGTCCTCGGCGGGCAATTCCCCACCTTCTGTTATGACCGCTTGTTGGTTGATTTCCCGGAGATCACCGCCATCATTCGTGGGGAAGGCGAAGTCTCATTCCTGGAGTTGGTTCGGCGAATGCTGGAGGGAAAATCCTGGGAGGATTGTCCCGGGGTGGCCTATCGCAAGAACGGGGAAACCGTCGCCAACCCCCTGCCTCCCTTGATTGAACCTCTCGATTCCCTCCCTTTCCCGGCGAGAGATACCCTACCGCAGATGCTCGCCATGGGGGCCATCGTCTCCGTGGGCAGTTCGAGGGGTTGTCCGGCGAAGTGCAGTTTCTGCTCCATACACAACTTCTACCGCCTGGCGAAAGGGCCCATCTGGAGAGCGCGTTCCACGGAGAGCGTGCTGGAGGAGGTCAGGCAACTTGTCAAAGAGTACGGCCTGAAGCGGTTCAACTTTGTGGATGACAACTTCCTGGGCGGCGGAGAAAAGAGCCGGCGGCGCGCCCGGGAGTTCGCCGAAGCCATGATAAGAGAAAACCTGGGGGTTGATTTCTCTTTCTCCTGCCGGGTCAACGATGTCGAGGAGGAACTCTTCACCCTGCTCAAGCGCGCTGGTTTGAGCGCGATCTGCGTCGGAATAGAGTCCGGCAACCAGCGCCAACTCGATACTTACAACAAGGGCGTGACGGTGGAGGAGAACAAGCAGGCGATTCGCACTCTCCGCAAGGTGGGCGTCGAGCCAGGCATTGGCTTCATCATGGCCGACCCCTACCTGACGCCCGGGGAACTGGTCGAGAACATGAATTTCCTGAAGGAGGTGGGGGTCAAACTTTCCGATTTGAGTTTCCCGCTTGGTGAACTCTGGCTCTTCGATGGGGCTGATATTCTGGAACGCCTGCGGGCCGAAGGGAGGGTTCGCGGCGACTACATGAAGGGCTATTCCTATGTTGCGGCCAACCGCGCCTTCCAGATGATTTACCGCGCGGCCGGCAAGATAAGAGACCGCCTACATCCACCTGCCAAGCGCACCTCCTAGCCGGCTCAAAGATCGCGCAGGAGCCTGCGCTGCAGGGTTTCTTCTCCATAGGTCAGGCACAACTCGGCGGCCAGTTCCTCGGCGGTCCACTCCTGCCCTTTTCGCCAGAGAGCCTGCAGCCATTTTCCCGCCTCGGCGGAGAAGAACCATTCCCCTCCGAAAGTCTCCTCCAACTTGTCTCGCAGGGCGGCGTCCAACATCCACGCCCGCAGATAGGTCGCGCTGTAGAAGGCGTCATCCACGTCGAACAGGTAATTCTCCCTGCTGACCCGCACGCCCACCGCCTCCCCCAAGATGCGGGAGTAGGTGCCTGGCATTTCCTCCGCCGGCCCGGCCTCTCCGTGCAGTTCCAATTCATAGCAGACCTTGCCGGAGTAGCGCCGCAGGAACCACAAATCAATCAGCCTTCCCGCCCGCAGCAGCTCTTCGGGCGGCTCTTCGAGGCCGAGGACCTCCCTGAGCCAGGACCGTTCCATGGCAATGGACTGGATGACAAAAGCAAAAGCCTCCCCCACCGCCCTGTCGCCCATCAGCCGGAATTGGACGGGAAGGGCGGGCTTCATGTGTGAGAAATGTATCGCGTGGCCCACCTCGTGAAAGAAGGAAAGGAAATCACTGCAGCCCCCGCGGGGCGAAACGACGACCCAGATTTCCCCCGGCACCTGGATTGGGCAGCAAAAGGGCCGGGGATATTTCCGGGGACGAGGCTCCAGGTCCAAGTGGATATTCTTCTGCTCGGCCAGGCTCAGGCCAAGCCGGCAGAGGCTTTTCTCCGCGGCGGGGACCAATTTCTCCGCGGGGAAGAAGCACTCGTACCTGGGAGCGAAAAGGGCCCAGCGCAAATCCGCGTCGGTCGCCTCAGCCGCGCCGATTCCCTCTCCCTCCAGCAGATTCGATATATGTGACCGATAGATTTCCTCCGTCGCCTTCACGAAGGCCCGCATCTGCGCGGCCAGCGCGGGCAGGGACTGGCCGGAGAGCGCCTCGCACAGATGGAGGTAGTTTGGGAAGCCGAGTTCCTGGGCTATCCGGCGCTGAGACTCGATTCGGCGGGCACGCGCGCGGTTCTGCTCCTCGACGGCCTGGAGTATCGCTCCCTCCAGAGCGCGGCGTTTCTCATGGTTCGGCTCCATCGTGAGTTGTTTCCAGGCCAGGCGGAAGGGCAGCCGCTCTCCCTCCCGCTCTATTTCGGCCGCACTCTCTGCATTGGCGATTTCTTCCGTAAGGTCGCGGATGCGCCCCTCGATATGCCCGTGGGCGGCGAATTCCGCGAGATACCGGCCCACCCGGTCACGGCGGTTCTCCAACCTTTCCACGACGGCTTCATGGGTGAAGAGGGGAGTAAACTCGGCGAAGATCTGCTCGGTCTCGAAAGTCTCTTTCAGGCCGGAAAGATGAAGGTATTCCTCCCGGGAGAGGCGGCTGAGGAACTGCTCGGCCAGTTGCGCGTATTCAAGGGCCCGCATAGGACCTTCTCGCCATGATTCTGGGCACACCTCGAAGAATGAGGGGAATCTGATGCCGGCGATAGATTCCACATTCCGGCGTAAGACTAACGGCCGACGGCCGCGCCCTCAGCCCGATCCTCAGGAGGAGTGCCTCTCCCAGCAGATGATCTCGCTCATCGGTTTGCGGTGTTTGGCGCGGGTGGTCTTGTCTGTCGGATAGCCCAAGGGGCTTATCAGCACCACCTGCTCGCCTTCCGGCACACCCAGCGCTCGCCTGAGAGGCTCCTCCTCAAAGGCTGTTATCCAGCAGGTCCCCAATCCCTCTGCCGCCGCCGCCAGGGAAAGATGGGCCATGGCGACGGCCACATCCGCGAGCGTGCTGGGTGTTCGCCCGCCTATTTTGCCTTCTGTGGGCAAGCCGCAGGCGACTATGAGCAGAGGGGCATCCTCCACGAAACTCTGGCCGGGGCAGCAGGAGACGATCTCCCGCTTGATTTGCGGGGCCTTCACCAGGATGAACCTCCAGGGTTGGAGATTCAGGCTGGAGGGAGCGCAGCGAGCCGCCTCCAGCACGCGGTCGAGGACTTCCTGGGGAATGGGGTCGGGCCGGAAAGAGCGCACGCTCCGTCGGCAGCGAATCGCTTCGTAGAGATCCATCTTGCGCCTCCAAGGTTGTCTGCTCAATTCTTACCCAACAGAGTGCAACGGGGGGTTGCGCTGGCCGACAAAACCCTGCCTGTCCGCGGCCTTCAGGTGGATTGCTCACAAGGCAGCGGCTTGCCGCAGATTCTGCGATAGGCCTCCAGGTATCTTCGGCGCGTTCCCTCCACCACCTCGGCCGGCAGGGGCGGGGCCGGAGGCTGTTTGTTCCAGCGGATGCTTTCCAGCCAGTCGCGAACAAACTGCTTATCGAAGGAGGCCTGCGGCCGGCCCGGGGAATAATCCGCCGCGTCCCAGAAACGGGAGGAATCCGGGGTGCAGATTTCATCAATCAGGATGAGTCGGCCCTCATGCAGGCCGAATTCGAACTTGGTGTCTGCAAGGATGATGCCCCGGCTGAGGGCATACTCCGCCGCGGTTGCGTAGAGTTCTATTGCGACACTGCGGACCGATTCGAAGATCTCCCGGCCTATCATGGCGGAGGCCTGCTCCGGAGAGATATTCTCATCGTGGCCGGAGGCGGCCTTGGTCGCCGGAGTAAATATAGGTTCCGGCAAGGCGTCCGATTCAATCAGCCCGTCCGGGAGCGGAATATCGCAAATGGTTCCTTTCTCTCGATATTCCTTCCAGCCGGAGCCGGCGAGATACCCCCTCACAACACATTCCACCGGCAGCACCTGGGCCTTCTTCACCAACATGCTGCGGCCCTCCAGCAGTTTCGCGTGAGGCTGCAGCGGCGCAGGATATTTCTCCACCTGGGCGGTGATGAGATGATTGGGGATAATCCCCTTGGTCATCTCAAACCAGAAGAGAGAGAGGCCGCTCAGCACCCGGCCCTTGTCCGGAATGGGGGTGGGCAAGATCACATCAAAGGCGGAGATGCGGTCCGTGGCGACAATGAGCAGGCTGTCGCCCAAATCGTAAATATCTCTGACCTTGCCGCGGCTCAGGAGCGGCACTCCCCTAAGTTCGGTTGTCATTAGCGTATTATCAGCGGGCAAAGTTTCCTCCTCTTGGAAACGGTGGGCCGTTATGGATTCTGCGGTCGGCAGGCCGGTTCCTTCCGGCATCTTCCTGAAAAGGGCAGGAGGCAAGCTCCTGCCCAACGACATCTTGAAGCCAGTTTTCACGGGCTGGAAGCCCGTGCCACGCCTCGCGCAAATACTTACTCTAATATAAGAGCATCTATAGGGGCTCTTGTCGAACGAAACCTTAGGCCCTAGAATCATTTGGCGGCCTTGACTCCTTTCGAAGAGGTAGGAATATGACGGCGAATGATCGCGTTTTGGCGGAACTGAAGCGTCTAGTTGAGCAAGGCGAACGAGTTGAGGGGACTAAGTTCAAATATGAGTTGAGTGACCCCATGGTGGACACAACCCTATATGCAGAGTGGGTTACATCAGTGCTGAGCCTGCTAGGCAGAGTATTTGGCCGCGACAGCGACTACTACCAACACGCAATCAAATACAGAGACAACCCATGCGGCTGGGCTGCACATGCAGAGCAGGTGCAAGGGATTCTGGCTGCGGCCAAGGCCGACTTTGAAGCAGGTTACTTCTCAGATGTTAGACAACTCGTCGCCGCTGAGATGTTTGATGACTTCCTTGAAGGGGCGGAATACCTACGGAGCAACGGTTTCTACATTCCTGCAGCCAGCCTAGCCGGAGCGGTTCTCGAAGATACACTTAGGCGACTTCACTCCAAGCAAATTGGACAATGGACTGGTGAGAGTAAGATCAGCAGGCTGAACGATGCCCTGCACAAGGCAGGAGTATATCCCCAACCGCAGTGGCGGCAGATACAGGCGTGGGGAGATCTTAGGAACGATGCTGACCATGGCAATTTCCAAAACATCAGCGCGGCTGACGTTGAGCGGATGATCGGCGGCCTAAGGGATTTCGTTACAAAGTATCTTTGCTAAGAAGTCGCCACGCGTTGGGCAGGAGCTCGTCTCCTGCCCTGGAATTTGGCCTTATGCTCCATCGCCGTTTGCCACGAATAGACCTGCCGGGCCATGCCTACTATCTTGGCTGCTGCCTTGAGGCGCGGCGGCGATTATTCAAGAATCCGCTCCTCGCGCAATACCTACTACAGAGACTCGTATATTATGGTAACAGGAAGTGGCATGGGCATCTTGCCCATGAAGCCAGTTTTCACGGGCTGGAAGCCCGTGCCACGCTTCCTG
>Ga0299915_10002897_pt1 | contig 12457 bp, 6 predicted proteins | sample RVTome_13_FD_200263 | JGI IMG/M metagenome (GOLD analysis project Ga0299915, IMG submission 200263) | Soil microbial communities from uranium-contaminated site in the Upper Colorado River Basin, Wyoming, United States - RVT92D227 (version 2) ...
CGGCCGTCATCAAGGCAATCCCTGTTCGAAGACGTGAGGCGCAGGAAGAAGAGCCGATCCAGCGCCAGGAGCGGCCGGATCATGTCTCCCGCATCCACTCGCCCCACTCCTCCAGCCTCTTGGCGTGACACGACGGGCAAAAACCACGGGTGCGGCAGGAGAACATGACGAACCGCTCCTCACCACAGTCCGGATACCGGATGCGGGCAAACCCGCAGCGAAGGTTGCCGCAGTCCAGACGTTGTTGCGAGGAGCGAAGCGACGTGGCAGTCTCATGTCCATCGCGAGACGGGAGTCTGTCCGGATATTCCGGCCGCACGGTACCCAGGAAAGAGGCTGTTAAAATCCCGCCCCGACGTTCCTTCCTCTCTTAGATGAAAATTTTGTCTGTGGTCCAGATCTCGCCGAGCGTGCGTATTAATTTCTTGCCGATAAAAATCGGCAGGTTGTTTTCATAAGGGATGCAATAGCGGCAGCGGTGCACTCCCACCTGGCGGACGTCTTGGAGTGAGTCAAGATGATCTTCGATCCGTCCGCCGATGATGATGATCACCTCGATATCTTTCTTAGCGTAGGCCCGTCCCCAAAACCAATAGGAGTTATGAGGACAGACGACAGGCGGCAAATCGTATTTGCCGCGATAATAATCGATTGCCCCCGCTTCGCCATAATTATGGGCATAGACGATTGTTTTGGACCGTTCATTTTCAGGAACGGTTTGATACGCCGCGGAAACGGTCTTGGCCAGTTCTTCCCAGCCGAACCTGTCGGCGTAGGACTGGGGCAGATCGTTCAGTTGATGAGCTTCGGAAGATTTCTGGGTAATCCCCAAGGCTTTGGCGTATCCGATGTAAGCTTGAACGGGCAGGATGGGAATGGCCAGCGGAAGAAAGACCAGACCGCTCAACGCGACGCCGGCGGAGAGGGCATATTTCAACCAATGCAGATATTTCCTGACCGAGAGGATCTCGATCTGCACGGCCCCGGCAGCAAAGAGCATGGGAAATGCCGAAGACAGATACTCGGCTTTGCTGTGGCCATTGACCAACAAAATCAGAAAGACCGACGCGAAGATGATTCCCAAAGCACGAACGGCGCGGCCGGCTTTATGAATGAAACAGAAATACAGCCCGGCCAGCCAGACCGGCAGAGCAAATGGGTTGTGCTCCATGATGATGCCGCCGATGAAATCAAAGCGCCGGATCGACCCATATTTCAATTGACTTGCACGGCGTATGAATTCCAGATGGGGAAAATTGTTCTGGATATTCCAGATTATGAAAGGTAAAAACAGCCCCAGGGCGATGAGCGCGGCCAGGTACGGCCATCGGCTCGTGAGGTGTCGGCGCTGTTTGGATAACAAGACGGCGATCGCCAAACCGAAGGCCAACCAGAGCATATCGATTTTATTGAGTAACCCGAGTCCAATCACCAGGCCCAGCGGCACCCAGATCCTGGGATTGTCTGTTTTAAAAAGCAGAATCGTCAAATAGGCGGCCAGGGCCCAAAAAAGGATAGACCAGGAATTGATGGAATAGTGGGAATTTTGTCCCAGGATAAACGGCGCCAGGCCGGCGGTCAATCCGGCAATCACCAGGGCCGTTTTGCCTCCCCCCATACGCTTTGCCATCAGCCCGGTGAGGAAAACAATCGCCCCGGCGATCAAAGCCGGCAGCAGACGGACGGCAAATAGGCAATCGCCAAAGAAGAAACGGCTGACGGCTAAGAAATAAATAGAAAGCGGCGGCTGGTCCACATACCCCAACGCCAGATGGCGGCTGCAGGCCAGAAAGTAATACTCATCGCGGAAGATGCCGTAACTGTCCAAGGCATTGGTCAATAGTAAGATCAGGCATGCCAATAGAGCAAACCCGATGGGAATAATCCATTCTTTTTGCCAAAATGTTTTTTTATCCATAGCGAGATCCTTTCTGCTCCTATTTTCCAAGGCGCCGCCAGCCTTGTGCGGGCGTCCTCGACTTCGGGCAGGCCGGGATCGGCATCCTTCGCCTTTTCTTTAAAGAGTGTCCGCTGCTCAAACACGCCGATTGCCTTAATGTGATCTTTATTTTTCACCTTGCTATTGGCGTTTGGCGCCGACGTTGATGCTCCCTCCACCCTCTTTTTTCGAGTAGCCGGCGATGATAAAGAGATCGTCTTTTTGGGCTTGAATCATCGCTCCGTCTCCCATGGTCGACTCCATGCTGATCTCCCATCCGGTTTCTTTCAGTTTCTCGACGTAATCTCTCATCGTTTCCTGGGTGATGTTTCCGAGCATGATGTTCCACTGTTGACCCTGTTCTGTCTTCGTCCTGATCACCGCCTTGACCGTTGCGCCGCCGAACTCGGGAACTTCGCCCGGCAGGTCGGACGGCCACTCGTTTTCTTCTCTCAATTCGGCCGACCCCTCATCAGTCTCGACCTTCAGTTTCCCTTTTTGGAGATCGACATCGACCTTTTTTCCCGTGGCTTTCTTGATACGAGCTTCAACCGATTTAGCCGCTCTATCTTCTTCTGTTTTTTTCACCCCGCAGCTCGCGGACAGCAAAAAGCCGAATGAAACCAAGATAAGAATTGCCCAAAGACCATATTTTTTGGATATCATCTCTTCCTTCCTCCTTTCCAAGGGCTATTCTAGCCATTGGCGATTAATTATCAAGATTGGGCCGGGATGACCTCGCAGTCTTAATAAAATAGTTGTCCGTGGAAATCCACGCTAACGTGAGGGATGGATGCGGTAGAACCTATTAGCGATGCCGAATTCCAACGACGCCGTCATTTTTTTGATTTGTTCCCGTTCCGGCTTCGCTTCCCCCGGCACGACCTGAACGACCATGTCTCGGCCATTTTCCTTCGCATAATACAGGGCCAAATCGGCTAATTGCAGGACTTCTTCAAAGCTGAGATTCATGGGCACGTCATCATAGAAAGGAAATTGGGAATATCCGATAGAGCATGTTCGTTTTAGCTGCGGATTATTCATTTTCTTGTCGATCTGATCCAGCCCCTCTTTCATTTTATTTGTAATAGCCCTCAAGTAGACCGGATCCATATTTCTTAGGATAACCAGGAATTCTTCCCCGCCGTAACGGATGACTTCATCATCGCTCCGGATTTGCTCCTTCATGATCTTGGCATACTGGACCAGCCATTTGTCGCCCATGTCGTGCCCGTATTTGTCATTTATAGTTTTAAAATAATCGATATCCACCATTAAAACGCCATAGACATTAAAATCCTCATTCCCCCGTCGGACGGCATTATTTTTCAAGAGAAAACATTTCTTCTTGAGAAAGCTATCAATTTCTCCACCCAGAACCTCCCGGAGAAAATGACGGTTTCGGAGGCCCGTCAACTGATCTTTCAAAGAAATTTCCTTCAGCTCCCGAGTGCGCAGCGCAACAAGGTTTTCCAGTTCCTCTTGCCTCTTGGTCAATCGGCTGATGCGCCAGCGATATAGCGTAACGGCCGTCGATACTGCCAGAACGCTACACAGAAGGATAAACCAGGTTGTTTTCCAGAACGGCGGCATGACGGTGATCGCGAGCGAGACGCCGCTCTCATTCCAGATTCCGTCGTTATTGGACCCCTTTACTTTAAACGTGTATTTTCCTGGAGGTATGCCGGCATAGGACACAAAACGGCGATTGCCCACGTCGTTCCATGTCTTATCCAGCCCGACCATCATGTAGGCATACTGATTTTTTTCCGGGGCAACAAAATCAAGGGCCGAGAATTCAAGGGAGACAACGTTTTGTCCGTAGGACAGCGTGATATTTTTAGTGTCGGTGATCGCTTTATCCAGGATCACGCGCTGGCCGATCGGCCGGCCGATGCGGACATCTTGATTAAAGAGCTGAAAACGTGTGAGGACAATGGGAGGAATATGCGTGTTATCTTTGATTTCATCCGGATAAAAAGAATTGAATCCCTTGATCCCGCCAAAAAACAATTCGCCGTCATATCCCTTACAATAGCTGTAGGTAGAGTATTCATAGCTCTGGAGACCGTCGTTGATGTCGAAATTCTTGAATATTTCCCTGACGGGGTTGAAGCGGGACAATCCCCTGTTGGTGGATACCCAGAGATTGCCATTATCGTCTTCCACAATGGCATATATAACCCGGTCGGGAAGTCCGTCTTTTTCGGTATAAAAATGGAACGCCTCCGTCTGACGGTCGAATCTGGCCAAACCGGCGGATGTCCCCAGCCAGAGATTCCCGCGGCTGTCTTCAAGGATGCACAAGACATAATCATCTTTGATCCCTGTGGAGTTTATCGGGTCGTACCTGTAGACTTTGAATGTTTCCGTGGCCGGGTCGAAACGGTTGAGGCCGCCGCCATAGGTTCCGATCCAAAGGATGTTGGCCTTATCATAAAAAAGAGAAAAAATCCGAAAAAAGCTCAAGCTGTTAGGATTGTTTGGGTCCGGCAGGTACCTCTTGCAAAGTCCGCTCCGTTTATCAAAGCGGTTGAGGCCGCCGCCGTCCGTCCCCAGCCAGAGATATCCTTTGTGATCTTCCACGACCGTGCGCACGAAATTATTGCTTAGGCTGTTTGGGTTGCGAGGATCGTGTAAATATTGGACGAATTTGCCTTTAATGGGATCAAAACGATTCAACCCGCCGGCGGCGGTGGTGATCCAGTATGTTCTCTCGCGATCCCTGAAAATCGAAAAAACGCGGTCGCTGCTGATGCTTTGCGGGTCGGAGGGGTTATTCAAGAAATGAGTATATTCGCCGGTATCGCGGTTGATCCGGTTCAACCCGCCGCCGTCTGTCGCCACCCAAAGAATGTCCTGGCTTTCCTTGAAGATCTGTCGCACCAGGTTGCTGCTCAGGCTGTTGGGATTGTTTTGCTCCGACTCGTATAGCTTAAACTTGACCATATTTCTATGGAACTTGCTTATCCCCCACGCGTAGCAGCCGAACCAGATGTTCTCCGAATAATCCTCCAGGATCGCGTAAATGCGATCACTGCCTAGGCCGGATAAATCGTTAGGATTATGGCGAAAGCAGAAGAAGCCATTTTTTCCCGGCAGATATTGACAGACGCCGCCTTGGTTGGTGCCGATCCACATGACTTCCGACCGGTCTTGGTAAATACAGTTGATCCAGTCGTCACTCAGGCTTAGCTTGTCTTTCAAATTTCGACGATAGTGCGCGCAGTTTCGCCGGTTGGGATCGAAACGATCCAGCCCGGCCTTTGTCCCCACCCAAAGATTGCCCTGACGATCCTCATTTAGAGCCAGCACACTATTATTGCTGATACTGTTGGGATCGCTTTCGGAATGGCGGAAATGTTCAAACTTGCCGGTCTGCAGGTTCAAGCGATTCAGGCCTCCGCCGTCCGTTCCAATCCAAAGAAATCCGTCATGGTCCTGGAAAATGGCCCGGACATAATTATGACTCAAGGATTCAGCATCATCGGTCCCGGCCATAAAGCGGGTGAAATGATTCGTCGCCCGGTCCAGGCGATTGAGCCCTCCGTCCGTGCCTATCCAGAGTGAGCCGGATTTATCCTCATAGACGGCAAATACTCGGTTGTTGCTCAAGCTGTTTGCCACCTTTGGATCGTGCAAATAGGGAATAAAGTGATCCTCTTCGCTGACATAACGGTTCAGGCCATTGTCCGTCCCCACCCACAGGCTGCCTTTGCTGTCGACAAAAAGAGACCAGACATAACTGTTGCTCAGGCTGGTGAACTCGCTATGGTCCTGCAAATAGGTTTTGAATTGATACCCATCATAGCGGTTGAGTCCGGATTCCGTGCCGATCCAGATGAACCCCTTTTGATCCTGAACCATGGCGAAAACGGAACTCTGAGACAGGCCATCTTCCAACGAAATTTGTTTGCAGCGCAGACGATCTTGAGCGAAGAGAGAGACGACCGATCCTGCTATTGCCAGAATATAAAATAGAAGCCGTTTCTTCTTCATCTCAAGAAATCTCCTTTTTGAACCGAGAATCCATATTGCCTCATACCCAAAATATATGCCCGCTTAAAGTTGGATGTAAGGAAGGTAAAAATCAAGTCAAGATGAAGAACGCGGCTCCGAAGCCTTCCCCAGCGGATAGGAACGCCAGACCTTTCTCCAGTGCTTTAAAATATAAAAAATTACTTTTCCGCAGCATGGCGAATTCCCGCTCTTGACTATGAATCTCCCCTCCTAACCATGCCGATAATTTATCACCGGCCGGGCGGCGCTGTCAATTACAGCGAAAAGCATACCCGAAGATCCAATCGGGACAAGAAATCCTCTCGAACCGGCTAAAAGACGATAGACTCCCGCTCCCTGTGATTACGAATAATTAAAAATATTCCCCGCCACCCTCGGCCGCCGTGAGCGCGACCTGCGCGAAGACACGCAAGGACGGCGGCTTTGCCGCCAGGAGAGAATGCGCTCGGCCCATTCCGGGCTCAGCAGCTCCTTGACCGATCTGGATCATGCCCCGCGGCTTGCCGCGGGGACCGGATCGATCAAATTCGTATCTGCACGCTCACTAAGCTAGCGCAGCGGAAAAGCGAACCCTTATCTTTTCTGCGAGCTGGATAGTTGTCCTGCCGGCCGCCTTGGCTTCGAAAACAAGGGAGGCGACGACGATGCGAATAGGGCCTTTGATATCGATATGTGAATGCTTTAGAATAGTAGGACTCGCGACTTTGATCAAAGGAGTTCGACCATGGGGATCCGTGGACAAAGACGACTACTTAAAGGACTTGCCTTTGGACTCCTCGCTCTGTGCCTTGCGGCCGGTATCTCCGCCGCTCAGACCGACGTCCCGTTCCAGAAGCCTCCCAAGGAAATCCTGGAGCTGGCCGACGTCGCACAACCGCCCCGGGTGATCACCGACCGCCACAACCGGAACATGGTTTTCCTGACCAGGCCGAACTATAAAATGCTCCAGGAGCTCGCCGAGCCCGAGCTCAAGTTGGCCGGCATCCGGGTCAACCCCCAGAACCACAACCGGGCCCGGACTGTATCCTACATGACGATCGCCCTTCAGGAATTCCCTTCGGGAAAGCCCATCGCGATCACGGGCCTCCCGGACGACCTTCGGATGGAACACGTCGGTTTTTCGCCTCAGGGCTCCTATTTCTCATTTTTACAGGTTTATAAAACGGGGCTCGAACTCTGGGTTATCGAGGTGAAAACGGGGCGAGCCCGGCGGCTCAGCCCGCCCGTGCTGTCTGCGGTCCTTGGCTATCCCTACATCTGGTCCCCCGACGAGCGGACCATCTACGCTATGAAGCGACTTCACCCCGAGCTCTACGTCGAGGAGAGGGAGATTCCGACGGGTCCCGCCATTCAGGAAGCGTTGGGCGCCAAGGCCCCGGCCCGGACCTTCCAGGACCTCCTTCGCAACAAGCAGGACGAGAAGCGGTTTGATTATTTCGCCTCCCGCTCCATCATTCGCTACTCGCTTGACGGCGCCGAACAGACCTATCTTCCCCCGGCAATCTATACGGGCGCCCAGCTTTCCCCTGACGGCGCTTTTCTCCTCGCCGAGTCCATCCATCCTCCTTATTCTTATCTCCTGCCCTACGACCGGTTCCCGTCCCGGGTCGAAATCTACGACCTCGCCGGCAAGAAGGTCGTCGAATTATGCGACAAGCCTCTCCGGGACGCCATCCCGATCGATTTCGACGCCGTCGAGGCCGGGCCGCGCGACCACCAATGGCGCGACGATACGCCGGCGACCGTCGTCTGGTGCGAAGCGCAGGACGGCGGGGACCCGACCAAGCCGGCCGAGATCCGCGACCGCCTCTTCCAGCTTCCCGCGCCCTTCAATGGAGAACGGCGGCCCCTCTGCGGGACGAGAAACCGTTTCGCGGGCATCATCTGGGGAGATGAGCGGGCGGCCGTCGTTTATGACTTCTGGTGGAAAACTCGGAACACAAAGACGTATCTTGCCGATCCTTCCGGGGAGAATCTCTCTCCCCGGATACTCTTTGACATGTCCTCCGAAGAGCTCTACACCCAGCCCGGCGCGTTCGTCACCGCGCCCAACGCGTTCGGGCGCCAGTCGCTCCTATTCAGCAAGGACAAATCCAAGCTCTACCTCAAGGGCGAAGGCTATTCCCCCCAGGGCAACCGGCCCTTCCTTGACGAGTACACAACCAAGACGGGAAAGGCCCGGCGGCTTTGGAGGGCGGATGGCCTGAAGACCTACGAGTCGATCGTCGATGTCTTAGACCTTAAATCCAGGACACTCCTCGTCCGGATCGAGGGCCCGCAGGCCTATCCCAATTATTTCATCCGCCGCATCGGTTCCAAAGCCCGGCCGCGGCAGGTGACCTTCTTCGAGAACCCCTTCAAATCATTCGAAGGCGTCACCAAGAAGATGATCAACTATAAAAGAGAGGACGGGATCGACCTGCGCGGAATCCTCTATCTCCCGGCCGGTTACGATCCGCAGAAGGACGGGCGCCTCCCCATGCTAATGGAAGCCTACCCGGTCGAATACAAGGATAAGGACGCGGCCGGGCAGATCGACGATTCCCCGCACCGGTTCGTGTTCTTCTACTGGGGCTCTCCCGTTTTCTGGGCGGCCCGGGGCTACGCGGTCCTCGAAAACGCCGCCTTCCCGGTCGTGGGCCAGGGCAAGGAGGAGCCTAACGACACCTACATCGAGCAGCTGGTCATGGACGGCAAGGCGGCCATCGACGCCGTCGACCGGATGGGCGTCGTCGATCCCAAACGGATCGGCGTCATGGGGCACTCCTACGGCGCGTTCATGGTCGTCAACCTCCTTGCCCATTGCGACCTGTTCGCCGCCGGGATCGCCCGGAGCGGAGCCTACAACCGGAGCCTGACGCCGTTCGGCTTCCAGGCCGAGGAGCGCACCTACTGGCAGGCCCAGGACATCTATAACCGGATGTCGCCGTTCAACTGCGCCGATAAAATCAACGAGCCCCTGCTCCTCATCCACGGCGACGCCGACAACAACCCGGGAACCTTCACCCTTCAGAGCGAGCGGCTGTTCCTGGCCATCAAGGGATTGGGAGGCAAGGCCCGTCTAGTGCTCCTCCCCTACGAGAGTCATGGTTACGCAGCGCGCGAAAACATCCTCCACATGCTCTGGGAAATGGACTCCTGGCTCGAAAAATACGTCAAGGGCGCCAGATAACAGGGATTGGCTGGTGCAAATCAATCGATATTGATAGGGGCTGTGCTATAATCGGGCCGCTCCATGCGGAACGCCCTCCTCGTCCTCGTCTATGTCTTCTTGTTGATTCTCGCCGTCCCGGTGCTTCTCATTTGCGTCCTCTTTGGGCTCCGGGAGACGTTTCTCGCTTACGGGCACTGGATGATGAGGGTGGGCCGGCGCATCCTCGGCATCGACGTCAAAGTCACGGGACTCGACCGGCTTGACGCCGCGACCCCCTACGTTTTCATGTCCAACCACTTGAGCTTCCTGGACGGCCCCCTTTTGATGACGATCCTCGGCAGGCCGGCGCGGGTGATCGTGAAGCGCTTCGTCTTCCGGACCCCCGTCCTGGGGTTGGGCATGCGGTTTGCCGGATACGTGCCCTTGGACAAGGAGGGCGCCGGCGCGGGCAAGAAGAGCATCGCCCGGGCGGCGCGGCTGATCAGGGAAAAACGATACTCGTTCCTCATCTATCCCGAGGGGACGCGGAGCTCCGACGGGAATCTCCAGCCGTTCCGGAGAGGCGGCTTCTTCCTGGCCGTCGAGTGCGGAGCGCCCATCGTACCCGTGACGATCCGGGGGACGTTCGAGCTGATGCCGCGCGGGAAGCGGCTGGTCCGGAAAGGGCCCGTCCGGATCACCTTTCATGAGCCCGTCTCCGTGACCGGCTGCACGCGGGAAACCATGGCCGAGCTCATCGAAAAGGTGAAAGGCGCGGTTTCGTCGTCCCTGTGAGAATCGGCTTCCCGCTCTCTTCCCAAAATTGCCGATAGGATTCTTTTTTCTCAAGCGATGACGCCGACTTCCGATGATACCCGAAATTCCAGGGACACGATACCAATTCCAGAGAATTGGTTCATGTCCCGGAATTCCCACTCATGGCCTATCGGCAATTTTGGATCTCTTCTCCCTATTTCCTTGGGATTGTATTTTATGAAATAATGACATTGTCCGGCGATGCGCATTCGAACGAAGAAGTTTTTAGCCTGGCTGTGGGTCGGGCTCTGTACGCTTTCCATTTTGACTGTCGTATTCTTGGCCAGAGCCATCCAGCGATTTGTCTCGGCCCATGGGGGACGGGCGCTTTTCGGTTATGCGGTTATTGCAGCGACAGCCGTCGCTTTTTGCGCCTTGGTCTATGTCCTCTTCTTTCACCTGAAAATCCGCTCCGTCCCGCAGTATGTCTGGCTGGTTCTGATAGCCGCATTCTATATTTATTATACGCTCCGGCTATGGAAAGCTCCTGAAGAGGCTGTCCACTTTCTCGAGTATGGCCTTCTCGGATTCTTCCTCTTCCGGGCACTGAGTCTTACGACCCAAGACAAGAGCATCTATTTCGCAGCATTCTTTGCGGGGTCTCTTGTCGGGATCTGCGACGAGATCTTTCAGTGGGCTGTCCCCGGCCGCTACTGGGATTTGCGCGATGTCGGACTGAACGCTCTGGCGGTGGGCCTTTTCCAGGTCGCTCTCTGGAAAGGAGTGAAGCCTAAAGTAATTCATCAAGCCGTGAGCGCCAAATCCATCCAAAAAGCTTCTATCCTTTTAGGAGCAAACCTCCTGCTTTTGGGGATATGCCTATCCAACACGCCAAAAGTGGTCGCTTGGTATGCCCGGATTTTTCCCAAGCTTGCCTTCCTTCAAGAAGAAGAGGCGATGTCTGAGTTTCGCTACAAGCACAAAGACCCGGAAATCGGTGTTTTCTATTCGCGTTTAAGCCTGGAAGAATTGAAGAGAGTGGACGCAGAGCGAGCCGATGATTATGGCCAGCGCCTGAACGAATGGAAGGATAAAAAATATGATGACTTCCTGCGCACATTCACGGGTTCAACACACCCTTTGCTTTATGAGTTGAGAATTCACCTCTTCAGAAGGGATCGGAAATACAAGGAAGCCATGAAGGCCGCAGATGAGGCTCAAAAAAAGAACTTGCTTTTTATCGCTTATAAAGAAAACCTTACGGCGCAGAAATACTTCCGCCGGGCGCTCAACAGGTCTGTTTACGAGTGGTCAAAAGAGAAAATAGAAGAAATCAAAGCTCAGATCGACCCGAGCATTCCCTATAATAGCCCGGTAGGCTCCGGCCCTCTTGCCACTCTAAAGATAAAAACCATGTGGCTTTCGATAGCCATCGTCTTGGCTGTTTTGGCGATTCTCAACATTCTGCTCCGAAGAAGCCGACGTCATCGATTCCCCCCTCTCCCCCCTTTATTTAAAGGAAGATATAGGGGGAAAGATTAATCTCGTGTTAAAAAATTGGATCAAAGACATGGCTGATAGGTGTCCTCTCCTTCATCGTCCCCCCGCACTTGGGGCAGATCATCGACGGTCCTGCTTTACGAATTCAAGGCCGACCTGAACGCCTACCTCGAATGCCTCGGCCCCGGAGCGCCCGTCCGCAAGCCGCCGCGCTTTCTGCCAACGGCTGATTTACGGACAGGGCCATGATCGGGCCCGGTCGCGAAACCAGTTGACATTCTGCGGCGCCTTCTTTAGATTCTGGAATATTAAAATCATGGCCGCACTTGCGGATCTTTCGATCGGAATACATTTACAGGGGAGGTGTCTGATGGCATTCCGCACATTTTTGACGCGATTTCTGAGGATCGGAATTCCTGCGCTGATTGTCTGGGCGTTGACGGCGGGAGTCCCGTCCTTCGGCCAGGATCCGGCGGATCCGTCCATGTTGAATCTCGACCGAGTCCTGAGTCCCGGGGAATTCGCGCCGGAGGATTCCGGCCGCGGGCCGTGGCTTGCGGACTCTTCGGGATACACGATGCTCCTGTCGTCGAAGGACGTCGCGGAAGGACAGGATATCGTCCGCTGCGACGCGGCGAGCGGCCGCGTCGATATTCTCGTCCCGGCAGGCCGCCTGATCCCTCCGGGGGCGACCGCGCCCCTGAGGATCGCCGGCTACGATTGGTCTTCGGACGGGCAGCGGCTTCTCATCCAGACGAATCCAAAGAGGATCTATCACAAGACGTTCGCCGACTACTGGATCCTCGACCTGAAGGACGGAGGGCTGAGGAAGATCGGCGGGGATTTCGCCCCGTCGTCCCTGCTGAACGCCGCATTTTCCCCCGACGGGACGCGCGTCGCCTACGTCCGGGAGAACAACATTTACGTCGAGGACGCCGCGAGCCGGGACATCGTCCAGCTGACGAAAGACGGCTCGGAGGATATCCTCAACGGGACGTTCGATTACGTCACGGAAGAGGAATTCTTCACGACCCAAGGATTCCGATGGAGTCCGGACGGAAAGTCCATCGCCTACTGGCAGATGGACCAGACCAAAGTGCCGGTCTTCT
>Ga0299915_10002898_pt1 | contig 12457 bp, 10 predicted proteins | sample RVTome_13_FD_200263 | JGI IMG/M metagenome (GOLD analysis project Ga0299915, IMG submission 200263) | Soil microbial communities from uranium-contaminated site in the Upper Colorado River Basin, Wyoming, United States - RVT92D227 (version 2) ...
TTGCCAACCTCAATCGTCCCCATAAACTGCCCATTGACAAACTGAACGCCTGCATGACCCTGGGTCTTATCAACGCGAACGGCCACCGGGCAGATATCAGCTCCAGACTGTGTTATGACGGCATTGCCCGGACCATGCCCAAAATCATCAAAATGAAAGCCAACCTTCGGAAATATGACAAAGCAATTGCTGATATACTCCCAGTCGGTCTTGCCGATCTTAAAGCCAATGAGGTTTTTTCCCAGATATGCCTTGATATCCCCGCCGGGATATTTCGGCGAGAGCGCCATCCGCGTCCAGAAATTCGGATTGAAATGGACATTCTCAATCCTGCCGATGTCAGTGCACTGATCAATATACACACCTATCTTCAACGGGCAGGCAAAAACATTGCGTATAATATGCAGCTCATTCCAGTTTGTGCCAAAATCAATAGCCTGGTACGGGTTGGTAATCGTAATATCCAGAACCTGACACATCTCTCCATCGCCTCGAATAGTCCAGGGATAAGGAATCACATCAGGGAGGGTCTGCTCGGGGTAATGAATAACAAGATTGCGAATCACTGCGTTGGACTTCAAGGTCACAAGAGGCTCCCCATCCGCCTTGCCCTTACCGCCATAAGCCAAAAGCACAGTCCCGATAGGATGCTCAGAATGAGGCACACCGCCGGAAGCGCCGCATAAACTCACCCCCGGAGGCACGGCTAAAGAGTCATCAAGCCTGTAGTGCCCCGCAGGCAGATAGCACACCGGCCCCTTTTCGACAGCCGCATCCAGCGCAGACTGCAGCGCCTTTGTATCATCTGTCTTGCCATCACCAGCTGCACCAAAATCCTTGGCATTGACTGCTTGCCCAGGCAGCTTCTCAATCACCATAGGGTATGGCCTTGGTCCAGCCCCAGAAACGACATTCTCCGCACCAGGCGCCAACATCCCTGTGCAAACACCGACCACCAGGCAAACGAGAAAAACCTTAGTTCTGCACATTTTTGCCCTTTCCGATTCTTCAATCCCCTTGAGCCTGCAACCGCCAAACCACCTCAGCGGAAGAACTTGTTTGACCACTCTACCGTCCAACACTGGATTCGACAAGCCCCTTCTGCACGGTGTTGAAACGGCGGCTCAAAGAGAAATCTGTTCAGCCAGTCCTATAAGTGCTCTTTTTCTCTGCAAATAGTCCAACGACAACACAGGAAAGAGAAAGTTCCAGGATTTATATCAAAATAGATAATTTTCCTCTTGACATTTGATTTCAAATTAGGTAAAATACACAGACTAAATGGGGGCGAAGATGATTCACAGATTTCAAAATCTTCAAACGGTTTAGAAATCACTCTTCACAAAGAAGTATTACTAACACATCAATTGGGGGAAGAAAAATGGGTATCAAGCACACAGTCACTATGTTTGTCGCGGCGGTAATTCTAACTCTACCTTGTGGCGCTAAGGCTTGTCTGTTGGGCACTATAGACGTCGCCTATGACGGAGCCGGGGCGGGCGGCACAGCCCAGCTTTGGGGCGGGGGCCTCGAAGACGCAACGAGGCGTACAGGGGTCTATATGCTGGAGAAAACCGGCGGCACGGGCGACGGGGAGCTTTGGGAGAATGGTCTAATAGGGGCCTTCTGTATAGAGCTGTCGGAAGCGGCGACAAGCTATGCGAAGACCTATGGCGTTGTTCTGCCCGAAGATGGGCAGAAACCAACGACGTTTCTCGGAGAGAATATAGGTTTTGAGAAGGCCGAGTACGTTCGTGAAATCTGGGGCAGATTCTTCGACCCGGCGTGGGTTGGGAGCGGACCTTTTACAGCACAGCAGAACAGCGATGCGGAGGCGTTTGCCGCGGCTGTATGGGAAATAATATATGAGGATATGCCTGCATCGCCGTATATGTGGGATGTTACGGTTGACGGCATGTGCGGCCCGCTTGGTTTCCGTGCTACCGGCTTAGACAGCGATATAGCCAACAGCATGTTACATTCTCTCGATGGTGCCGGTCCCAGAGCGGATTTACGGGCCTTTGTGTACTGCGGAAAGCAGGACTATATCACGGAAGTGCCGGAGCCGGCGACAATTCTTCTGCTTGGGCTTAGCTCCCTGGCGCTGATTCGTGGACGAAAGAAATAGAAATACCCACACGGGGGGCGCCCGGATGGCCGGGCGCCCCTTGCCCCCCGGCAAACCTCGGACACTCCAACTCTCCACACATACCCTCTTGCCTCTCGCAACGGTGTCCATCCAGCCGAGATGTTCAATCGAAAAGCGAAATTTACCCTGTCTAAAAAAGGCTTGCATTTGTGGGGCGGACGGCTATACTCGCCTTTTGAAAATGTTTTCCCCAGAGCAAGGAAGCGGCGGCGTTTGGCCGGGGCCTTGAATTTGCTCACAGAAATTTTGCAAGAGTCCTGTTGTTAGGGACGAAGATGTCGGGAAGGAGTCCCAAAGTCGTTGTGATTGGCAGCACCTACGTTGATATGGCGGTGCGGTGCAGCCAGATTCCGTCTCCCGGGCAGAGCGTTGCCGGCTCAGCCCTTTCCTATACGCCGACCGGACCCGGGCCGAACCAGGCGGTGCAGGCGGCGTTATGCGGATGCGAGGTCCATCTTATCAGCAAGGTCGGAGGCGATCCGTTTGCGGAGATGGTCAGGAAGAGTCTGGCCGAGTCCAATGTCAATACCGAGTTCGTCTATGCCGCCCAAGCCAAGAATACGGGTGTTGTTGTGACGCTGGTCGGTGGTCGAGGCGAGAACGCGGCGTGTTTTTGTTCCGGCGCCAACAGCGCTTTGCAGGCTGCGGATATCGACGCCGCCGAGCACATTATTTCGGAAGCAGATGTTTGTTTGATTCACGGCGGTCTGCCGTATGAGCCAATTGTCAGGGCGATTCGCTGCGCGAAGGTGCACGGAGCAAAGGTCATTCTCGACCCGGCCAGGCCGGTGGAATCTCGATGCATCGGGGGCGAGCGGCCCGGCGACCTGCCGATGGAGTTCTTCTCGGTTGACATTCTTATTCCGAATCTGTGCGAGGCGGCGGAGATAGCCGCCCAGTCGGCAGGGAGTATTCGCACGGCCAAAATGATTGGTTCGGATTTGGTCGCCCGCGGCGTGAGGTATGCGGTTATAACTATGGGCAAACGCGGCTGTATGGTTGTGGATAGGGACGGGGCGGACCAGATTCCGGCTTTTGACGTTGAGCTTGTTGACCAGGCGGGCAGCCTGGACGCCTTTGCGGGCGCTCTGGCGGCGTCGTGCGCCGTAGGGGATGATATACGCCGGGCGGTGAAGTTCGCATCGGCGGCTCAAGCGCTGGCTTGTACGAAGTTCGGCTCCATAGAGACGATGCCGAAAATGGCCGAGATCATCCAGCTCCTGCAGAGAGACGATATCGACGTGCTGCCGAGAAATCCATAACGGTCGAAGGGCAGTGAGGTTGTTCTTCAAGTTCTGCGCGCATTTGCGAGAAAGACGCCGCTTTTTTACTGTCCGTCAAGAGTCCAGACTGCTATGTACGCGTCGGGGGATTCTTTAGAGGGGCTGTTGGCATCTTTCTGGACGGCGTTGTGCGTTAGCATGGCATCTTTTGTGACGGTTGAGGCGATTGCGATTGCGCCGTTGGCTGCCACTATAGCCCTTGGCGTGCTGGCGTAGGCGTTGGTCTCAAAGGTTGTCCAGAGAAGGCGGCGGGAGAAGTCAGGATTTACAACGAGGACAAATCCGCCCGCCGGCGCGACCACCTGGCCGAGCACGGTTGGCAGGTTATCCTTATCCATATTGAACGTTGATACGCCGGTGACACAGACGTTGCCCTGTTCGTCGGCGGCTACCGCGTGCATTCGGACGGCGTTGCCTTTGTTGTTGGCCAGGCGAGCGAGGAGGAACTGGCCTTTTAGCAGCTCGCCGGTGGCCGGGTCGAGGCGGGCGTAGTAGCTGATGTGGTTTGCGGCGGTGTTGTAGGCGTTATGAAACTTGTCGCCGGCTGCATGGTTCTTTTCGCCAAGCTTTCTCGGACTCCAACGGAAGATAGAGTTTCCGCCGGCGCTTTCAGCGCCAAAGACGAGCTTGCCATCCCGTCCCATCGCGATTCTCAGCCCCCTACTGTCGGCCTCGTTGCCGTTGTCGCACTCTTCGCCGGCCCAGTCGTAATTGGTCCAGGCTCTGTTTCCTTTGAGGTCGTAACAGTACATAAATGCGATCTGGACGGGACAATTGGGGCAGCCCTTGTTCAAGGCCGAGAGGCGCTCGTTGTCGAAACCGACCACAAAGACTCTGCCGGTATCATCGTCCAGAGCGACATCCTCAACGTAACTGTTTTGATGCAGGATGAAGGACCCGACAGATCCGTTGCTCCTGAATATGGTCACGCGTTTTCCGTGCAGTGCGGCGACCGACCCTTTGCTGCCGATTGCGATTCGCCTTCCATTGCTTGCGACTGCACCACCGCCGGCAGGTTCAAGCTTACTGTGCCAGAGGATTTCGTTGGCGTCGGATGAAAGCAGCACGGCGCCGAATTCGCCGATTGCTGCAATCTGGCCGTTGCTCCTGTTGACTTCCATATCGTCAACGCTCTGACCAATGCGTGTGACCGAGAGGACTTGGGTGCCGGCCGCGTTGAACCTGATTACGACGCCGCTGCCGCCGCCGAGCAGTTCTGTCGGCGCCACACCAAAGTTGCTGTCCGGAATCCTGCCGGCAAAGACGATAGATTTATCCGGGGCGATGTCGATTGCGCAGGCTTCATCCGCCTGCGGGCTTCTCAGATACGTGGCGGAGCGGAGTTGCAGATCCGCGCATTGAGCAAGAGACACTGTTGTCAGAACAATTAGATGAACTGTGGTTGTGAGATTCAGTGGCACAGGCTTGTCCATTACGCTATTCTCTATTGATCAGGAGGTATTGGGGGCTTTGAGAGACGGTCAGGGTGAGGGCATTTTCCTTCCAGGATATTTCCTGCTTTTTGCCGAGCATATCGACGAGCGTGCCTCTGCCGGGCGGGGTCTGCAGGCCTACCTGGTGGTCATCGGCGATGGTCCATATTGCGATTGCCTGGTTGCCGCCGTTTATCAGTTTGAAGGCGAAATCGCTGTCGCTGCCGAGGTCGAACCTGCTGTCGATAGAGTATCCGGGCAATGTGGATGACAAAGTCTTCGCCGCGAGATAGGCGGGTTTGGGTTTGAGGTCGTGCATTATGGTGCCAAAGTGATGCTCTCTTTCGTTGGGGTTGGTTCCGTCGTTTTTCCAGTCGTACCAGATACTTACGGGGATTCTCTGGTAGAGGTTTATCAGGAATTCTCTGGCGAGGAATCGGGCCTGCTGCTCTTCGGAGAGTCGGGCCTTGTCCCAGTTGATGTTGGAATAGCCCCACTCGCCGGAGATGATGGGGATGTCTTTTCCCTCTGGGGCATAGCGTTTAATTAGCTCGCGGAGTTGATCGTAGTCTTTGATTACGGTTTCGGGCGGTTGCGGGCGGTATGGGTGGACGCTCAGGACATCGATCCATTTGAGCAGGCCGTTTTTGAAACAGGCCTCGAGCCAGTCGAATGGAATTGTTGAAGTGGCGGGCGCGACGACCAGGCCGGAGGGGTCGGCCTGTTTGACGAGCGGGGCGGCTGCTTCGACGAGCTTGCAGTAATCATCGGCGCTGGGCTGGGGCGTCCAGAACTGCTTTATGTTCGGCTCGTTCCAGACTTCCCAGAGAATGCCCTTACCTTTGTACCTTGTTGCGGCGGCCTGGGCGAATGCGGCAAAAGCCTTTCGTCCTTCTTCTGTGCGGACGGACTGGTCGGATTCGTAGAGGTGATTACTGTAGTCGAGGATGTAGAGGATGCGGATGCCTCGCCTGGTGCAGCCGTCGGTGAGGGCGTCGTAGCCGGTTCTCTCGAAGTTGTAATTGCCTTTTTCCCGCTCGATACCGCCCCAGCCTAAGTCCATGCGGATGAACTTGAAGCCGCCGTCGCGGATCAGGTCGAGGTCTTTCGGGTCGCCTGTGAAATGAATGTTGACGCCGAAGCCGTTGGGGACGGCCAGTTCTGGCAGCGGCACGGCGGCCGAGGAATGTGAAACAAGAATCCACGTGAGCACAAGAACGGTGGCAACTCTTCTTGTGACGGGTTTTACGGGTGCGAAAACGGTTTTGGCTGCGTTGCGTGTGTTTTGATTGCTCATCTCAATTCCTTACTTCAAGCCTGCTTGTATTTCTAACCGCGGTCGTTCAAAAGAAGACCAAGAAGGCCTGATTGTGCGGCAGTTTCAGGCGTTTGTCAAGCTGTCTGACGTACTTCTGATGAACGATGAGCCGGGAAAAACTCGGCTGTGTAAGATGGGATTTGATGGGCAGTTATCCATATTCCCCAACTTCACTAGAGTCACAGGTAGAAAAAGGGGTCTTGGCGCATTTTGGTGTTAAGATGGGTAAGAATTTTGCGAAATTTCGACCAAAAACGCATGTACCCAAAAGTGACAATTGGAAATTTGCAGAAATTTTTATTGCTTATCTAACAAACATTTAGCTCGGCGGGGGGTGCAAAAACAGGCGGAATTTTCGATTGAAAATGACGGTTCGCCCAATTGTAGAGAGGCGTGATTGGGTGAATGAGTAGATGGGTAAATGAGTGAATGAGTGGATGGGTAGATGAGTGGATGCGTGGGTGGGTGAATGGCATCAGGAGAAACAGGAATGGGATTTGAACTTGAGATATTTAAGAGGGCCGGTGAGGACGAGCTTGCGGCGGATTACGTGGAGTGGCTGGTCGATGAACAATCGGCGAACATTCAGAGGCATTTCGGGCGGCTTTGGGAGTACTACGCCAACCCCACCATCGAGGCGAGCGGTCTGGGCGCCTGCGAGAGGAAGGTCAGTGAATCGGGTCGGTGCTACGTGCAGGCGCAGGAATACGGGCTGCCTGCGCGGATAACGGGGCTTCTGCACTTAGCGAACGCGGGGGTGCTTGGCGCAAGGCCGGTCAAGGACATACAGAGAAAAGAGGTAGTAATTGAGAACGATATTGCGTGGCGGATAAACGCGGCGGTCGATTTTCTATTCGGCAAGCCGATAAGTTTTGTTTCCAAGTCGCCGGATAAGCCAAAACGTGCAAAAATTGAAGCAGTCTTAAAGGCATTGTTTGCGGCTAACGGCGGCATCAGCTTCTTTCAGGATATGGCGGTGCTCGGAAGCGTCTATGGCTTTGTCGATTGTTTCGTCAGGCCTGGCGACGACATCATCGCACGCACACCCCACCCCTCCTTCCATCACCAAGCTCTCTCGAACGTTGCGGGCTCCCGTTTAGATGGGGGCGACAAGTTCGAGGAGGTGCTGCAATTGGCAGGGTCAATCGGCCTTGAATTGGTCGAGGCGCCAAGAGCACTGCCTGTCCTGGATGAAGACGACTACAAGATTATCAGGTATTACGTGCAGCACTTCTATCAGAAGAGAAACGCCCTGAGCAGGCGAAGCTCGTTTCTATCGCGGATATTGTTGGGCGGCAGGCGGGGAAGCGATACACGAGCGGTAGTTGCGGTGACGGAGATTACGTCGGCCTGGGGGTGGCAGAGGTATGAAGACAAGGAGCTTGTGGCGGAGGGGGAGCTGCCGTGGGGCTTTCTGCCGGTTGTGCACATTCAGAATGTCGCCCAGCCGTATTACTACGAGGGGCTGAGCGACGTCGAGCCGTTGATACCGCTGCAGGATGAGCTCAATACAAGGTTGAGCGACAGGGCGAGCAGGATTACGTTTCAGTCGTTCAAGATGTATTTGGGCAAAGGGATCGAGGGCTTTGAGAACAAGCCGATTTCGCCGGGCAGGATGTGGTACACCGACAATCCGGATGCGTCGATTGAGGAGTTCGGTGGGGACGCAGCGGCGCCGAGCGAGGCTCTGCACATTGCCGAGATGCGAGAGGCGCTGGACAAGGCCAGCGGGGTGACGCCGGTGGTGGCGGGGATTCTCAAAGGCAAAGTGGGGAACCTTACCAGCGCGGTTGCTCTGCGGCTGACGCTGATGGGGACGCTGTCGAAGAACGAGCGAAAGAGGTTCACATACAGTGAGGGAATCAAGAGGATTTGCCGGATGGCTCTTTCGATACTCGATATGGCCGGGGTCTATGAGACGAGCACGGCGGATAGAGAGGTCGATATCGTTTTTCCCAGCCCGCTGCCCGAGAACATGATGGAAAAGCTGCAGGAGGCGCAGATCAAGAAAGAGTTAGGCGTGGCGACTGAGCAGGTGCTCAGAGAATTGGGATACGAAACAGAAAGTAAGAATTGAGAATTACGAATCCAGAATTACGAATTCTGAATGACGAATTCGCGGACCGCATTGGAAATTCTCAATTCGTGGGAAGCAAGGAGATGTTTATGAATGCGATTGAGACGCAAGATGTTTTGTCAGAAGACACAGAGGGAGCAGGCGAGGGCGAGAGTCTGAAGCTTGTTCCGGTGGCCGAGTCGATCCGCTATCGAAAAAGGGCGCAGAGCGCCGAGAAGAAGAACGAGGCTTTGGCGGAGCAATTGGCGGAGGCGAAATCACAGGCGGCAAAGATGGCGGAAGAATTGAACGGCATCCGAAGCGAACAGGAGCTGACGCGCAGACTGGCGAGCTCGGGCGTTGTCGATTTGGAAGCGGCCGTGTTGATTGCCAAAGCCAAGATGGAGGGTCAATCAGAGGCGGATGTGGACGGCGTGATTGAGCGGTTAAAGAGCGAAAAGCAATATCTGTTTGCCGAGGGCGGCAGAACTGCCGGAGCAAAGAAGACATCGGGAGCCAGGGAGCGTGTTCAGGACAGCGGGACGATTCTGGAGAGAGCTGCCAAGAAGGCGGCGACTACGGGCAACCGAGCGGATTTGCACGAGTATCTGAAACTGCGAAGGAATTTTCTGTAAGGATGCGAATTAGCCACTAAGGCACAAAAAGAGAACAGAGAATGGATTCCCGCTTTCGCGGGAATGACAAGGAATATAAGGAGAGAAAGAAATGGCATTTACAGGTAAAGCAACATATTCAGCGGGTACGACTCTGCCGGAATTGGCTGAGGACGTATCGGATTTGATCGGGATCATTTCGCCGTACGAGACGCCGTTGTTGGATGCGCTGGGCAACCCGATGAGAGAGGCGATGAGCACACATCACGAGTGGCTCGAAGACGCGCTTCTACCGAACAAGGACGCCATCAACGACAGCACCTATACGGACCCGGCTGCGGACACGAGCTTTGTGGTCGATAACGGCAGCAGGTTCCGGGTAGGCGACCAGATTCAGGTGGAAGGCTCAGAGGAGTTGATGTTAGTGACGGGTATCAGCACCAATACGCTGACTGTGGTTCGCGGGTATGCGGGGACAACGCCGGAAGCTCTGGCGGACAACAAGGTGATCAACATTTTAGGCAATGCGGCCCTTGAAGGAGCGGACAAGCCGAGCACGAGGTTTACAAACCGCAGCCGGTGCGGCAACTACACGCAGATATTCGCCGCGACGGTGGAGGTCAGCGGGACGGATATGGCTGCGAGCCAGTTAGGCCTGGCCGACGAGATGGACTATCAGAAGCAGGAGCGTCTGCGGGAGCTGCTTCGTGATTTGGAGAATACTGTTATCAACGGCGGCCAGCCGGCAAGCAACCCCCAAGGCAGCGACTCGGTTCGAAGGTCGATGAAGGGGATAGTTCAGCACCTTTCGACGAACGTCTTTAATACGGGTGACAGCGGGTTTCCGAGCGGCACGGGCCTTGATGAAGACAAGATCAACTATGTGCTGAGGCGGATTTGGGAGAGTAGCAGCGGCAACGTGGACCTGATAGTCGTCGGCGGATTTCAGAAGCGCAAGATAAATGCGTTCAGCGCCGGCAGCCGAGCGTTCGGAGCGAATGACACAACCTTCACCGATATGATCAGCATCTATGAGAGCGACTTCGGGGTCTGCCGAATCATCACGACTCGGTGGCTGCCTCAGGACGCCGCACTGCTGGTCGATTCATCCCGCATCAGCGTTTTGCCGCTGGCGGGGCGGAGCTTCCACTTCAAGCCTCTGGCGAGCGGCGGCGATTATGAATGCGGCGAACTGATCGGCGAATACACGCTGGAGCTCAAGAACGAAGCGGCTCACGGCCTTATCCGCGACCTGAGTACAAGCTAAATCGCGGAGGCGCAGGCAAGATGCAGCGATGCGTCCGGCAGGAGTGCCCGAAGGGCCAGCGAATCTTCGGGCACTCAGCCTGCCTTCCACTGAACGAAATTGTGTAGTTCTTATGCCACTACACCACCTTATTGTGTCATCCTGAGCCGTAGGCGAAGGATATGGGCCGCGAACACAATGCAACGTTGCTCTCATCCTATAGCCAGATGCTTCACTCCGTTCAGCATGACAATTTTGCGCAGGAAGTGCCTATTTCTGACCTCATTTTCGTGCAATCGCATTTAGTCGTCGCAGGCCATATCGGGGCAGAAGGGAGTAAGAGACAATGATCGGTTTCTCCAACGATGCTGATATTTTGAAATACGAGCCGATGCTGTTCGGGGAGCTGCATCTGCCGTGGCAGGTGCTGGCGGCGGGGACGGACGGAACGCTCAGCGGAACGACTTTCAGTGCGGCCGGCGCTGACTTTGCGGGCGCGCAGGTCCCGGCTGGCGGAGTGGTGTATATGCGGTCGGGTGACGGCTCATTAGATGGGGTCTATGAGATAGTATCTGTGGATTCGGCGACGGAGCTTACTGTTTCAGTAATCAGGTCGGATTCGGACGATGATCCGATATCGCCGCCTGCGGGCGATGACATATCCTACCGCATCAGCACATTTGGGCCACAGGCCAGCGAGGCGGCTTTTCAATTGACGGAGTATTTCGGCATCAGGCCTGGCAATCCGGCGAGTGACATAGACGTGGAAAACGTTCTGGATACGCAGGCTCTGAGGCGGGCGTCGGTCTTTGCGGTCATATCGAGTATATATGCGATGCTGGCCGGCAAATCCAAGGACGAGAATTTCTGGAATAAGAGTCTGTATTATCAGAGGCTTTTTGAGAGGGCGCGGGAGCGGTGTCGATTCAGCGTCGATGCGGGTTCGGACGGCTTGGCTGATGTCACCAAGAGCGGGGCGTCCGGCAAGTTAGTGCGGGACTAACGATTGATTACCGATAATTGATTATCGCAGGTTGGGCAGACAGATGAGCATCACTTTGGACGGGCAGGCGTTGTTTGATGAGCAGCAGTTGGAGGTCGAGGCGGGCACATTCAGCCGGGATTCGGTAGAACGGGCGGCGCCGGGGCTGGATGGTGTGCTGAGCATCGATATGGGCGGACGCGGCAGACAGATAAAGCAGAGGGGCGTGCTGCGGGCGAGGAGTCGTGCGGAGCTGAACGACAAAATCGAGGCGATATCGGCCTATATGGACGGTGAGACACACACGCTGATAATCGGCGGCGGTGAAGAATTCGGCGAGCTTAGGATGGATGCGTTCAAGGCAGGCCGAGAACGGACAAGCGGCGGCGGGGTAGCCGTCGATTATGAGATCGTTTATACGCAGTTGAAGGTTTAGACGCCGCTGTCATTCTGAGTGAAACGAAGTGGAGCGAAGAATCCGGCTCGGTGGCAAATGGACCAAGCGAGTATGAATAATTCGCCCGCTTGCTAACGCAGATTCTTCGCTGACGCTCAGAATGACAGAAGGGACGCAGTGAAAGGTCTGGCGACGATGGGGTTTATCAGCAGCGGGATAGAATCGATAAGGGCTTTGGAATTACCCGGGGGCATCGGGGCGAACGGCGGGTACGTCGGGACTCCGCGAACGGCTCTGGTGACGTGGCGGTCGTGTTTGAGCGGCAAGCTGTACCAGGTTTATGTGAACGGCAGATACGCAGGGGCGACCATCGAGAGCGAGCAAAGGCAGATGATTGTTCAACTACCCACGTCTCTGGAGACGGCGGTCCGGATCGAGGTCTTTGCCGTGGAGGCGGACGAGGTAGATAGGGACTTTGGCGGCGAGCTTGATTCTCCGCAGAGCGACAGCGGGCGGGTGCGAATAGTCTTGCTGCGCAGCCAAAATTTGCCGTTTGACGCGACGGCTGAAATTTACTCCGACCGGGGGAGCGGTGTGATTGACTACAGTGAGCCTTTGAGCGACCGGCCTATCAGGCTCTGGCCGGCCTGGCAGGATAAGGCCGGGTTTGGAATGAGCAGGTTCGGCGCCGGTGATTTTGGCTACGACTCGGCTGCTGCTGTGGGATTTGGGAAGGGCAGTTTCGGCGATGGTCAGTTCGGCCTGGATGCGGATGAGATTGAATGGGTGAGCCCAGTATTGTCGGCGGGCGTTTACAGGTTTGGCGTTCGAGTTTGTGACTCGGCAGGGAATCAAAGCGCATCGAGCGAGAGCGGCGAAGTCGTACTGATACCCGGGGCCAGACCGGCCGAGAACGTGAGTATTTCTTCATTCGATAAGGTGACAAATCAATTGGTGCTAAGCGTTTCGTAATACAGGA
>Ga0299915_10002900_pt1 | contig 12448 bp, 12 predicted proteins | sample RVTome_13_FD_200263 | JGI IMG/M metagenome (GOLD analysis project Ga0299915, IMG submission 200263) | Soil microbial communities from uranium-contaminated site in the Upper Colorado River Basin, Wyoming, United States - RVT92D227 (version 2) ...
TGGGACACTCCTCGCCGCCGCACCCGCGGGACGATGGACCGCGCGTTTCGACGCGTCCAGGCTTGTTGCTGTGCGAGGGATGCGGTATGATAGAAGGATATGAGTTTGCCGCCGTCGCCAGCGTCCCAACGCCTGCGCTGGCCCCTAGAACAGGCAACACGAAAGGAGCCGACACTCTGGATTGTGAGATCTCGTGATTTGTACGATACCGTAGTCGTGGGCGCGGGCCCCACTGGGTCAACGGTGGCACAGTACATCGCTGCCGAGGGGTTCAAGGTGCTCCTCGTGGAAGAGCACGAACAGGTTGGCCACCCCAACCACTGCGCAGGCCTGGTGACGCCCCGCACTCTGAAGATCGCCGGGCTCCGGTCCGACGGACTGATACAGAACGAGCTGCAAGGCGCCATCATCCACTCCCCATCAGGTCGTCAGGTGTCCATCGGGGGAGACAGGGTACACGCCCTGGCCATAGATCGACCCCGTCTTGACGCGGTCCTGGCAGGGAAAGCCGCCGACTCTGGTGCTCGGCTGCTCCTGCACACGCGGGCCTCCCACTTCCAGAGGAACGGGGAACTGATACGAGTCCATCTGCAGAACGAACACCGACCAGAGGCTGTAGACACCAGGCTGCTGATCGGTGCCGATGGGGCCAGATCGGGCGTAGCTGAGTGGGCCGGCCTGCCAGGCCCCGACGAGGTGGTCCATGCCCTGAATGCCCGCGTTCGTCTGGGACATCGGTCCCCCCATTTCGTGGAAGTCTACCTGAGCAGGGACCTGGCTCCCGGCTGGTTCGGCTGGGTCATACCGCTGGGGGATGGCCAAGCGCGCCTGGGTATCGGCACCACTCAAGGCTCGGCAGTCCAACGTCTCAAGGAACTGGTGGCGGCTTTCCCCGGCCGGTTTGAGGGCCTGGAGGTCCTGGACATGTCCGGCGGGATCATCCCTCTCGGCCTCCCCCACAGAATACATGCCGACAATGTCATGCTGGTGGGAGATGCCGCGTGCCAGGTCAAGCCTACCTCCGGAGGAGGTGTGTACACTGGGCTGCTGGCAGCCCGGAGCTGTGCACAAGCAGCTACACGCGCATTGCTGGAAGATGACCTGTCAGCAGAGTCCCTGGGGCAGTACCATGCCGCCTGGCAGGACGAGATGGGTGGAGAACTGGAAACCGGCGCTCTGCTGCGAAAGGTCTTCCTCAGACTTGAAGACGGTGATTTCGACATCTTGCTCCGCCTGCTGAGCAAACAGCCGCTGGCACGCCTCCTGGCGAGGTATGGCGACATCGACCATCCGTCGCAACTGGTCACACAGCTGGTGCGGCTCCTTCCCATGTTGCGGGGCCTGCCGGCGGTGGCTGCCCTGCTCGCAGATCGCGAGGATCTGGCGAAAGATGTCTTTGCTCTTATCAGCGCGTCACGGTAGCGAGCGCGTCCTGCCCGCGCGCTGGGTTTCTGGCTACTCGAGCAGATCCGTGCGCCTGGGCATCGCCCTGGGCTATCTGGCTCTGATCACCGTGGCCGAGCTGGTGACCACCTTCGTCAACCCCCGCGTGGGACTCGTTCTGCACGGTGCGTTACTGATCATTCTGCTGGCCCACAGCGCGCTGACGGCGGGAGATCCGTACCATCGTCTTCTCCTCGGCCTTGTGCTTGCACCATTGACTCGAATACTGAGCCTCTGCCTGCCGTTGGTGGACTTCCCCCAGCTGTACTGGTACCTGATTATCAGCATACCTCTCGGGGTGGCCACGGTGCTCACCGTACGCCTGCTGGGCTTCTCTCGCGCGCAATTGGGCCTCACGCTAAGGAGACTCCCCCTGCAGCTCCTGGTCGCCCTCACCGGCATCACCTTCGGCATGGTGGAGTACCGTATACTCAGGCCCGACGCGCTAATAAATGACCTCACGTGGCGAAACTTCTTGGTTGCAGGCATGATCCTGATGGTCTGCACGGGCTTCGTGGAGGAGATCATCTTTCGCGGCATCATACAGCGAGCGTCGATCCAGGCGTTGGGCCGATTCGGCCTGCTGTATGGTGCCATTCTTTTCGCCGTCCTGCACATAGGATACCGGTCCGCCCCCGACGTAGTCTTCGTGTTCATCGTCGCTCTGCTCTTCGGCTGGATCGCGGAAGCCACGTGGTCGCTGGCGGGTGTCACCCTGGCCCACGGCATAACCAACATCGTGCTCTTCCTCATCATGCCCTTCTGGGGAAGCTGAGGAGGGCGACCACAGCGCATCGTGATATCTCCGAATCGTTTCGCTCACTTCAGCCCTCCTGGCACCAACGGTGATCCACCGCCAGCCAGGCCATCCCTGGAATCCGCACCAAAGCAAGTGAGGTCTGGATAGTGGCACGCTGCCCGCATTTGGGACTGGAAGAACCGGGAACAAGCCCCTTTCCCTTTTCCAGCCCATCCCATCACTGCTACGTTTCGCTGCCGGGAGTTACGGTCGGCCAACGCGAGCAACGAAGGTACTGCCTGACGCGGAGGCATACCACCTGTCCGCTCTTCCCGAGTCCACCCCTCGAGGAAACGCCTCTGGCAGCTGCACCCGAACCAGCATTGGCGGGCGCGGATATGGAAGAAGTCGCGGTGTCGCTCACCCAGGAACCGCTGGTAGCTCCCAAGGTGCAGGAGCGACCGGTGGACATTCCCAGGCCGGTCCTGCCTCCGGAGACGGCTCCAGAGCCTGTGGCTCGCGCAGTCGTCAAGGAGCCGGTCGAGCCACCGATCGAGCGGGAGATAGTCGCTGAACACCGTCCCCACACCGGTGTGGCGGCCGAAGAGACCAGATTGGTGGAGGAACCGGCCCTGGACGCCGCGCCCAAGATCACGGCGAAGACGGCGCCGGGGCTAAGGAGGGCACTACCCTGGGCGGCGGCTGGCGTGGCCGTCATAGGGTTCCTTTGCATCGGCGCACTCGCGGGGCTCTACGTGGCAGGACCCATTTCAGCAATCAGCCTTACCACACTCCAGTTGCCCTCCCTCGGTCCTGGTTCGCTGCTCCTGGTGTCGGGCGCCAGCTTCGCTGGAGCTGGATTGCTGCTCGGGCTGCTGCTCTGGGCTCGCCGAGGGAATACCACATAGGCCACCCTCGGGTTGCGGGATGGGCACTGGGGGCGCGGGGATCGTTTCCTGGCACTCACCGCCAACAAAGACAAAAGCCGCACGGCTTGTCGTGCGGCTCTCTGTTACTCGAACGGTGTCCCTAAGCGGGACAATAAACTAGCCCGCGGGTTTCAGCACCTGCAGCACGTACAGCACCTTCACCACCATGCCCATGCCGAAGGCCATCAGCAGTGGTGCGATGGCGATGTTCAGTGCCCGAACCAGAACCCTGGCTCTGGGTCCTTCATTGACGGCGATCAGCTCCTTCTGCACCAGCAAGATCAGCAGAACCACTACGGCCACCAAGGCCAGCGAGCCTGCCATCACCACTGTGGTCACGGTCGTGACGGTCGTTGTCGTTACTGTCGAAACCATGCAACTACCCCTTGCTTCCTGCTTTGGATATTGATGCGCTCGTCACGCCACGTGAAGCGGACTCCTCCCCAATAGAATAGCACAGGCCCCACAACTTGTCAAGTTGCCACTACTCTAATACAATGGCACACAAACGCCGCGACGACAAGTTCCCCGTCGCCAGGGACGATGCAACGAATCCAGCGCGGACACCCCCAGGACGAATCGCCGTATCTCCAGTACCTGCACCGCTGGAGGCGAAGGCCAGGACATCGGCGTGCTAGTGGTATGATCGGCTATCGAAGAAGCAGTCTCCCCCGGCGCTCCTCGCTCGCCCCTGTCAAACGGAGGGGTGCCGCCATCGCCTGGGCCTCCTTCCTGGCCGCGGCAGCGCTGCTCTGCCCTCTTGCAGGGGGCGCTCCCGCTGCTTCCGATCAAAGGGCCCATGGGGCAGACCAGGCAGTTGCTGGGTCAGCACGTGTGGCTCAGCGTTTCGTCCTTCCCGCCCCGCCGTTACAGAGAGCGGCCTTCCTGGCCGAGCCCACTCCCCCTCCACAGCAGTGGCTCCCCTTGGTGCTGAAGGACCAGTATCGGCTCCCGCCCTGGTCCGGAACCGCGCGCTTCGGTTTCGGCGTCGTGAGGAACCCCATCGAGGAGTACGACGTCTCGCCCCTGGGAGCCGACTGGTACGTTGACTTTGGGTTCCGCGACGATCCTCCCCCTCTTTTCGACATGGAGTATGCCCAGACTATCCGCCTTTCCGAGAGCGGCTACGCAGTAAGCCAGGAAGCCATCGAAACTTACGCACGGGCCCGGCCCGGCACCCTCTGGCTCATCGGCAACGAGCCCGACGCTCCCGCTCAGGACTGCGTCACCCCCCGAACTTATGCCCAGCTGTATCACGAGCTCTACAATATCATCAAAGGGGCGGATCCCACCGCCAAGATCGGCATAGGCGGAGTCGTCCAGGCCACACCCCTGCGCCTCCAGTATCTGGACATGATCCTGGCGGAGTACGAGGACCTGTACAGCCAGAAGGTCCCCGTCGATATCTGGAACGTGCACGGGTTCATCCTCCAGGAGAAGAAGAACGAGTGGGGTTGCCAGATCCCCTGTGGTATAACAGGGGTCACGCAGGGCAAGCTGTATACCATCGACGATCACGACAACATGACCATCTTCAAGGAGCAAATCCGCAGGTTCCGCATCTGGATGAAGGACCATGACGAGCGGAATAAGCCCCTCATCGTCACTGAATACGGCATCCTTATGCCTGCAGACCTCGGCTTCGACGAGCCACGGGTGGAAACATTCATGCTGGCCACCTTCGACTACTTACTGAACACCAAGGTGAGTGGGCTGGGACATCCCGCAGACGAAAATCGTCTCGTACAAGCCTGGGCCTGGTACAGTCTCGACGACGACCACTTTGAGGGGCACGACAGCCGCAGCCACCTCTTCAACCCCACCACCAAGCAGTTGACCGCGCTGGGCAGGGCCTACAGGGACTACACGTCCTCCCTGCCCTAGTCGCCTCCACCGCCGGCCATCGCTTGCCTGCGCCTCTGTGCCTCGATGAGGTGTCCCTACTACTGGGTGAGGCTGCCCTCGATCTTGGTCCTCTGCACGGGATCTGGCAGCCCCAAGAGCCCCTCAAGGGAACCTCCAGCCGTCAGCGCGCTTTCTCGGAGGTGCTCTCGCTCCCCACAGCCTGGACGTTGGGCCAACAGGACGGGCGGGTTGCCACAGTCAACGGGCTGTGATAGAATCGCCTCGGTCCCGCACCAACGACCCAGGGCCCAACGCACAGCGCGAGGAGATCGAGTTTGAAGAGGTTCCGGCCGGCGGACTACGTCTCTGTCAGCGTCTACTGGTTCGCCCTGTCCTATCTACTGATGGACCTCTTCAATGCCCGCCAGCCGAATCTGGGGTACACCGCCCTCTACTCGGTGGCCAGCTTGGCCTACCTTCTGGGCGCACTGGCGCTGGTGCCAGTTCGCGACAACAGAGTTCAAGCCTAGCATGTCCAAACGTCACGTCCTCTTCAGCAGGGCTCTCCTGGCCACCATCGTAGCCGTCTATTGCCTGTTGGGCTTCGCCTACGCCGTGGAGACCCCCAAGTGGCAAACCCCCGACGAGCCTGCCCACTACAACTACATCGCCTACTTGGCAGCGAACGGACGGTTTCCCGTGCTACAAGAGGGCGACTATCCCCATCAGTACCTGGAGGAGATCAAGGCTGCCGGGTTTCCACCGGAGATGTCAATCGAAACCATCCGCTACGAATCTCACCAGCCGCCCCTGTACTATACGCTGGCCGCTGTACTCTTTCGCCTGACCAGTCCGCTGGGCTTCGACGCCCAGTTCCTGTCGTTGCGCCTCTTTTCGGTTGCACTGGGAGCAGGGCTTCTCCTGGTGGCCTACGCCATCGCGACAGCGGTTTTCCCCGATGACCCATACGTGCCGTTGACTGCGACAGCCATGATCGCTACCCTGCCCATGCACATCGCCATGAGCGCTGCCATCAACAACGACACCCTGGCCGAGGTCATCCTGGCACTGGTGATCTGGCTGAGCATCATGGAGATCAAAGAGGGCCTGTCTCTGCAGCGGACGCTGGCTCTAGGTGTGCTTGTGGCTTTGGCGCTGCTGACCAAGACGACGATCTACACGCCAGTGATCCTCGCGATGTTTGTGGCACTGGTAGTGAGGGCTCGGGAGCGCGGGCGGCGCACGGTCCTTCGGCAACTCGAGATTGTATGTGGACTGGCTCTGCTCTCTGTTTGGTGGTTTGTACGAAACGTGCTCACATACGGCGACCGGGACCTCTTTGGCTGGCACCGCCATGATTCCATCGTTTTCGGACAACCCACCACGGCCGACTGGATCGCTGAGCACGGTCTCGCCCAGACGATCCAGGATTTCCTCCTGGTCTCGTTCCGTAGCTTTTGGGCCCAGTTTGGCTGGATGGGGGTGCTCATCGACTCCCGCCTCTATCTACTTCTTGCCCTCGTCTCCATAGCGGTGGGCGTCGGATTCGCACTCTGGCTGATGCGCGTCGTGCGTCATCCGCAGGTCCTCTCCGGCTTCCAGCGCTGGGCTCTGGTTCTGCTCCTGTTCGTCCTGCTCACCGTGGTTGCTGGCCACATTTGGTATAACCTCAAGTTCGTCCAGCACCAGGGCCGTTACCTGTTCTCTGCGCTGGTGCCCATCAGTGTGGCCTTCGCACTGGGCCTTCTGGAATGGCCTGGACTTCTCTACGAGGGTGCCATCCGTTTAGATCCTCGCTTCCGGTCCGCGGCAGCGCTGCCCTCTGCGCTCAAGGGAGCGGCTTTCTCCGTGTTCTATCTGGCATTCCTGGCCTTGGACGTCGTTTGCCTCTACCTCTTCGTTCTGCCCCAACTCAGGCGATAATCTCCCAGGCAGGGCGTGCTCTGCACCGAGGGGGGATGGAGATTGCCCGATTTCTCCATTGACACGCGCTCCGGCCTACTCAGCCCCCTCCGACGCAGAGCCGAACATGAATGGCGCGGCGTTCACGACTGATGTGCGTCCTCGGCGGCGTGACGTAGTGAACGTTGTGTCACCAACAACTGCTATGCTATAATCGACGCCCGGGAGGTAGGACCGATGAGCCGTGGCAGCGGAAACAGAGGGACGTTTTCCATCGTCGCCCATGATCCCGAAAAGGCAGAGTGGGGCATTGGTGTTCAGTCCAAGTTCCTGGCCGTTGGCTCCGCTGTCCCCTGGGCACGGGCCGGGGTTGGGGCTGTGGCCACGCAGTCATGGGCCAACACGTCCTACGGGCCTCGTGGCCTGGACATGATGGAGAAGGGCATCTCGGCCGATGAAGTAGTTGCCAGGCTTACCGAGGAGGACAAGGATAGAGCCTTGAGACAAGTGGGTGTGGTAGATTCCAGGGGTAACGCGGCCGCCTTCACCGGGGAGGAGTGCTACGACTGGGCGGGACACCTCGTGGGCGAGCACTACGCCTGCCAGGGCAATATCCTGGTCAGCGAGGACACCGTGAGAGCCATGGCCCAGACCTTCGAGGACACACAGGGCGCTCTTCCCGACCGGCTTCTGGCAGCATTGCTGGCTGGCCAGAAAGCGGGCGGCGACCGGAGAGGCCAGCAGTCGGCCGCCCTCCTGGTGGTGAGGGAAGGAGGGGGATACGGTGGCTTCAACGACCGCTATGTCGACCTGAGGGTCGATGATCACGCCGCCCCGACGGAGGAACTTGCCCATCTGCTCAAGCTGCACAATCTGTACATGGGGGAGACCGATCCGAACAACCTGGTGAAGATTGAGGGGAAGGTGGCAAGTGAGATACAGGAGATCCTCACCAGGACAGGCTACTACCACGGGCCTGCCACAGCTACCTACGATGCAGCCACCAAGCAGGCGTTGGGCGAGCTCGTAAGCACTGAGAACCTGGAAGAGCGTTGGCGTGACGACGATCTCTTGGATGGGGTCATTCTCGACTTCGTCCGTGAGCGTTTCTGACTTCAAGAAGGGCTCGATTGGTGTCCAGCACTGAGGTGAGGGAGGTCAATTCACGCAGAGTCGTCAGGCTCCAGAGAGTGGGAGCGCTTCTCATCGTGATCCTTGTCTTCCTCGCCGCGCTGCTCTTTCGCGAACGCCTGGTGGAGTATGAAAGATACGGATTCCTAGGCATCTTCATCACCATGCTGTTGGGAAGCGCCACCGTAGTCTTGCCCATGCCTGGGCTGGCCATAGTGTACGTGGCGGGAAGCATCTGGAATCCCCTGCTGGTGGGACTGGTGGCTAGCATTGGGGACGCCATGGGGGAAGCTACGGGGTATCTGGCAGGATACGCGGGCCAGGGCCTCGTCGAGAACACCGCTATCTACCGACATTTCGAGAAGTGGATGCGGCGTAATGGCCTCCTGACCATTTTTCTGGTCTCCGCGATTCCCAACCCCTTCTTCGATCTTGTGGGCGTCGCGGCCGGCGCCTCTCGATTCCCCGCCAAGTGGTTCTTTCTGGCGACCTGGACAGGGAAGACGATCAAGGATGTGACCGTGGCGCTCGCTGGCTACTACTCCCTTCCTCTGTTCACCAATGCCATCCTGCCGGCACTGGCCAACCTCCTGCAGTGACGGACCGACGGGACAACCTCTGTCATCACCATCGATGAATCCCTGGCCTGAGAGCCTGGATTGAACGCGGACATCCCATGAGACAATGGCGCTTCTGGTTGGGAATACTCATCAGTTTGGTCTGCCTGGTACTGGTCCTATGGAGGACTGACTACCGCGAAGTGCTGGAGGCCCTCAGGCAGGCAAACTACGCCTGGCTCATACCAGCCGCGCTGCCCTTCGTCGGCACCATCGCCAGCAAAGTTCTGCGCTGGCAACTGCTGTTTCCAGGCGATCACTCCAAGATCCGGCGAAGTAAGCTTCTGTCCGCTCTCATGATCAGCTATGCCCTCAACACCCTGTTGCCTGCTCGGTTGGGCGAACTGGCCAGAGCATATGTCATCGGCGAATCGGAGAACCTAAGCAAGTCGCTGGCGTTCTCCACCATCGTGGTGGAGAAAGTCCTGGACGTCCTCACCCTGCTTCTCTTTCTCGTCTTGCTCCTGCCCTTCGTGGCCCTGCCCTCCTGGATTCAGCAGTCAGCCATGGTCCTGGCCCCGGTCTTCCTCTGTCTTTTCGTCCTCATCCTGGCCCTGGCGTATCAGCGCAAGAGGACGCTCGCGCTGGTGCACTCCATCGTTGGCCGCGTCCCACGGCTCGGTGCGGTACGGCTGCTGGCATCCCTCGACGCAGCGCTGTCTGGATTCGATGTACTGAGCTCCGTTCGCACCAACCTCATACTCTGGGGCTGGTCGATCGCCGTGTGGGCCACCAGCGGGTTGTTCATGCTTCTTGTCATGGTCGCCTTTCACATCGACGCCCCACCGGCCGCAGCCTTCCTGCTGCTCTGCGTGACCAGCTTGGGAATGACCGTGCCCTCTTCACCAGGCTACATCGGGGTATACCACTGGCTTGTGGTCAGCACCCTCCACATCTTCGGCGTCGACCGCGAGCTGGCCCTCAGCTTCGCCTTCGCCCTGCACGCCCTCACCTTCCTCCCGTTGACACTGATAGGCATCTACTGCATGATGCGCGAGAACTACTCTCTGCAGAGGATTGAGGAAGGCGCTTTGAGAGGGCCGAGAGCGGGAGCATAATCGCAGGCCACCCCGAACGCACCTTTGCGCATCCACATACACTGCGATCTGCGAGCACGAACTCCCCCCTCACGGTGCATGAAAGACAGTGTTATGTATGTCGCCGCAGTGTGACGCATTCCAGAGCCTGGGCATTGCGACACAGTCTCATGGATCCGGGCTCCGCCTGGAGGTGGCTTGTCATTCACCCGCTGCCGTATACTGTTGATGTGGGCTGCGGAACGACAGAGTGACCAACATCCCTGAGACGGGCTACGCCTGCACTGCGCTTGCCGATCGCCGCCCTTCGACCTGGCTCAGAAACTACCTCGCAACGTTTCCCGCGGGACCTCGCAGAGCCGTTGTTCAGAGGCCCGGCGCAGAATTTTGCAGTCGGCGTGTGATTCAATTACAATACGAGCGTCGGCTATGACAGAAGAGACCTTGTCCGTATCCGAGTTGCAGGGCAAAGCGCGATGCCTGCGCTGTCATATCATTGGCATGACCGCCACTGCTGGCTCAGGTCATCCTGGCGGCTCATTATCTGCCGCGGACATCGTAGCTGCCCTCTACTTCCGTGTCTTGCGGCACAACCCCCACAACCCCCAGTGGGAAGACAGAGACCGCTTCGTCCTCAGCAAGGGACACGCTGCACCGGTCCTTTACGCTGCTTTGGCCGAAAGCGGGTACTTCCCTCGGGAGCTCCTCCGTAGCCTGCGGTGCTGCGACAGCCCATTGCAGGGTCATCCGGAGATGCACCACTTGCCTGGCGTCGAAGCCTCGACCGGTTCACTGGGACAAGGTCTCTCCATCGCTAACGGCATGGCTCTTGCGGGCAGGCTGGACGGCAGGGGCTATAGCGTCTACGTGCTGCTGGGGGACGGGGAACTTGACGAGGGCCAAGTCTGGGAGGCCGCCATGGCAGCCGCCCACTATGACCTGGACCACGTGACCGCGATCCTCGATCGCAACCGACAACAGATCGACGGCTGGACCGAGGATGTGATGAGCCTGGAACCACTCGCTGACAAGTGGCGCGCCTTCGGATGGTATGTGCTGGAAACGAACGGGCACAACATGGAAGCCATCCTGGAAGCGCTGGCGACAGCTCGGATGGTCAAGGGACAGCCCAGCATTATCATCGCACACACCACCAAGGGCAAGGGCGCCTCTTTCATGGAGGACAACCTGCGCTTCCACGGGAATGCGCCTGACCGGGAGGAGATGGCCCGCGGCCTTGGCGAAGTGAGAACCGAGGAAAGGTGCAAGGTATGTGGCGTAGACTATCCAGGCCCGTGCTAGGCCAGGCAAGGAAAAGGACCGAGCCTAAAACCCTGAAGGTGTTCTGCCGTTGACAGAACTGGTTTCCATCCGTGACGCCTACGGCCGGACCATCCTCGAACTAGGCCGAGAGAACGAGGACATTGTAGTCCTCGATGCAGATCTCTCCTCTTCAACGAAGACGACATTATTCGCTGCCGAATTCCCGGAGAGACATTTCCAGATGGGCATTGCAGAAGCCAACATGATCGGCACAGCAGCCGGATTGGCGAGCTGCGGCAAGATCCCCTTTGCTAGCACCTTCGCTGTCTTCGCCACATGTCGCACCTTCGATCAGTTGAGGATGTCTGTGGCGTATTCGAATCTCAATGTGAAGGTGGTGGCCACTCACGGAGGCATCAGCGTGGGCGAAGATGGTGCTTCCCACCACGCCATTGAGGACATTGCGCTGACGTGCGCCCTGCCCAACTTCACGGTCATTGTGGTTGCCGACGCCACTGAGACCGAGCAGGCGATCCGCGCTGCGGCAGAGCACAGGGGGCCCACATACGTGCGGCTGACCAGGCCGTCAGTACCCATCATATACAGAGAACGCTGTGACTTCGTCATCGGCAAGGCTATCAGGCTCCGAGAAGGAAAGGACGCGACCATTGTAGCCAATGGGCTCATGCTGTCACGTGCTCTGGAGGCAGCCAGACTTCTGGCAACAGAGGGCATATCCACGAGAATCTTGGACATGCACACAGTCAAGCCCCTGGACAAACAGGCCGTCCAGGAGGCCGCAGCTGACACCGGGGCCATCGTCACCGCAGAGGAGCATCTGCTCCACGGCGGGCTGGGGAGTGTTGTCGCTCAGACGGTGGTCGAGCATCGTGCCGTGCCTATGCGATTCGTGGCCATACGAGACCAGTACGCCAGATCAGGAAAGCCAGAGGAACTGCTGGAGTTGTACGGGCTCACGTCTCAGGCCATCGCCAACGCGGTCAGACAAGTGGTGAGCGAGAAGTGATATCTTGGGAGACCCCATGAGATTTCCGGTCGCAGGCTTGCCGTGAACGGAATGGAGAAGCTTCGAGAACACGAGCAGGAGATGCTGCGCTGCAACCGCTGCGGCTATTGCCAGGCCGCCTGCCCCATCTATGACGTCCTGCGCCGCGAGCCCATCACTGCCCGCGGCAGGATACAGCTGCTGCGGGCCGTGAGCGAAGGCAGGCTTCCACTGTCAGACACGGTCAGCCGTCTGGTGTACAGTTGCACCGATTGCTCCTCTTGCCGCGTTAGCTGCCCCGGCGGGGTGCACACCGACGAGATCTTCAGAGTTGCCCGGCAACTGCTGGCCGAGAGCAACTTCATGCCACCAACGCTGAGGGAACTGGAGCAGCGTGTCAGGTCCTCACACAACATCTCAGGTGAACCATCAGAGAGCCGGCTCCTGTGGGCGGAGAACCTAAAAGAGATGCCCCAGGGCCTCGTGGGCAAGGTGAGCGCCGAGGTCGTGCTGTTCACCGGCTGTGTGTCTGCCCT
>Ga0299915_10002904_pt1 | contig 12430 bp, 11 predicted proteins | sample RVTome_13_FD_200263 | JGI IMG/M metagenome (GOLD analysis project Ga0299915, IMG submission 200263) | Soil microbial communities from uranium-contaminated site in the Upper Colorado River Basin, Wyoming, United States - RVT92D227 (version 2) ...
TATCCGCAGCATCCCCACCCTGATGGTGTTCAAGGGCGGCCGGTCCGTGGAACAAGTCATCGGCTTCCGTCCCAAGAGCGATCTCAAGCGCACCCTGGACAAGACCCTGGCCTGAGCAGCTCTCAACATGGCCCAACGCGAGTACGACATCGTCATCGTGGGCGGCGGTCCAGCCGGCTTGGCCGCCGCTCTCTATGCCGCCCGTGGCCGGCACCGCACCCTCCTTCTAGAGAAGGGGGTCATTGGCGGCCAGATATCCCTCACCGAGCTGGTGGAGAACTACCCCGGCGTCCCCTCGGTCAACGGCTTCGACCTGGCCCAGACGATGCACAAGCAGGCCGAGAGCTACGGCCTGGAGACGGAGTACCTGGAGGTTACCGCTCTAGAGCGGGAGAACCAGAGGTGGCGCCTCCGCACCCAGACCGATGACTTCATCGCCAAGGCCGTTATCATCACCAGCGGCGCCGACTATAACAAGCTGGGCGTCCCCGGTGAGGAGCGCCTGACCGGCCGTGGCGTCTCCTACTGCGCCATCTGCGACGCCGCCTTCTTCAAGGACCAGGAGGTGGCCGTGGTCGGCGGCGGCGACTCCGCCCTGGACGAGGGGCTGTTCGCCACCCGCTTCACCTCCGAGGTCACCGTCATCCATCGCCGCGACCAGTTGCGGGCCGGCCCTATCCTCCAGGAGAGGGCCTTCGCCAACCCCAAGATGCACTTCACCTGGGATACGGTGGTCACCGAGATCCTGGGCCAAGAGCAGGTCACGGGCGTCCGTCTCCACAATCGGGTCAGCGGCGAGGAGAGCGTCCTGCCCGTGGCGGCAGTGTTCGTCTTCATCGGCCAGCACCCCAATACGGGCTTCTTGAGGGGCCTGGTGACCACGGACAACGGTGGGCACATCCTGGTTAACGATTGGATGGCTACAGAGCTTCCCGGCCTCTTCGCCGCCGGCGACGTGCGCCAGAACTCGGCCCGGCAGGTGGCTACCTCTGTAGGGGACGGGGTCACCGCGGCTATCGCTGCCGACCACTATATCAGCGAGAACTTCCCCGACTGAAGGGCGCCGCGGCTCTCAGTCTCCTGACGGAGCAGCGCCCGCCCTCGACTCTAGGATGTGTGGGAGTGGTAGTCGCCATAAGGCCCCCCCGGTCTCCCAGAGCCGTGATCTGGCGGATGCTCGGTAGGTGCGCTTCAAGCAGGCCTAGGGCGCAGGCCTGGCGTCAGGAAGCGGACGGCTCCCTTAGCCACTCCTCCCGGAGGGTGTGCCGCAGGAGTTTGCCTGCTGCGTTCCGGGGCAGCGCCTCGGCGAAGCGCAACCGCTTGGGCACCTTATACGAGGCCAGCCGTTCTCGGCAGAACTGGAGCAGATCCTCCTGGCCCACCGTCGCTCCATCTCGCAGGCTGATGGTGGCCACCACTACCTGCCCCCAGCGCTCGTCCGGCAGGCCGGTAGCACCCGCGTCGAGGACGTCCAGGTGAGAGCGCAGCGCTTCTTCCACCTCCACCGGATAAACGTTCTCACCGCCGGAGATGATCAGATCGTCGCGCCGGTCCAGCACATACAGAAAACCCATCTCGTCCAGGTAGCCGATATCCCCCGTATGCAGCCAGCCGTCTCGCAGGACCCGCTCCGTCTCCTCCCGACGGTTGAAGTAGCCAGGGGTTACGGTGGGCCCGCGCACAACGATCTCACCCAACTCTCCGTGCGGGATGAAACTGCCGTCTTCGCCCGCGATACGCACCTCCATAGGGAAGAGGGGCTTCCCTGCTGAGCCGAGCTTGCGCAGGGCGTCCTCCGGCGCCAGGGTCGCCACCTGGGAAGCTGTCTCCGTCAGGCCGTAGGTCTGGACCACGGGTATGCCCCGCCGGGCGCACTCCTCCAGGAGGGACCTGGGCACAGGGCCTCCCCCCAGCAGCACACAGCGGAGGGTCGGCGGATAAGGACGGTCTCCTCTCATTTCCAGCATCCGCTGGAGCATGTTCGCCACCACCGACACGATGGTGACGCCTTCCTCATCAATGGACTTATTCGCCGCTGCCGGATCGAACTCCTCGTGGAGAACGACGGGGATGCCGTAGATGACACCGCGTAGGAGGATGGCGAGGCCGCTTACATGGAAGATGGGAAAGCAAGCCAGCCAGCAGTCGTCGCCGTGCAAACCTAGATTAAGGGCGGAACCCACCGCGCTCCAGAAGTGGTTGCCGAAGGTGAGCATAGCCCCTTTGGGCCGGCCCATGGTGCCGGAGGTGTAGATGATGGTGTGCACGGCCGAAAGGCTTATTAGCCCAGGTCCGGGACCAGCGTCCTTCCGGCGGCGAGGCCGCTGCGTGGCTTCGGCGATGGACAAGAGGCGGAGGCCAGGCAGCACTTCCGCCAGATCCACCGCTTTAGCAGCGTTGGGCGGGTCGTAGGCGAGAAAGGCGGCGCCACAGTCCTGCACCTGCCAGGCCAGTTCACTGGCGGTCAGCCGGACGTTCAAAGGGACAAGCACGGCGCGCAGCCGCGGGACGGCGTGGGCCACTTGCACAAAGTCGGCTCCGTTCTTGGCCAGGAGTGCTAGTCGGTCACCGGGCCGCAACCCAGCGGCCGCCAGCCAGCGCGAGACAGCGTCCACTCGCCGGTCTAATTCAGCGAAGGTCCACCTTTGGGCGCCGAAGCTGATGGCCAGCCGGTGCGGCGAGAGGAGAGCTCGCTGCCGAAGCCACTCCGGCATCGGATCGTGGAGGGAGATGGGACCGGACGTCATGCCATCACCTGTCCCTCAGAGATAGCGAACTGCGACAAGAGCTTCTCGTCCAGTTCCACGCCCAGGCCGGGACGGTCCGGCAGGAGCATCTGCCCAGAGTGGGCCGCGGGCGGGTCCCGGACTATGTCCCCAGCGAGGAGGGATCTCGTGGCCAGCCCGCAGGCCCGCGCGGGCTCTGGCAGCGTAGCCGCCAGATGAAGGGCTGCCGCGGTCCCCACACCCGAATCGATGGTGGTGGTCACAATGCACTCCGCTCCAGCCGCGGCAGCCAGCTCCCTGATGCGGCAGGCCGGGCGCAGCCCCCCCACCACCATCGGCTTGAGCACCAGGATGTCGGCCGCGCCCGCTTCCAGTAGCCGCCGTGCCGCCTCCGCATTCGTCACCGCCTCGTCCGCGGCGATGAGCACGCGCACGGCCGCCCGCACGCAGGCCAGCCCCTCCACATCGTTTGCTGGCACTGGCTGCTCCACCAGCTCCAGATCAAAGGAGGCCAGGGCCCGGATCGTGGAGACCGCCTGCTCTCGGCTCCAGGCGCCGTTGGCATCCAGCCGCAGCTTGATGTGTGGCCCCAGCGCCCGGCGCACGGCGGCCACCCGCTCGGCTTCGGTGGCGGGGGTGGCCGCCATGCCCACCTTAAGCTTTACACACTGAAACCCGGCATCGCGGGCGGCAGCCGCCTCCGCCGCCGCCCCGGCGGCTGTCGCCGCCCCGATTGTGGCGTTCACCGGCACGATCTCATGGGCATCCGCGCTCAGCAGGCGAGCGACGCTGATACCCTGGGCCTGGGCCAAGGCGTCGCAGGCAGCGACATCCAGGGCGCAGGCCAGGGCGGGCGGGATGTCGGCCCCGATGTCCGGCAGTTCCTCTGCCTCGGCTCCCAACGCTCGCTCCTCCACGCGCTCCAGCGCCCGTAGGGCCTCCCGCACACCTTGGGGACCCAGCGCCGGGTGGGGCGACGCTTCCCCCAGCCCCACAATCCCGGCGTCGGTGGCTAGGCGCAGGAGGATGCCGTCCCGGTGGACGAACGCGCTGGTCGCCGTGCGAAAGGGTACCCGCAATGGCAGGCGAAAGACCGTCCAGGTGAGCCCAACTATTCTCATAACAGCAACCCTAGGGCCAGGAGAGCGCCGAAAGCCAGGTGGAGCTGGGCCGTCCGCTTGAGGACGGGATTCAGGGCGCGGCCTCGGGTGCCGGATGCCACCGCCCAGGCGAGGGCGACGGCCACAGGCAGGGTTAGCCAGGGGAGCCATAGACCGGGCCCCACGTCTACCATCAGTAGGAGCGGCAGCAGCACGTAAGCGCCCAGAACAAAGGAGGTGTACTGCAGACGAGTGCCCTTGTCCCCCAGCCTCACCGCCAGGGTCAGCTTGCCCGCCCGCCGGTCCGTCTCGATATCCCGCAGGTTGTTCGCTACCAGGATGGCGGTCACCAGCAACCCCACGGGCACGGCGGCGATGAAGGCGACGGCGCTGAGCTCCTCCGCCTGAAGGTAGAAGGTGCCGATCACAGCCAGCAAGCCGAAGCAGACGAAGCAGGCGGCATCGCCCAGGCTGTGGTAGCCCAAGGGCCAGGGCCCCCCGGTGTAGGCGAGCCCAGCGGCGATGGAGGCAAGGCCGATCGCCAGGATGGGCCAGCCCCCCACGAATACCAGGTAGAGGCCGATGGCGGCCGCCGCGCCGAAGGCGAGGTAAGCCGCAGCCCGCACCTGGGCCAGGGGTATGAGCCCGCTCTGGGTGACCCGGAGCGGGCCCAGCCGGTCGGTTGTGTCCGCCCCCCGCTCGAAGTCGAAGAGGTCGTTGGCCAGGTTAGTGCCGATCTGGATGAGCAGAGAGGCCGCCAGGGTCACCACAAAGATATGGAGGCGAAACCGCTCGTCGGCCGCGGCGGCGGTACCCACTAGCACAGGGGCCACCGCCGCCGGCAGGGTGGCCGGCCGGATGGCCAGGAGCCAGCTCACCCAGGCGGAAGGCCGGGAGGAGACCTGTCCACCGATCACAGGAGACTCCTATGGGAAGCGAGGGAAGCGGGAGAAATTCGGCGGGCGCTTCTCCAGGAAGGCATCGCGGCCCTCCTTCGCCTCATCGGTCATGTAGAAGAGCAGCGTCGCGTCCCCGGCCAACTGCTGGAGACCGGCCAGACCGTCGGTATCAGCGTTGAAAGCCGCCTTCAAGAACCGGATGGCCGTGGGGCTCTTCTCCAGGATCTCTTTGGCCCAGCGGACTGTCTCCTCTTCCAGCCGCTCCAGGGGGACAACGGCGTTGACCAGCCCCATCTCCAGCGCTTCCTGGGCCGTGTACTGACGGCAGAGATACCAGATCTCGCGCGCCTTCTTGTGCCCCACGACGCGGGCCATGAGGGTGGAGCCATAGCCGGCATCGAAGCTGCCCACCAGGGGGCCTGCCTGGCCGAAGACGGCGTTGTCGGCGGCGATGGTGAGGTCGCAGAGCAGGGCCAGGACATTGCCGCCGCCGATGCAGTAGCCGGCCACCATGGCGATGACCGGCTTGGGCAGGTAGCGGATCTGGCGCTGTAAGTCCAGGGCGTTGAGGCGAGGAACGCGATCATCCCCCACGTAACCGCCTTCGCCACGGACTCGTTGGTCGCCACCCGAGCAGAACGCCTCCGTTCCCGCCCCAGTCAGGATCACGACGCCCACGTCGCTGTCTTCACGGGTGTCCCCCAGGGCATCCTGGATCTCGAACAGGGTCGTGGGGCGGAAGGCGTTCCTCACCTGGGGCCGGTTAAAGGTGATCTTCGCCAACCCTTCTGCTTTCTCATAGAGGATATCCTGGTACTCCTTGACCTGCTTCCAGGCTATCGGCATCCTCTATCCTCCCTCCGGCTTCTTGCCAACGCTTCTAAGAATCTGCGGACGATATCCCCGAACAACTGTGGCTGCCCCAGGTGCACGGCGTGCCCCGTCTCCGGCACGATCTCTAGGCGGGCGCAGGGCAGGGCTGCCACCATGCGCCTGGCCAGGGCGCAGTAACGCTCGTCGAAGGAGCCCGCCAGCAGCAGCACCGGCATCCGCAGCTCGTTCAGGCGGTTCAGCACTCGCTCCTGGACGCCAGCTCCCATACCGCGAAGGCTGTAGGCCAGCCCGACAGGCTTGTTGGCGAGCCGCTGCTGTCGCAATTGCTGCCGCACTGTCAGGGGCAGCCGGGCCTGGCTGGTGAAGAGGGGCAGCGCCTCCCAATAGTCCACGAACGCCTCGATCCCTTCCCTCTCGATCCGCTCGGCCAGAGCAGCGTCGCTCCGGAGGCGTTGCTGACGCTCGATCGGGTCCTCTATCCCTGGCGAGGTGCTCTCCAGGATCAGGGCCCACAGCCGCTCCGGGGCCTCCAGGGCGAGGCGCAGAGCCACCCTTCCCCCCATAGAGTACCCCAGGACAGCCGTCAGTTGAATCCCCAGGCGATCGAGAAGCGCCAGCAGGTCCTCCAGGCAGCGCTCCATCCGGTAGCGGTCAGGATCAGGAGGGGAATCGGAACCGCCGTGCCCCAGAAGGTCCACCGCGATGGTGGTGAAGCCCGGCCAGGCGTCCAGGAAGGGCTCCCAGGTAGCGGCGCTGCCGGTGAACCCGTGCAGCAGAAGCAGTGCAGGGCCCTCGCCCCGCGCCTCGACGTTGAGGCGGACGCCGTTGACGGCGATGCGCGTCACCGCGTCGTCCCCTTATCAGCGTGTTCACGGAGGGCCTGACTGACCGCCCGCCACAGCTCATGGTGCAGCCGCGCGTTGGCGGCCCGCTCAGTGCGCACCTCGACAACGGCGGTGCTTGAGGAGGCCATTGACTCCCGTACCGCCCGGCGGAAATCCTCCCAGCCATCGGCCCGCTGGTAAGTGAGGCCGTACATCTCGGCCGCGGGGCGAAAGTCGAGGCCATGGGGGGTGCCGAACAGCTCCTCGAAGTGCTCGGGGTCATCGGCCTGGGGGAGCAGGGAGAAGATGCCACCGCCATCGTTGTGCAGGAGCACGATGGTCGCCCTCAGGCCGTGGCACCTGGCCGCCAGAAGGCCGTTCATGTCGTGGTAGAAGGAGAGGTCGCCGATGACCAGCACCAGGGGGGCGTCGCTGACGGCGCTGACGCCGAGGGCTGTAGAGGTGACGCCGTCGATACCGCTGGCCCCGCGGTTGGCCAGAAAGCGGATGGGGCGCCCACAGCCAGGGAAAACGGTATCCAGGTCTCGCACCGGCATGCTGTTCCCGACGAAGAGGGTACCACCGGCCGGGAGTAGCCTTGCCAGCTCCAGGAAGACGCCAGGCTCCGAGAGGCCCGGCTCACCGGCGAGGCGGGCCTGGAGGGCAGCGCGGGCCCGCTGGTTCGTCCGTTGCCAGCGCAGGGACCAGTCGGACTGCTCGGCTCCTGTGGGCCGGCCCCCTCGTCGGAGGGCCTCCAGGAGATCCTCGCACAGGGATCGAGCGTCGGCTTCGATGGCTTGCCTGGCGATGAGGGCCGGATCGTTCCAGCCACACTCGCCCACCAGGATCTGGCAGGCGCGAGGGTGCCGCTGGAGGTAAGTCAGTATGGGGCGGGAGACCGGCGTGGCGCCGAAGCGCAATACCACGTCAGGCCTTAGGGCCTCGGCGGTGGCGGCGTCCCGCAGGAAGGCGTCGTAGCTGTCGATGATGCGGGGGCTGTGGTGGAGCCCGCAGCGCACCTGGGACATGGGATCTGCCAGGATCGGGAAATCCAGCTCCTGGGCGAGGCGCGCCACTGCCTCAGGGAAGCGTGGGCCGTCCTGGGGCCCACAGACGATGATCCCCCGCGCGGCAGCCCGCAGCTCGGCAGCTAGGGGCACCAGTTCGGCGGGGTGCGGCCGCCGCAGCACCTGCTGGACGGCGACGTAGGGAGCCCGGCTGTCGCCCTCAGCGGCACCTTCGCTAAGACCTGGAGGCGGGACTACGGGTATGAGGGGCTCGCGGAAGGGGAAGTTGATGTGGACAGGGCCGGGGACGCTGGCGCGGGCGGTCGCCGCCGCCCGACAGGCCACGGCACGGGCGTAGCGTACCGCCTCCGGGGAGGCCTCGGGCAGGAGCATCTCTACGAACCACTTGGCGTGCCGACCATACAGGTGAAGCTGGTCGATGGTCTGGTTGGCGCCCACATCCCGCAGCTCTGGGGGCCGGTCCGCTGTGAGCACCAGCAGAGGGACGCGGGAGTACCGAGCCTCCACCACCGCCGGGGCGAAGTTCACCGCCGCTGTGCCGGAGGTCGAGACCACGGCGGCCGGCTCCCCCAGCGCTTTGCCCATCCCCAGGGCGAAGAAGGCGGCCGAGCGTTCATCCAGGTGGACCCACACCCGGATGGAGGGGTGCTTTCGCAAGAGGAGGGCCAGGGGGGTGGAGCGGGAGCCCGGGCAGATGCAGACGTGCCGGACGCCGGAACGCGCCAGCTCGTCCACGAAGGCGCCGACGAACTGATGGAGGACCTGCCCCGGCTCTAGGTCTGTTTGCCGTTGAGGGCCCATAGCATCGGTCGCAGCTTCAGACAGGATTCCCGGTACTCTAGGTCGGGGTCGGAGCCAGCTACGATGCCGCAGCCGGCGTAGAGGAGGGCCTCTCTCTCCATCAGCAGGGCGGAGCGGATCGCCACGGCGAACTCGCCACCGCCGTCCCCATCGATCCAGCCCACCGGGCCGGCGTACCAGCCCCGGTCGAACGGCTCGTACCGCCGGATGAGGGAGAGGGCGGCCTGTCGCGGCAGGCCGCCGGAGGCAGGCGTTGGGTGCAGCCGTTCCACCAGATCGAGGATGTGGGTCTCGTCCCCCAGCACCCCCTGCACGGGCGTGTGCAGGTGCTGGACGTTGGGCATCCGCAGGAGGTCCGGCGTCTCCGGCACGGCGAGATCCGAACAGAGGGGCGCCAGAGCCTGGCATACGGCGCGCACCACCAGGGCATGCTCGTGCCGCTCCTTGGCGTCTGACAGCAGGGCCTCCCCCAGCGACCGGTCTTCCTCCTCGCTGGTGCCCCGCGCTGTGGACCCGGCGAGACAGTCGGTCCGCACGCTCCTCCCATCGAGCCGGACCAGCCGTTCGGGGGTTGCCCCCAGGAAGCAACGGTCACCCAGGGCGAAGGCCAGGATGGTACAGTTGCGGTAACCCCTGCGAAGCCGGTTCAGGACAGGGCCGGGCGCTAGGGATGTCGTACTGCGGACGCGCACGCGCCGCGCCAGGACCGTCTTTTCCAAGGTGCCTCGACGGATGTCATCGGCGATCTGGGCCACCACATTCTTCCAGGCCTCTGGCGCCACCTCCTCGTCCAACACCAGCTCACCCGCAGGTCGCTCGCTCTCCTCATCCGCAGCCGCGAGCAACCGGCGAAGCTCAGCCACGGCGGCATCGGCAGTGGCGTGGGCGTTGCTGCCGGGGGTGGCCATAAGGCTGAGGCAGAGCCAGGAGGAGCCGCCTCGGGAGATGAACAGGAAGCGGGGGACTATCAGGAGGGCATCTGAGTAGGCCTCCCAGCAGGGGTCACGCGGGCGAAGGGGGTCAAAGGAGAAGCCGCCCAGGCAGATAGGGAGAGCGAAGGGGAACTTATGCCTGGCATCTGAGAGCGTGTCCGACCGGAGGCGGCGCCAGGCGGCGCTCACCTGCGCGAAGGGGTTCTCCCCGCCGCCGGTGAGCCGGGCCGCCGCGCCGATGGCCACCAGGGAGAACCCTTGGCTGGGCTGCTCCCACAGAACCCGCTCCTGCCCCCCCGCCCCCTGGAACAGGCGCTCGGGGTCCCTGGACGACGTCCGTACGACGGTGCTCACCAGCACCGGCTCGTGACGACGGGACGCCTCCTGCACCCCCTTCTCCAGGAGACGGTACAGCCTCTTGTCCAGATCCGCGTGGTGGTCCACTGCGCTCATCGGTCGGGGAGCGGTCGGTCAGAGCGGTGGTTGAGCCCCACGCTCTGCATCAGGATGGGCTTGAGGGCGGCGTAGGCGTCCTCCAGCCGCTCGGGCCGCCCGGAGAAGACCCAGTTGGTGGTCACCTCGTTCAAAGCGCCGAACCAGGCTCGGCTGGCGATCTCGGTGTCGACGGGCTGAATGACACCCTGCTGGATCGCTTCCTCTAGCTGCTTCTGGATGATTGCGGCAAACTGGCTACGGATCTCGGCCATGTGCCGGTGGAACTCGCGGCCGGCGCCCAGGGCTTCCACCATGAACAGGCGGGCCAGTGCCCGGTGTTTAGCGAAGAGGCGGAGGACGGCGAGGAGGGCAGCCTCGGCCTTGGCGATTGGGTCCTCCTGGGAGGCCATCGCTTGCTCAATCTTCTCCAGGAGGCGAGCCGTCGCCCTGTCCAGAAGGGCGAGGAAGATCGCCTCTTTATTGGGGAAGTGGAAGTAGACGCCGCCCTTGGACGTGCGGGCCTTGCCCGCGATCTCGTCTACGCTGGCGTCGTGGTACCCCCGGCGGGAGAAGACACGGAGGGCGGCGTCTAGGATGCGCTGATACCGTTCGACGGCCCGAGGCTGCTGCACTGCCATAAGAAAAACCAACCGACGCGTCAGTCGGTTTTTATCCTAGCAGCCGGGCCCGTCCTTGGCAACCCCCTACACCCAGCGATAGCGTCCCGGCGACTCATGTTTTTAGCAGGGTGGGGAAGCCGGACAAGGCCATGGCCACCGCCGCGGCGATGGCCATGGCGCACCTGCCGGACAACGCCGACCGCCAGACCCTGCTGAACCGAAGCACTCTGTGCTGGAGCGGCGCAGTTATGCTCGGTCGGACTGTGGGTTGACACCAGGGGGACTATCCTGTAAGAAGGTAAGGATACGAATTGGAGGTGAGGAGTATGTCCCCATTGAGAAACGGATTGAACTGGAGATGGCTGCTGGTAGCCCTCGCTCTCGCCCTAACGCTGCTTCTGGCGGCCGCCTGCGGTGATGGGGATGAGGAAGGCGCTGCCGGCGAGAAGTCGCCCACCCCCACCGCTGCGGGCTCCCCCGCCGCTGGAAAGACCCCTTCCCCTACAAACACAGCTGCTGGCAAGACCCCAACTGCCGGCGTCAGCCAGGAGCTGAAGGATCTGACCCAGAAATGGGCCAGCAAGTCAGCTAAAGTCACCTACGAGTTCTCGACCACTACCGAGACAGGCTCTATGACCCTCTACTGGCGTCTCCCCGATTACCGGATTGATATGAACTTCCGTGACCAGGGAGAGATGACGGTTCTGGTCGCCGGCGGGACCTCTTATTTCTGCGTCAGTGGCGACGGAGAAGGCCGGTGCATGGCTGGAGAGCAACAGTCTCAGGGCGAGGAGGGCCTACCGTTCCTGGGCGAATTCACCGACCCCGAGAAGTTCGATGCGGCCATCGCTGAAATGGTCACTGGCCTGGACATCGACCGCTCAACGACAAATATTGCCGGAGAGAAGGCCACCTGTTACTCGGCAAGTGGCTCCATCGAGGGACAGGAAGGCGAGGTCGAGTGGTGCTTCTCCTCAGACGGGCTCCTGTTGCGCAGTGTCAGTTCCGCCGCCGGTACAGATGGCGGCGAGTTCCGCCTAGAGGCCACCGAGATCGGCAAGGTCTCGGACGCCGACTTCGAGCCGCCCTATCCGGTGATCGAATCCTTGTTCCCCACGCCGCAGTAGCCACCGGCACTGCTAATAAAGAGCGGCCCAGAAACTTCCAGCCGTAGTGTTCGAGCGCTGGCATACGGTGGCCGAAGGCTTCGGCGAAGAGGCCAGCAGGGCCCACGGAGATCGTCAAGAAGGCTGCTCATGGTATAATCGGATTAGGAGCGGGCAAGGAGCCGTCTTGCCAGAGGGCTGAAAATCAATAACATTAAGAAATGGCTGCCGAGGTGGTGGAATAGGTAGACACGCCGTCTTGAGGGGGCGGTGCCCGTAAGGGCGTAGGGGTTCAAATCCCCTCCTCGGCACCAGGGCAGGCGAAAGAGGAAAGGGATGGCGGTAAAGGTCGTCAAGAAGTCCACGGGGGATGTCCAGCAGGGGAAGTTCGCCGTCATAAAGGGCGGTAATGTAGCCCTTTACTCGGGCATTATGGCCGACAAAAAAGGCGGCTGGCGCGGCTGCGGCAAGCGCTGGCTCTTTCCGGTCGAAGAGGTGACTGTTAGCGCCGATAATCCCGACCAGGAGATACAAGCCTCATAGGGCGACGTAGCCAAGTGGTTAAGGCAGGGGTCTGCAAAACCCCGATCGTGGGTTCGATTCCCACCGTCGCCTCCAACCGAAACTGTGCTGTAACTCAGGGAAAGCCCTGAGTTACGCTGTTCTTGGGTCCAGCATGGGACCGAGGCATAACCCGGGGCCAACGGTGGACGTCAAGGCGGGAAATGGCGAACCTTTTGTTAATCCAGTTCGGCGCCCCGGACTGCTTCACCCGTAAACGGGTGGTGGCTCTCGCTCCCAGGCTGACCAGCCAGTGGGGGGCAGCTTTCCTGGAGAATGTAGTCGCAACCTTCCCCTTCCCGGTCCAGGCCCTCCAGTCCGATGGGAAAAGCGAATTCCTGGGCGAGTTCGCCAGGGCGGTGAGTGCCCTAAAGATGCCCCATTACTTCAACCGGCCCAACTGCCCCCAAGGGAACGGACGTATGGAACGAGCCTTCCGCACCGATGAGGAGGAATTCTATCAGGTGGAGGATCTGCCCGCCAATCTCGGCGGGCTAGAGAGCGCCCTCATAGCTTGGAACCAGGTCTATGAAAGGGTGCGGCCCCATCAAGCCTTGGGCTACC
>Ga0299915_10002905_pt1 | contig 12426 bp, 7 predicted proteins | sample RVTome_13_FD_200263 | JGI IMG/M metagenome (GOLD analysis project Ga0299915, IMG submission 200263) | Soil microbial communities from uranium-contaminated site in the Upper Colorado River Basin, Wyoming, United States - RVT92D227 (version 2) ...
TCGGCAAGAAAGACTTCCTTCAGGGCCTCGCGCGGAAAGATGGCCGTCCGGCCCAGATAGGCGAACATGCTGTATAGGGAGCTTTTGCGCCGGCCCCCCTTTTCCCGGAAAGGCATCTGGACTGCTTCTGCCCCAGTAGCGGGGATCTCGAGCGACCGGTCGACCATCAGCAGTCCGGCGCTCATCTTTGCCGCCGTCTGGCGCGCGTAGGCCAGGCCGTCGGCAGAGGTGATGAGCAGAACGTCCGGGATGGGCGATCCCGTGTATAGGATCGGGTCGGGGGATACGATGATTTCCGATACGGAAAAACCGACCCCCACCGTGACCGGGTAGCTCCCCTTCTTGGTCGCGTGGAGCCCGGCGCTCATGGCGGCCCGGATGAAGAACTCGGCAGCCGATTGCACGCCCTCGCCGGCGGAGCCTGCGAGCATTATGCTCCGCGGGCCTGAAAGACGGTGATTGTGCTTCACCTCGATCATCAGCCCAGGCCCGAGCAGGTTGGAGGGAGCGGGGTTGGCCGGAATTTTGAAGGACTTGTCCTTGCCTGAAACGAAGGTTTTCACCGCGAGGCCGGCCTGCTCGATCACACGGGGCAGTTTCATTCCCGGATTCGCTTTCACTCCATAGCTCGGGCAGATCTCCATCACCTCGACCAGAGAGAAGCCCTGCGCGCCGAAGGCTTGAGCCAGGGTGTCCGAGTAATCTCCAACGCCGATGACGCGGCTGACATAAGATGCGCCCGCTGCCGTGATCAGTTCGCAGATGTCCATGCCGGGTTTAGCGGCGCCCTCGGGGAGGGTCGGCGTCTTGAATCCCATCGGCGTGAACTCGGACGGCTGCCCGCCGGTCATCCCATACAGCATATTATTGTGGATCACGACCGTCATGTTGAAACCGAGATGGGCGGCGCCGATCAGGTGCTGCATTCCGATCGTCGCCCCTCCGTCCCCAATGAAGGCCAACACCTTTTTCGCCGGGTCGTTCATTCCCGCAGATATCCCCGCGCCGAGGGCGACCGCCCGGCCGTGCAAGCCGTGCACCGTGTGTGTGAGAAAGCTCTTGTCGATAATGCCGTGGCACCCGATGTCGGTGACAACGACGACGTCCAGGGGGTCGAGGCCGATCTTGCGCAGCGCCCTGTCTGTGTTTTGCGCCACCAGCGAGTGGCCGCAGCCTTTGCAGAATGGAAGCTCGGATCCCGTCAGAAATCTCGTTTCAGCCACGGCGCAGCACCTCCATCACGATCTCGTCGGGACTGATCATCTTTCCGATGCCGTTGACTCCCGATAGCCCCTTGCGTCCCGCAGCCCCGAAAAGAAGGGTGCGCAACTGGCCGTTCAGATTCTCCTCCGCAACCACCACTCTGGGATATCGCTCCGCGGTCTGCAGGTATTGCGCCGGGACCGGCAGAAGAGTCTTGGGCACGAGCAGCGAAATCCTGTTGCCGCGCTCCCGCAACTTCTGCGCGGCCTCGCGCGCCGCCTGGGCGGTCACGTCATACGAGATAATCAGGGTCTCTGCACCATCCTCCTCCTCGAGTTCATAGAAACAGTAAGATTCCAGGTTTGCATCCAGCTTCGCCTGGAGGCGCCGCGTGTTGTCCAGGGCTTCCTGCGAGGTGCTCCGCAGGATCCCCCGAGCATCGTGTGTGGAAGCCGTGAGCCTGACCTGGAACCTGTTCTGGCTGACCGGAAGGAAAGGAGGTACGAGGTTCCGGCTTGCCTCGTACGGGAGGTATGGGCCTTCACCTTCGTACCCGGCTCTCTCCACCGGTTTTAGCTCTCCGAGGCTGGAGGTGTCGAAGCTGAGTACCGTCATGACCATCTCCTTGGAGGTTAGCAGAACGACGGGGGTGCGGAGCCGCACGGCGGTCTCCACCGCCGAAGCCGAAAGGTCCCAGCAATCCTGAACGCGGCTGATGCAGAGAGTCGGCAGCAAATAGCCTCCGGAAAGCGTACCTTGTACCACGGAGAGATCTCCCTGCGCCCCGCAGGTCGCGGTTCCGGTGGCCGGCCCGAGTCTCTGAACCAGGATGACCACCATGGGCAGCTCCATCATGAAGGCCATGTTGATGGATTCAGCCATGAGGGAATAGCCGGGAAATGAAGTGGCGGTGACCGGCAGCCTGCCGGCCGCGGCGAATCCGCTCATCCATTGGAGGGTCGTAATCTCGTCAGGGGCGGCGAGCATCGTCGGGTAGCGGCGCCCCGCGTAGAGGTAAAGCAGGTTTGCCGGCGTAATGGGGTACCCGATGAAAACATCGGCTCCGGCCCGGACACAGGCTTCGGTGATCAGCCTGGAGCCGTCTATGAGTGCCATGGGTTTGGATATCGCATTTCGACGCATAAAATAAAGACTCTCATCTCCTTCGTGCGTGCATCAAGGGCTTTTGCACAGCAGGTCTTTGTAACTCCGGCATGACCGGAAATCAAGGGAGGTCCCGGAAAAGGACTGGGCGGCCATGGACTTGGCCTGTTGAGAGGACTTGCCAGGACGCCGGCGAAGGTCTTCACATTCGAGATACTTGCGCAAGACCTCGCCGATGACGGGGCGCCAGGGGCCGCACTGCTGCTGGTAGCGCTCGTCGTAGACGCGCTCGAACTCCTCGTAAACGAGTTTCGTCGCACCGGGGGCCTCCGCTTCCACCGTATAGAGCCGACACCCGCCGTAAGGCTCCAGTTTCTCGTGGTAGCAGAGGCCATTTGTCCGAACTTTCACCTACAAAGAAAAAGGGGGAGAGGCCAGACTGGTTGTCGACCAGGGAATCGGCGGACATATATGGACTCCGGCGGCTGCCGCAGGAAAAGCGCGAGGAGTTCATCCTCATGCCGCCGTTCACTCCGCGGGGCAGGGAAGGTCCAGGGTTTCCTCGAAGCCATCAAAAAAAGCCGAACTCCAGAGTGCCGGCCCAGAGACCGGCGCCCACGGGATGATAGTAGGCGGTGATGTGAGCTCCCAGACCCAGCCAACGGCGGCCGATCCCTAAACGCCTCGCAAGCCACACAAATAGTTGACAACAAATTGGTTGGCGTTGCATTTCTTCGAGATGCAACAGGGGATCAAGGGATCAAGGGGCCCAGGATTCGAAAGCGCTGTTCTTTCCCTTTGCTCCTTGGCCTCTCTGCCCCTTGATCCCTGAAGTTGGCGGTGAAGCGATCTAAGCGCCCGCCTGGCCGGACACAGCCGTCACACCAACCCCGGCGCCCGAAATTCGCACGCTTCGCTTGCTTCTTAAGATCGCTGGAGGTAGAAATACTCGTGAGCATCGGAGTCTGTGTTCTGACTTTTGGAAATTTGGGAGTGGCAAGTGTCGAAAAAACGCAGGGACATGAAGCACGGCAAGTTGCGGCGCGCATCGCCACATCCGTTGGGCTTCGGCGGGAGGAATGTTTCTCCCTCCGCCCGGGCAATAGGGGAGCGAATCGCGCGCGCCGGGCCAGGCTATATCAAGCATAACTTTGTCCGCATTATGAGGGACTGTCACATCTTACGCGAGGAGCCCGAATTCCGCGATCTCCTATTTGACATCGAGAAAACCGCCAAAGTAAGCCTAAGCGCGCTTAACAGATACAAGCAGCGGTTGGAAAAGGCTGCTGAGGCAAAAGGCGACAGACTTCAGCAAGTCTATGATGAGGCGCGGATCGAGGCCATTGACAAACTGACAACGCGTGAATTTCGCAGGGATTTCTTCCGGCGGCTCGACCGCTGCGTTGAGAGACTAAAATACGGCAACGACGCCAAGAAGTTGGAGATGGCTCTTTTCCTCATGTCTCTCCTGCAGGCCAAAGACGTCCCATGGGGTTTGTGCGGTTTGATTACCACGATTTACGAGATCACACGAGAACGCGCCGTGCAGCAGGCTGAGGAAGATCTCGAACTCTTTGGCGAGTTTTTGGAGGCAGCTGAGAAGGGATTCGATTTTGAAGCGCTCGCGACGATGGCACATGACCCGAAGCGGATCGCGGATTTCTCCAAGAAGCTCGAAGCCAAACCAGGATTGCACGAACGGCTTCAGCTGGAAACGAGGCGGTTGCTGCAGGATTTTGAGGCGAACCTTGGTCGCGGAGAAGTGGAACTCGATTTGTTCACTGAGGAGGAATTACTCCGGTCTTTCCAATATATGGCCGAGCACGTCCAAGCCGAAGAGGTCGATCTGGCGGCCGCCGATCCAAAGCGGCTTTCTAAAAAGTTTTTCGGGTTCATCCAACAGAGCATCAGAGAAACCATGACCCCGGAGCGCGCCGCGCAAATGAAGGTCCATCTGGAGCAGGTGTCGAAGAAGTGGCTTGCCGCAAGAAACCCTCAAGGGGCATTACTTCAAATAGAGATCTCTAACCTGGATGATACGGAGCATTCCCAGAACCCATTTCTGTATGCGGCATACTTAGGCCAAGTGCACAAAATGGGAGAAACCGTCAGTATGACTCTCGCTGCCAAGGAGTCTGCCGCACCCGCCGGCAGTACCATGGATGCCAAGACAGCACCGAGATCGCGGCGTGGATTGACGGATCGCATGCGCGATCTGTTTGGGAAGGGATGTCCTAACTAACCCTGCGCGTGCCCCCTAAAATAATTCTGAACAAATCCCTTCCAAGTGTGCCAAAATCGTCTATCCGATAGCCTCATTTTGAGTGATGATCGCATTCGCAGGCTGGAGAGCAGGTCCCAGATGACAGAATGCTCCTTAACGGCATTCCTGATCAATTGCTGAAGAGCCACACGCGGATAAGGGCTGGTCCTTATTTCTCGGTCAGCCGCTCTGATATCTACTCCACTGCGGTTATGAGAATCGATCTTTTCGTCGATCCGGCGCAGAATCTGTCCCAGGGTGCCGTCCACAGGAGCCTCATCGTGGATGGGATCCGTCATCTGCGTTCCGGCGATGCGGAGGAATTGTACGTATGCACCCGGAATCCAGTCTCGTGGAGACACGCCAAGGACCAAGATACCGAGAATCGTGGGTATGGGATTGTCCACGGAGGCAATCATCCGACAAGAGGCCAGCCTCTGTTCGTAGGATCGATCGTTAAAAGCTACGAAATCCGGAGCGAACGCGTTGGGCAAATACTCCTGTTCGAACAACACCCTACTGAGAGCCGACAAATCTGACGAAGGCAGCGGTTGGACATCGAAAGGGGTGTCACGATACCTGCGCTTTTCATTCAAAATCCTCTCCTCCGGGAGGGTTGCGACGGCTCTTCGCGATCCGATGCGAATCCAGATCCTTCCCTTATACCGGACCGGCGGCGTGTTGGAGTGTTGTACGGTAACGACGGCCATATCGGTGCCCTTCAGATTGCGCTTCTCAACAAGAATGGAAGGCGGCGGCAGAATGTTGCCGTCCGTTCTGATGTCTGAGAGTGTCCGAAGAAGTGCATCCGTAATTGGCAGATGAGACGGCGTGCCGTCATTCCGCGCGCCTATAAAAAGAACGCCGGGTTTTTGGTGATCCGGCAAATCGTTTGCAAACGCGCAGACTGCCTGCCGCCCCTCATTGGGAGCGTCACCCTTCCAGGACTCCTTGCGCTCGGTCAAGTCGGATTCGATGTCAGTAAGAAAGGTTTCGAGTTGTTCATCAGTGTATCTCATCGCATCCTCCGCGAACCCTCAATCATACGATTGCCCCCCCGGTCAGCCCCCAGCGCTCTCAAACTCCCAGGACGTTGTGCCACGACGCGAGAATCCTGCTATAGAGCATAACGATCGCCATTTGCCTCGAGCCACTTTTCGATCTCCTCATGATCCGGCGCAGCCCTGCGAAGCTGCTCGTAAAATGCCCGACTGTGATTATGTTCACGAAGATGGATCAGTTCATGGATGAGAAGATATCGAATCACCTGGGGCGGCAGCAACATCACACGCCAATGGAAATACATGTCACCGTCAGCATTGCAGGATCCCCAGCGGTACTTGAGATCACGGATGGCTATGGACCTCGGCTCGGCCAAGGCCCTTTCCTTGAGCGGGATAATCTTATCGGCGATCCACATCTGCCCCTGGCGCGTGTACCATCGGACGAAGTGATCCCTGCCGCCTTTCGCAGCGGACCGGACCATCCAAAACAGCCCATTAAGCAGGCGTAAAGGGGGAGCAGATTCTCCGCTGTCAGGATCAAACAGCTTCAACCGGTACTTCTTGCCCAGGTAATAAAATCCCTCTCCGGTGACATACTCCTTGCTCCTACCTGGCCGCAGAACGACTTCTTTCCGCTCGACCTTGCCGTAAATCCACTCCTGCTTGCGCCGGACAATGTTCTCGATATCGGAGCGCGGTAATGCCTCGGGGACGTTGATCACCAGATCTCCGAAGCGGTCGACAATCAGGTCCACAGTGCGCCGCCGGGCGCTGCGCCGGACTTCCACCTTTAGATCGTTAATTTCCACAACTTCGCTCATGTCACCAGAAACCTGTGTCTGCTCTTCGCAAGGTCTACGATTCGGATCGCCAGCTCCTGGACCCGATCGTTTGGTATCAGCCTGGACCGCCGCAATGAGCGGAACACCCAATTCTCCAGCCGCTGGCGGCTTGGCGGATCGCGCCAGAAGCCCACACGAGCGATCTCGGCCCTGATATGATCCACAATCTCGATGGTCATCGCCACCGCCGCGCGAAATCCGTCACCCTCCATGGGCCGGCCTGACGACTTCTCCATCGCTTCTTTCAGGAGGCCGAAGAACGGCGCCTGCACCTTGGGATCGAGCCCCTCGATCTCCTGCTCGCGCCCCTGCCTGAGTTCATCATCGATGAACCGCCGCAGCTCTCTCTCCAATTCCGTCCAGTTGTCCTTCAGATCCTGAAGAATCTGCTCCAGCTTCTCGCTCAAGGTCTTGAACAGAGATGGATCTTCATGCAGATGGATGCTGATGTGATGCCTCGCTGCATGAAGCATTCGGGAAGCCCGCGCTTTCGCGGACTTACCTGCGCTCACATGATCGGCGAAGTTGACATCCAGGATTTCGATCGGCGGTATCTTCGGGTCGATGCCGTTGGCGGCGATGTACTCGTCAATCAACTGCTTGACCTTGTGCTTGACGCCATACAGGTTCAGCTGGTCATCGTAATAGAGGTTCGCGGCGATCTTGGCGATGAATCCGAGTATCTTTGCGTCTTTCAGATATGGCATCGCCTCCGGCCGGGGCATGACGATGCCGAGGCTTTCCAGAAAAAACCGCAGTTTGTTGATGAATTCCGCCCGGATCCTCACGTCCGCCAGCAGGTCGACGCATGCTTCAATATTCCGGATGCCTGAAATGCCCCGGGTGAGGAAAACGTCCACGGCCCGCTTGTGCCGGTCCCGCAGCCTCGGCACCTCGTCCCGAACGTCGATCATGGGATCGCGCGTCTCATCATCGTAATCGCCCAGGGCGTCGTGAATGTGACGGGCAACGCCGATGTAATCGACGATGTAGCCGCAGTCCTTGCCGCGTATCCGGCGGTTCACCCGGGCGATGGTCTGGAGCAGCTCGTGGGCCACAACTCTCCGGTCGAGATAAAGCACCTGCTCAATCGGGGCATCGAAACCCGTGGTAAGCATGCTCTTCACGCAAAGGAAGGCCAATCCGTCCTGCTTGTCCGGGTCCTGATGGACGAGCGGCTTCTTGAAGCGGGCTATATTGGCATCCTGCTTCGTTTTGTCGGTCCAGTCGCGCCAGGATGGCGGATCGTTGTGGTCGTGAGAGACGATGGCCGCGAACTCCAGCCGCCTGATGGCAGCCAGGTTCTTCGCGGCGTCGATCAGGAATTGTGCGTACTCGTCCTCTTGTTCCAGTTCTTCTGCGGCCAGGCGCAGCTTGCCCGGATCGAGCGCCTCGATTTCCTGCACCAGCCGGTTGCGCGCTTCCTCGAGCGCGTCCCGGTAGCGGATGGCCGCCAGCCGGGAGACCGCCACCACCTGCGACTTGAACCCGTTGGGAAGCACGGTGCGGACATAGTGGCGCAGCATGTCCGCCGCCTTCCCGGCGATGAGCTTGGGCGCCTCGAGCACATCACCCTCGGCGGCGTATTTGTTCCTGATGACCTGCTTCTCCGTCTCGGAGTAATCGCGGAAGAGGTCCTCGAATTTCCGGTCGAGCCGGTCGGTGTGTTCCACGAGCCCGTCGGCGGTTCGGCCCTCGTAAACGATTTTGACGGTCGCTTCGTCCTCGACTGCCTCATTCAGCCGGTACTTGTCGATGAAGTCCCCGAAGATCGCCTGGGTCGCGGCCTGATCGCATCGCATGATGGGCGTGCCCGTGAAGCCGATCTTCGCGGCGTTCGGAAGCGCCTTCATCATATTGGCGTGGAAGGTCTTGGTGTGCGAGTGGTGGGCCTCGTCGATCAGGATCAGGATGTTCGGCGACTCGTTGAGAACCTCGAACTCCTGGTCCCTGACCTTCAATTTGAGCGTTTTCGTTTTCGATTGATATTCCGCTCGGTGCTCCGCGGCCTCCGATATTTCTTCCCGAACCGGCACCTCGTACTTGAAAACTTCCGCCTCTCCCTTGCGTTCCAGATACTTCTGGATCATGGCGAAGACGATGTCCGGGCCGTCTTCGCGCAGAATAGCCTTGAGAGTTTCCGTGGCTGAGGTACGCCGCCTCTCGTCCTGCTCATCGGGCCGGATGACTTCGCCGGTAAGCGCGGCGGTCTCCCTGAGCTGTTTCTCAAGATCCGTCCGATCGGTGACGACGACAGCCTTGAAAGAGCGGAGCTTCGGAATCGTCCGCATCTTGCGGACGAGGTAGACCATCGTGATGCTCTTGCCCGAGCCCTGTGTGTGCCAGATGATGCCGCCGCGGCGGTCCTGGTCCTTCTCGTCCTCCTGCCTGGTCTTTCCCGCAAGCAGCCGATCGACAGCCAGATGCACCGCACGGTACTGCTGGTAACGCGGGGCGACCTTGATCAGCTTGCCGTCCTCGGTTTTGAACAGGATGAAATTCCGCAGAATGTCGATCAGCCGATCAGGCCGGAGCGCTCCGGCTGCCAGCAGCTCCTGACTCTTGAGCCTGTCAGGGGTCTTGCCAAGCTCTTCCGCCACCTGGTCGCGGGTGAGCGGGGACGGGTCTTTCCATTCCATGTAATGCTCGTGATATGCGCCGAGCGTGCCGAGTTGCGCCTTGTAGAAAGACGAAACCACCATGAGCTGATTGAAGAGGAACAGGTCCTCGATGCCCTCGTCATCCTCCACCCAATACCGGTTGTTGGAATAACGGAGGAGTTGGTCCAATCCCTCGCCGATGGGATCGGTGATGCCGGGGCTTTTGCACTCCACGACGACCAAAGGAAGGCCGTTCACGAAGAGCACCACATCCGGTATCACGAAGGTGCCGCGCCCGGGCAGGTCCACGCGGAACTGATTCACGGCCAGGAAGTCATTTCGATCCTGCCTGGCCGGATCGAATTCAATGAAGCGAATCAGGCGCTGCCGCTGTGCGCCGGGATCAGTGGATTCCACATAAACGCCCTTGATGAGCCGTTCAGTGATGAGCCGGTTCTTTTCCAGAAGCGCCTGGCCGCCCGTGGCCTCCAAAGCACGGATGGCGCGATCCACTGTCAGGTCGTCCACCGGCCCGTCTTCGGCATTGATGCGCTGGATGGCTTCCCGAAGCCGCCCATAGAGCACAACCTGGCGGAAATTCTCCCGCTCGGTCAACTCCGGCACATCGATATCGCCGGCCAGGTATTGCCAACCCATCCCCGCCAGCTGCAGAAGCAGGGGCCGCTCGACCTCGGACCATTCTGTGGGCGTGCTGGTGGGAGGATTGAGATCAGGAAGTTGGGCTTCCATTATTCGATTACCTCGCTGTGGCCCCCTTTGTCCGGGCCGACGCGGCGCAGCCGGCCGGCTTCCTTCAGTGCAGCAAGCTGCTTCTCTACCGCCCGTGGGCTGATGCCAATTGCTGCAGAAATCTCACGCGCTGATAGTCTGGGATTGATCCTGAGAATACCAAAGATTCCTGCCTATCCGGTTGTCACTTAACAACGATTGCGCTACCTTGCATCATAGGAGATTGCGACGAAGCCAACTGGCGCTCAAAGAACACTCCACGCTGGCTTAACTTACCGAGAGGTTTACGGTGCGCGCGCTGCGAAAACTCGACGAAAAACTAGCGTTAAGTGACAACCGGATAGGCAGGGAACTTTTCTCCGAACCATCACCCAAAAGGTTCGGAGAAAATGACGGTGATTCCTCCTCTTTCACCGACATTTTCCCCGACCTTCCTGTGGTTTTCTCGGGTTTCTCCGAACTTTCCCCGACGGTTCGGTGAACGGTGGGGGTGAACAGGCATCTTTCCCGGTCATCCATGAAGTCGATCTCCGGCCACGCCTCCAGCGCCCGCTTGATGCCGGAACCAAGCCCGCCCTGATCCACAACGCCCATCATGATCGGGCCCCTTTCGCCGTTGGTAAAGGCCGCCATCCCAGCGGCCAGGGCATCCACATTGCACACTAAAGCCTTGGACTGAAGGCGGCTGTCTTTGCTGCGGGAGACGAGTTGTCGGAGTTCAGCGCGGTTCATGACATCCCTAACTTTCCTTTTCCCGCATATGCTCCGGCACGCGCACCCGGCCGGTCAGGAGGTCCTGCATCAGGCCCATTTTAATGGCATTAAGTTTGGATAAGTACGCCTCTTCAAGATCGATCCTGAGGTCATGCGCGTTCAACATTAAACCGATTCGCTATTGTTCTGGGAAAGGAGGAAAAGCTAGCTTGTATTCGGAAAATTCATCTCGATTAATCTTTGGAAATCCGCTCCGCATTGAAACTGCCTCAGCAAAACGCGAAAAATGCTCCCCAAGTATCACTGCGACCAAGAATCCCGAGGTCACGGTCGGTTTAGGGCTTAGCTTAGCGGATACATGTCGGCACTGCAGAGCCCCTCCATTGTAGCCATCCATGCCTTGCGTAAATGGGGCCGGATTTTGGAATAAATCACATCCCCTGGTTTGAAAGTGTACTTGCCACTGATAGCTCCCTGTTCGGCGGCAGTCGAAATTGCAATCAAGCGACCCGTGCCTGATTGAATGTGATCCGGTGCAATCAACGGCCAATTACGATATGGTTCAGCCAAAGGGCTCACCTGTCCATTTGGAAATGTAATCCTGTTAGATAGTCGCTGGCATTCCCATCCAACGGGAATTCTTCCCAGCGCGGAATCGTTGAACTGCTCAGGGTGCTTTTCCGGGTCGCGGAGTTCGCCGTTGTCGTCGAGGCCGCGGGTCAGGAGGTCGTGCAGGAGGCCTGCTTGATGGCTTTGAGCTTGGCGATCAGCGCCGCGGTTTTCGCAATCGCCTCGTCGGCCGTGTCGAGAATCTCGGCGATAGCTCCTTGCTCAGGCAAGGGCGGCTTCTTTATCCGCATCCGGTAAGCATCGTTCCGGTTCAGTCCGGGCACGCCGGTGGAACTATCCAGCCTGCTTAGTTCTAGCGATTGCAGCATCCAGAAGCACCAACGAAGATCGCAATCTTCGGCGGCTCTTACATAGTAAGTAGTGTCAATCGGCCAGAAAGCACTATCGCTCCAGGTGACTTCTCCAACGCTTCCCTTTCTGCCGACGACGATTCCCGGCCCTTCGATGAGGTAACTTGAGTGACGACCAACTTCTCCGTTGGAGCCAAAAACCGAATAACCGCTGCCGCTACGTTGGCTCTCCGGAAGACTCACTCCATAATCGAGGCCTATGAGTTGTCCCAGAGGAGTATCCCTCCAATTGCTACGCGCCATAGCCCAGACCTCCAAGCATCTTGCCGAGCTGCTTTGCCGAGTGCTCTCGATCCTTCTCGATGGTTTCCACCGGGGCAGCATACTTGTCCCACCAGTTTTGTACGACAGCCACGACCTGCTGCCGGTGGGCCACGACGTATCGATCCAAGTGCCGGGTCATGCCTTCCCGGATGAGATCGAGTACGATCTCCTTGTCATCCTTGGCCGACAACTTGGTCCGTGCCTCCACCAGGCGTTTTACGAGCGCGGCCTTGAGCGCGTTGTAGGTCCGGCGGGCGGCGGCGAGGTCCTTCTTGATCTGCTGGTAGGGCTGGACGAGCTGCTGGGCATCCAGCATTTCCTCGACGATGGGCTCCAGTTCCGCGATGTTGTCCCGCACCGCCTTGGCCGCTGCCGCGCCGGTTTTACACAGGTTCTCCAGGAACTGGGTGGTGCTCACCTCATCGTCGTCCCCACCCAGGGCAGGTGTGCGCACGCGGCCAATCTTCTCGACCAATCGACCCTTAAGATCTTTGATGCGGTCTTCCAGTTCCTTGGCGTAGTTGCGGTCCTTGCTGTCGTATTCATCGTCGCTGTCCTCGAGGTGCTCGCCGCGCTCAAAGGATTCCTTCTCGGCCTTGTGCCGCTCGATTTCGGCCTCGGCGTCGCCCAGCTCCTGCAGGTATCCGGGGATCAGTTTGGAAACGATTTTGTGCTCCAGCGGCTTGAAGTCGTCGTCCTGGG
>Ga0299915_10002906_pt1 | contig 12425 bp, 9 predicted proteins | sample RVTome_13_FD_200263 | JGI IMG/M metagenome (GOLD analysis project Ga0299915, IMG submission 200263) | Soil microbial communities from uranium-contaminated site in the Upper Colorado River Basin, Wyoming, United States - RVT92D227 (version 2) ...
CCTAACCACAACCATCCAGATAGGTCGGGTAGAGCAAATAGAAGTATGCTTAGTCCGGTGCTAAACAAACCTACTCCAGCAGTTGCATACTCTACCTCTATGTGTTCTGCGATTGTGACTAGCCTTTTCCAAACACGAGAGGAGCTCCTATCATGAAGGATAAGTATGATTGCCGAAAGCCAAAGCACTGCTATTGATGCTAAAGTTAGACTGAAAAAAATGACATTGCCTTTAGCCAATATAGGCAGTGCTCCACAAAGCGTTGCGCCCAATATGGCAAGAGTTCCAGCTTGTCTCTTCATTTCTTTGCCTCCTTTTGAAATCCACGAATCTCTGTTATATTCCCATAGTTCCTTTCGACATAGTTCTCTAAATCTGTTAGCTTAAGCCTTATAGTACGTCGTGCTATTTTCACGACGGGTATTTCGCCGCTACGAATCAACCTCCACAGAGTAGGCTTCGATATGGTCAGCCAACCAGCGGCTTCTTCTACTGTCAGTAGTTCGTCTTTTTTCATGCTCTTTCAATAACAATTGTACTCATACGTTATCATTTGTTATCTAGTTTGTCAAGGCCAATTCACCTAAACAATTTCAGTGCTTATCTTGAAAGCCGCGTCTACCAGGTTAGTAGCCGACTTTTCCTGACATTTTGGAAACCGCCCCAACACACGCCACAGCATAAGCCAGAGGCAATGAGACTTGTGCCCAATAGTGAGGAGTGTCTCTAAACCAAGATGTATCATCCACTACATTCCTCATAGCTTTTGGAGCCTCTTTTGGTTCGCCCTTTTTCTCCATGCCTGGAGTATTCTATCAGCGATCATCTATCACGACGATTTCAATTGTACCTGCAGCGCTAAGCGTTTATAATATATACACGGTGTCAGACGGAATTGCCACGGGTCTTGCGATAGCCTTATCTCTCTTAGCATTCATCAATGGCATAATGCTCTTACGGTCTTACCTTCGTGATAGACCAATCCTAGAAGTCACCCCTGTGCACCCAGATGCATACCAGTGGTTCTTCCGCATGCCAGACGGCAATTTCAACAATATCCCAACAAGAAGATACGGTTTCTTGATCTACATAGATATAAAAAACAAGGGCATACGAGATGTCGCTCTCTGTGAATGGCATTTGATAATCAACACTCGTGCCCGCAAGCAGATAGAACTTAAACCTATCACTATCCCCGAACCACAACTCCCGCTTGGTCAAACTCCAAATATTAAAGCGTGGCCAGTCCTGGGAACTAAAGGGGTCTATCATCAAGGTGATACGATGATAAAATCCGGAGACTCTATCGGTGGTTTTGCCTACTACGTCGCAGAGGTCTATGGCTCCGACGATTGGAATCCAACAGTTGAAAATGGGAAGGCTACCACTCGAATCAGAGTACGTGGTGTCTTTGGAAAGGCGGCTTATGCCAGCATAACTCTCACACAGAAGACCCTCGATGAAGTCTCCAAATTAATACCAAACATCGACCAGATCGACAAGATATAGTGGCGAATTTCAAGCTCCGTTCCTTTTCCTGAGATATAATACTCTAGACACATATCGACTATGAAAAGACCGAAACAACACGTAATAGATTCTCAGGCTCAGCTGCTATTTAAGCAATCGCTGCCTCCTGAGTGGATAGTTCGACCACTTGAGCCAGACTATGGGATTGACTATGAAGTCGAAATAGTTGAAGGTGGCTCATTTACTGGTCTCAGATTATATGTCCAGTTAAAGGGGACACTATCACCAAAATACACGGATGCGTCACTGTCTATTTCGTTTGCACGAGATAAACTCATCTACTACTCAGAGAAGGTAAACAGACCAGTATTCATCATAGTTGCGGACCTTGTTAATAACGCATGTCTATGGCTCTATGCTCAAAGATTTATTCGTGAAGTTCTACGGGTTACTAACCCTCGCTGGTATTTGCAGGAGAGTGTTACGCTACATATCCCCAAAGCTAATAAGTTGCCGGAGACTTTGGAGTCTTTGGTGCAAGCAACGAAGACAGGAGCACAAGAGGAGTTTGTCCAACAGTTTGGTCGTCCACCACTTCGACTCGCTTTAGAGATTGAAGACAAGCTCGGTGATCCCAAGGCGATTGCCGAAGCCATAAAGCAAAATGAGTATGAATCCGCATCAGTAAGATTCGACCTGGTTGACGCGTGCTTTGAAGCAGGCGACCGAGACAGTGCTCTACGTGAGCTTGAAAATCTATTCGAAAGTACAAAAAAGGGTCAAATGCCGGAGATCCACATAGAGTCAGCGGCAAGACTTGCTCTCGAGCTCGGCGTTCTTAATCCATGGTTCGACAACAATGTGCTTAAGAAATGTGTAAATATCTTAGATCAGGCTTTGTCTCGGTCTGAAGAATGTGCTCAAAAGGGCATAGTGCTAGTAGCAAGAGCAACCAAGGCTTTGTTATTCTTTCTATTTAGCTTCAGACGTGTCATAGAGTCGAAATTCTTCATCGACATTGCTACACGCTCGAAAAGTGGCATGGAAGGCATGTTCAACCTCCAGCAGACACAACACTGGATGGATCTTCAGGCCGCAGACGATGAATTGCGCTCCTTTATCCATGAATCAATTCAGTCCAATGAAATACGAGCCGCCTGCATTATTGCTGCCAGACTTGCACAAGCCTACTCCACAATGTACCCAATGATTCGTATCTGGCAGAGTGAGGAGACGTCATATCCCATAGCCTTATCCGCCAGACAACTATCAGAATATGCAGACAAACTTGCGATATCGCTAGATGATCCATCCCTTCGTTGTTTTGTGATGCAAGTAAAAGCCAGCCTACAGTTTGTGACTTTCGATAGAAGTTACGGGTCGACTCTTGATGAGATGAAACAAATCGCTCTGAATGCCAAACTGCGTACCTTCGTGAGGGCAGCCGATGCCCTACTACAACACATGAAGTCCAACGAGGACTTGCTTGAGCAAAAACCAAGCCCTGACGAAAACCAAACCCCCCTAAGCCTCGAAGAGGAAGCAGCAATGATTCGGTGGGCTGCTGAGATGACTGGGGTAGACTTGGAAGACGATAATGACCCGGTCGCCCAGACGATAAACTTGGCCATACGTGATCTAAACCCTGAGAGAATCTTAAAGTTCTGTGACCATCTACATATGCTTTATACAGATATCGGTGGCATTTTTGCACAGATGTATGGTCTAGGTTCGGCAGGAGGCAAGCTAGTATACTGTGAGACTAAAGACAAAGCTATCGAAGGAATGCAGTTAGATGGAATGCTTGAAGTATTTAAACTGCGATTCTGTGAAGGATGCGATAAACAATCACCACGTCCTGAGGACTGGCATTGGACCCGGGAGTGGCAAAGAGAACGACTGACAAAGATGCCCACGGGACTAGAGCGTTACCTTCAGCGCTACCGCGCTATGTATGGAGTCTAAGCAACGACTACTAGACGTACCTTCATATACTAATATTAATGTACGCATGGAAAGGCAAACATTCGGACGACCTTGTTTGGTTGTCTATTATCGTCTCGGACCTTGAAAGGAAGCCCTTAATTGCCAGTTCAATTCCAGTCACTGACAGCTTTCATGTTAGAGGGCCGGAATCAAAGAGGTTGGTATCTGGGGCAGAAGTAGGTGCCGCGGTTCTGCATGGGGGCCCGCTGGCTGAGCTGGAGTTTCCCATAACGCGGCCTTCCTCTCCGGGTTCAGCGCCAGCGTAATAGTCCAGTTTCTTGGCGCAGCCGGCAGCACCACCTCCTGCGCATGCACAAGCACAGGCGCAGGCACAGGCCACGCAAGCACAGGAATGGGCAATGCAGGATGAACCGCCTCTACCCCCTGCACCTCCCGTTGTGAATACATCGATAATAGGTCTACGGTAAGAGAGACTATTCAAGGCCCAGAATAATATCCACGGGTTAATGAAGTTACCATTGTAATAGTAGTTTCCGCTAGTATCGGGCTCCAACTTCTTCTTAGCCACAAACTCGTCGAATCTGGCTTGTTCCTTGTCAGAGAACTCACTGCCTTTCTTATCTTTGTCCCACTTCTCCTTTGCCTCTCTTAACTTATCGTCTAAATTACCCTTCTCATCAAAGATATACTCTTCCGAAGTAGAAGCCCTTTCTCTTCTCCTGCTTCTAGCCACCATAACAAGCAAAAGACCGACTAAGAGAACGGGTATCAATACCCACGCCCAACTAAAGCCGGGGCCACTAGGTTCTGAAGGTTGAAGAAAACTCCCATCATAGGATTCCATTCTAACGTTAAACGTGGCTCCTCTATCTAAACTGGTTTGCCACGTCACGGTATTACCTGTTACTAGAGCAGGCTGAGGTGTGAAACTATATGAGCCGACCGGCACCGGTGAGTTTAACGTAATGGTGAGGTTATCAGTAACGCAATTGTCATACCATCCGGGGGTAAAATCCATCCTCCACTTCCCTTCATCGGTCAACCGTTCCAGGAGGTCTCGCTGGACTATTGAAAAAGATACAGCAAACGTCTCACCGGAAGTATAATCTTTATCCAGTGTCAGGTAGACTCCGTGCCAGCCCCCGCTACTATCTTTTCTGGCGGATTCAACATTGCCTCCAGTGCTTATGATGTCAAAATCGCTGTTTGCAGTTCCGACTGTTACCCAGGGTATATGGCCTCCGGTGCATAGCCATTCCTGGTAGTATGTCATATTTACACTGCCATCACTTGAAGGAGTCAGTTCAACTGTGTAATTCAGTATTTCATAAGTACCGGTATCAGCAGCATATGTCGGAACAGGCAGCAAAGCTAAAGCCACAAAAGATATAGCAACTATTGATAGAAGCCTTCTCATTTCAACTCCCCTGTTGCTAAGGGACAGCCACCCCCGCAAGTTTCCAGTAAATCACAAGACTTACATTCATCGCTAATGAAGTAGTGATTTCTAATCTTTTTGGCAAACTTATTGCCCCAGATCTTTTCCCAGCTGTCCTTCTTAATATGCCCCATTTTGTGGTTGAAGAGTGACTGACATGGAATAACAGTTCCATCCGGTTCAATGGTTACACTATACTGAGCAGCTGAACAGCTTTTTATTCCCAGTCCTAAGTCCACAGGATTCAACTTCTTATAGCAGGTGGGTGTATACCAATTGAACTCTATCTTCAACTCTCTAGCTTTCTCACAGGCATTCTGCAGGATGCCCTTTAACATCTCCTCACTTAGCCCGTCCTTCTCAATTGCCTTGCACCCTAAGCCGCTACATATCAGACTGTTGCAGGCTACACCTTTGACCCCCAGGGAGACCAAAAACTCCATAGTAGAAGCAAAATGGTCCGCATTATGCTTAGTAAGAGTAGTGTTGGTATAGACATTTAGACCTTCTTTTACTGTTACCCTGATTCCATTTACGGTCTCCGCCCAGGAGTTGGACATACCGGTCATCTCATCGTGTATGGACTGGGAATTGGATTCAATACTGACTTGCACATAATCCAGGCTTGCTTCCTTCAAGCTTCTGGATAGCTTAGGTAGTAAACGTCCGTTAGTAACTAAACCGGTCACACACTCTTGAGCATGACTTACCAGTGGGACCAGGTCATCTCTTAACGTAGGCTCTCCGCCGGTAAATACTACCTGAGGTACCCCGGCTTTCCAGAGCTTATCGAGTATTTGTGTCCAATCTTTCGTGTCTAATTCCCTGGTTTTACGCGAGCCGCCTGTATAGCAGTACGAGCATTTGTTATTGCATCTATAGGTCAGCGCCAGGTCTACTCTTGGCGGTGCGGTTAGTTTGTTTACATCCATGACTTGCTGTCCGATTCCCAGGTCGTAAACCGGGCATTTGTTCTCAGCTATGGCAAGTATTTGAGCATATAGAGTATCAAAGTCGCTGAGTATTCTCTCCTTAGTCACTGTGGGGTATTTCTCTTCCACTGCTTCTATAATCCTGGACTTGACTACCGCCTGGTCGAATTGCGAGGTAGAACGCATGGCATCGATATATGCTTCGACATAGTCAGCTGCTGTAGTATTGAGTATCAATACTTTCTGGCTGTTTATCCAGAGAATATTCTGGTTATCGCCCCTTCTGAGATGTAGCCTGAGTCCCGGTACCGTTATATGCTTGACTCCCTGTCCACTCATCTGTACTCCTCTCTTTTCATAACCCCAAACTATCTTACGAATTTGTAGACTGAATCTTATTCCTAAATTATACCACTCGCTAGCTCAGTGAAGCTTGAGGATCGCTTGAGGCTTTATCGCACAGTTGAACAACTTTTGAGGGGGATTTGGCTTTCGTCACAAGCATAACAAAACGCTCGTTTGTTTACTGGCTCGTCAACATATGCTTTCTCGTGTCTTCTGTTTTCAATAGCTTCGTACTGTAACCACGAAATCCAACCGGCACTGCTTAGCATATTCCTCGATTGCATCGGCAATCTCCTCAGGTGGCAACTGCAAATCCGTCTCTGTTGATTGCCCCATATGCAACTCATCACACCAGAAGACTGACTCACCCTCAAGCAAGCGGCTGAGAACATCTTTGATCGATTCCGTACCCACCACCTGGATCTTCACCCACCCGGTATCAGAGATAGAGTCCTCTTTAGAAGTTATTTCTTCTATCGTCTTAATACGATTGGTACCTGTAATCAAAGTAAAGTGCCATTGGCCTTCTTCCTCCCATGAGTACAGTTCATACCCTTTGAATGAGCGGGGTAGCTTTTCTATAGATGTAATTGATAGCTTGTTGATTAGCTTGCCAGCCTGCTCCAGCGATTCAATCACTGCAGGATTACTTCTGGGGTCCTCACCTGAGTAGAGTCCTGACAGTTCGAGCCTGATGACGTGTGGCTCCTCCAAGCTGAGTGGCTTCCAAATGGTGACCCCAACAAAAAACGTGCAAGACCAGGGGACCCAGAAAGCCCCCCAATAGACGGGTGCCTTATCGATACAGACAATGAATGATTTGCCGCTGGTTGGTACATCTAGCTGAGAGATGCGTTCAAAAGCTTCTCCAGTAAGCTCTATCTCATGTGTTTGAGCGTCATACGTGATGATATCGCTAATCTCTATGATGGGCGTTTCCGCCATATCGACATGCCCTAGCTCCTCCATCTGGGCGGGAGCAATATCTTGTTTCGTCAGGTAGATGGCGAACCCTTCACCCTCCGCGGTGGCACAAGTGCTTGACACAAGAACGCCTGACACAAGCATGATGCCAATTATGATAGCCACAATCGGCCTCACAGGAATATAGGAGGCCAACTTATTCACCTGCTCCCTGCAACGCATTGCTCATTACAGAGCATCTTCCTCAATTGATTCTCCAAATTCGCCGACTGAATGATCAACCAGCCAGAGTATGAGGCTTACAGCTAATTATACCACCTGCTAGGTCGGTGAACCTTGAGGATAGCTTAGGGGTTCACTGGACGATTGGCAGGGCCATTCGTGCGCAAAGATATCCCTAGATGAAGCAATAGCTTGGTAAGCCTTGGTCACCGCTGCAAATTCTGCCGCTGCCAGGTTTTATATCAGAGGCCCGGAACCAAAAGGTTGGCATCTGGGGCAGAAGTAGGTGCCGCGGTTCTGAACGACAATCCGCTCAATGGGGCAGCCGCAAACAGGGCAGGGTTCGCCCCCCTTATGAGCAACCTTGAAATCGGAATGAGCTGTGCCCAGCTCGCCCTCGGGACGGACGTAGGTATCCACGCTGGCGCCTTTGCTGCCGATGGCTGCCCGAAGAATTCGGCGGATGCTGTTATGTAAAGTTCGCACCTCTTCAGGCGACAGGTCGTCTGTCTTCCTCAGGGGGTGGATGCGAGCGGCAAAGAGGGCTTCATCGGCATACATATTGCCGATTCCGGCGACGATACACTGGTCGAGAAGCGCGGCCTTTGTGGGGATGTGATGCCGGCTTAGCTTCTGTCGCAGAACTTCCGCCGTGAAGCTCCTGTCCAGTGGCTCGGGACCCAGCTTGCAGACCACAGTACCGGCATCGTCCACCAGCCACATTACCCCCAGCCGGCGCCGGTCCCTGAAGACAAGGCGGTGACCATTGGATAGGTGAAAAACTGCCCTGGCATAGCGGCCAGCTCCCTCAGAGTCTAACAGCAGGACGCCTGTCATCCTGAGATGGATAATCAGGGACCTCCCATTCGACAGGTGAAAGATGAGGTACTTTCCCCGGCGTTCCAGGCTTTCTACTTTCTGCCCGACTAATCCGCGACGGACTTCCCTGGCGGAACAGCCGCATACCAGCTTGGCATCAGGGATAGCGACCTTAGTGAAGCTTTGCCCCACGACCCAGGGCGCAAGCTCGTTCTTAATCGTCTCAACCTCAGGCAGCTCCGGCATCTCTTGAGTCCTCCTGTCGAGCCCCGTTTGCCTATATATCCTATCTTTTGAGAAGGAAAGTGCCAACTTGCTGGCATCTGAGCCAAGCACAACAATATATTGCCACCAGGCCAACTTTGCTGCGTATCAGGCCCGAAGCTTTTTCCTTATTCCCTCAAGAGTTCCTTTCGCTTCGGTAAGATTGAAGGATTTCCAGAAGCCGGTAAGCTTCTCACAAGGAAACTCACGACAATAAGCACAGTTCTCAACCCTCTTTCCATATCCGCAGCGTCGTACCTCGCAAATCTCACAGAACTTGAACAGTCTTCCCCCGGTCGCCAAACATCCGTCGCAGTTAATATCCTCCGGTTTGAGAGTCTCCTTCTCTGTGGACCACGCTTTGGCAACTTCTTTCTTGAGTTCTCTGTCGTTTCTCTGCGTGGCAGTAAACGCACGACAATCGCTACATGTGATTCCGCAGAAAGCAATCATCTTCTCTGGCACTCTTTACCCAATTTTTTTCTCCTACAGCTCACGATTATTACTACCACACTAGGTCCGAGTCTATCCCATCTCAGCCCAGTTTTTACCCAGCTTGATATCTATTTTTACAGGGACACGAAGCTCAAAAGCCCGGGGCATAAGTTCACTAACCAGGGACTTCATTTCCTCCACTTCACCCTCGGGCACCTGGAAGAGCAACTCGTCGTGTATCTGCAACAACATCTTGCTCTTGAGATTCCGTTTCTCCATTTCCCGGTGTAGATTTATCATGGCGATTTTAATGATGTCGGCAGAACTGCCCTGCACCGGGGCGTTTATGGCCATGCGCTCGGCAGCCTCTCTGACCATCCGGTTGGCAGAACCGATTTCGGGCAGGAACCGCCGCCTTCCCAACACCGTTTGGACATAGCCCAGTCTGCGCGCTTGTTCCTTGGTGGCTTCCAGATATTCCTTCACCCTGGGATAGGTCTCGAAATACCGGGCGATGAATTGCGCAGCCTCTTCCCGGCTGAGCTTGGTGGCTTGCTCCAATCCATAGTCGCTCATGCCGTAAATAACTCCAAAGTTGACCGTCTTGGCATTACGGCGCATTTCAGAGGTCACTTCCTCCTTTGGGATGCCAAACAGCTTAGAGGCAGTCGTGGCGTGGATATCTTCGTCTTGGGCAAAGGCGGCAATCAGACTCGGGTCCTGAGAAAGATGAGCCAGGACTCTAAGGTCAATCTGGGAATAGTCGGCGCTCAGAAGGTACGTTCCGGGCGAGGCTATGATGGCTTTCCTGATCTTATTCCCCATCTCAGTCCTTATCGGTATATTCTGGAGGTTGGGGTCGCTGGACGAGAGCCGGCCCGTAGTCGTGCCTGTCTGGTTGAAAGTGGTATGCACCCTCTTCGTTCTGCGGTTTATAAGCGCAGGCAGAGCATCGACATAAGTTGACTTGAGCTTGCTGAGCTGGCGGTATTGCAGTATGAGTTCGATTACGGGGTGAACGCCTCTCAATGCCTCCATGACCGAGGCTTCGGTGGAGTAGCCGGTCTTCGTTCTGCGGGACTGGGGCAGACGGAGGTCCTCAAAAAGCACCTTGCCCAGTTGTTGGGGAGAATTGATATTAAACTGGTGCCCGACGCTACCGTAGATTTCTTTCTCCAGCCGGAGCAATTCTTTGCCCATCTCCACAGACATCTCACGGAGCAGGCCGGTATCCAGAAGAATGCCGTTATCTTCCATAGCTACCAGCACCGGGACCAAAGCCATTTCCACTTCGGTGAAAAGCTGCCACAGCCCCTGCTGCCGCAGCTCGCCTTCCAGATGCTCCTTCAAGCTCCAGACAACGTCCACACCGGCGCAGGCACGGTCGCCAACCCGGCTTGCCTCCAGCAGGGCCAGGGAGCTTTGTTTCTTGCCTGTGCCGGTTAATTCAGCGGGCGTTGCTATCTCGATTCCCAGTTTATTGAAAGCCAGAGCCTTAAGGCCCAGGTTTTTCTCCCCGACCAGATAGGCAGCGAGCATGGGGTCGAAATTCAAGTTCTCAAGCTTGACTCCGCAGCCGGTCAATACCGCCATAACATGCTTGCCGTTATAGGCAATCTTGCCTGCACCGGCGTTTTCCAAAATCGGCTTGAGCCCGGCTGTGACCCGGGCTAGCGGCAGTTGCGGCGGCTGGCTCAAGCCCTGGTGGCCCAGAGGTATATAGAACGTCTTTCCCCGGCCCGGTGATATGGCTATGCCTATCAAATCGGCCATCACCGCCTTTTCGCCCGTAGTCTCAACTTCGATGGCGAGGTCACGTGCTTCCTCCATTCCGGCTATGAGTTGCTCCAGGGCTGTCTCGGTATTAACCATGTGGGACTTGACGGCTGATGGCTGGGCGGGTACAAGACCCGCCCCTGCGGAAGGATGGCTCTCAGCTTGCATCTGGGGCAGCCTAGGAAGCAGGTTGATGAACTCAAGCTCCTGGAAGAGCCTGGCTACCTCGTTCCGGTCGTAGTGGCTGACCTGGCAGGTCTTCAAGTCCAGCTTGATAGGAACATCCTTGACTATTGTGGACAGCTCCTTATTCTTAAAGACTTGATTGCGATATTCGCGTAGCGTGTCCTGCAACCTGGGCGGCGCTATATCTTCAATGTGGTCGTAGATTCCTTGAAGGCTGCCATACTGTTGAAGTAATTTAGCGGCTGTTTTCTCACCGACACCGGGCACGCCGGGTATATTGTCCGAAACATCGCCGGCCAGTGCTTTAAGGTCAGCGAGCTGTTCCGGCTTGATGCCGTATTTCTGCTCTACTGCCTGTTCGTCGTAAAGGACAGTGTCTGTAAAGCTCCGCCGGGGAGCAAGGACTTTCACCCGGGGCAAAACAGTTTGCAGCATGTCATTGTCACCGGTAACGATGATGGTCTCAATGCCCTGCTCACCAGCCTGCTTGCTCAAGGTGCCCAGAACATCGTCGGCCTCGAAACCGTCGATCTCAAAGACGGGGATATGGAAGGATTCCACCAACTGGTGGACCTTTTTTATCTGGCCTTTCAATTCCTCGGGCGTGGCCGGGCGCTGGGCTTTGTATTCCTCAAACATCTCATGTCTGAAGGTAGGGGTGGGACGGTCAAAAGCAATGGCCCAGTGAGTCGGCTTGAAATCGGCAAATACTTTGAGCAGGGTACTGGCAAAGCCATAGACGGCATTCACCAGCTCCCCCGTCTTGTGCTGGGTTAGCGGAGGCAGGGCATGAAAGGCGCGGTGCACCAGGGCATTGCCGTCAAAAAGCAGCAACAGGGGTTTCTCTTCTTTGGCCACAATCTTATTATACTATGACGGCATCGAAATCCCAGAAAGGCCGGAGGCCGAGACAATACTGATCGAAACATGATAAAATCGTGCCCGAAAGATAGACAGATGGCAGATACCACTCAGGCCACCACAACCCGGCGGAGCCGCTTTTGGGAGATAGACCTCCTGCGCACCAACGCTATCGCAGTCATGATAGCCTACCACACACTCCTTCTAATAGACTACTTTGGTATCCAGGCGACCGCCTCATATCTGTATCCCTGGTTCCCGCTGTGGTTTACCGGAGGCGGCGGAACTTTCATCTTCCTGGCTGGGGTGTCGATCACAATCGCCTATTCCAGATCACAGAGGAGCTGGCCGTTTGTGCGCCGAGGCCTGCAGATATTCGTGATGGGCATGGGGATCACTCTGGCCACATGGCTGATACCCGGACCGGACTACGTTCAATTCGGCGTGCTCCACTTCTTCGGGATTGCGTTCATGATCGCTCCCTTCTTCTTAAGATTCCGCTTCATCAACCTGATTCTGGGCATTGCTGTGATGGTAATGGGTTTCTACCTTCAGGACATTCGTTTCGATTTTCCCTGGCTGTTCTGGCTGGGGCTGATGCCACAGGGCTTTGGCTCAGTAATGGACTACATGCCGCTGCTGCCCTGGTTCGGCCTTTTCCTGGCCGGGATGTTCTTCGGCAAAATCCTCTACCCGCAGGGGAACAGAAGGTTTAGTATTCCTGACTTCAACAACCGTATTGTCTCAGCTTTGACTCTGCCGGGAAGACATCCGCTCGGAATATACCTTGCCCAGTGGCCGGCAAT
>Ga0299915_10002907_pt1 | contig 12423 bp, 9 predicted proteins | sample RVTome_13_FD_200263 | JGI IMG/M metagenome (GOLD analysis project Ga0299915, IMG submission 200263) | Soil microbial communities from uranium-contaminated site in the Upper Colorado River Basin, Wyoming, United States - RVT92D227 (version 2) ...
TGGCAGCCCGGATCACAAGCCTTTTTCGATGCTATCGCCGTCATTTCTGTCCAATAGAGGCAACCTTACGGTAACTAACCGAGATGGCGAATGCTTTTTGCGACGGCCTGCAAGCCACCGCACTCCAAATTCCCGCCTCTACGAGGTTGTTTTGGAGTGCGAAAGCGCACCGTCGCCATAGCGGCATAGCCGCAGGCTATGGTGCGTCGGCGACTTGCTTTCGTCGTGCCGCAGGCAGACTCGCCGAGGCGAGCTTTCATATAGCGCCCGCCGCAGGCGGGCTGCCCTATTGCACGCATCCGTACGAAACTGGGTAACGGTGAGCTTCGGCTCGGATTGACACGACAAGGTAACTATGTCATTATGACATAAAGTCATAACTGGGGACGGGGAATGACAGACAAGCACATGGGAGTCGCGGAAGTCAAACGCCGCTTTGCGGATGTGGTGGGAGAGGTAGTTCACGGCAAGAAGCGAATAATTGTCGAACGCCGCGGGCGGCCCGTCGTGGCCATCGTTCCGTTGGAAGAGAGCGGCGGGCTGCGCCCTCCCGGCCAGCGCCTCGCGGCCGCCATCGGTTGCGGCGGCAAAGCGGGAGAGGAGTTCCGCCGGCTGATGTCTCAGGTGATTTCGCGGCGCCATCGCCGCTTGCCCCGGCGCCTGGCGGAGCGGCGACGATGATACTGGACACGGATCTCCTGAGCGCCGTCGTCTCTCCCCAGTGCCCTCCTCGTGTCGCCCGCGAGTTGGAGAGCGTGCAAGGCGCTCTCTACACTACGACCATCAACTGGGCCGAGATCTGCTGCGGTCTGGCTCGTCATTCGAGCGGGAAGCGGCTGCGGGAGCGTTATGAGAGACTGGTGCTGCCCGCGCTCGAAATCCTCGATTTTGATCAAGCCTGCGCGGAAGTCTATGGCCTGCTGCGGGCCGATCTGGAAAGCAAAGGCCTGAGCCTCGGAGAAGCCGACCTCATGATCGCTGCCGTCGCCCTTCGCCACAACCTCCCGTTGGTTTCCGGCAACACTCGCCACTTCGCCCGCGTGCCGGGTTTGACTCTCATCAACTGGCTGGCTTCGGACTAGCCGGCCCGATTCGGACGCCCTCCCCATTCACTGCTTCTTTTTACATCCATTTTACATTGGCGAAACGCCGGCGAAATCCCGCTGCGGTATCTTTCCAGTGGGAAGGATGGAGAACGGCCATGAACGGGATCAACCCAGGCGACACGGCGTTTGTTCTCTTGAGCGCGGGGCTGGTGATGCTCATGACCCCGGGCCTCGCCCTCTTCTACGGAGGCATGGTGAGGGCGAAGAACGTCCTGGGAACCATCATGCACTCCTTCTTCATCCTGGGAATGGCCTCGGTCCTCTGGGCGCTCTTCGGCTACACTCTCGCATTTGGGCCAGATGCCGGGGGGTTCATTGGGCGGCTTGATTGGTTGGGCCTGCGTGGCGTCGGCCAGGTTCCAAATGCCGATTACGCCGCCAACCTCCCGCATCTGGCCTTCATGATCTTTCAGTGCATGTTCGCGGTAATCACTCCCGCGCTCATCACGGGCGCCTTCGCGGAGCGCATCAAGTTTTCCGGCTTCGTCCTCTTCACCGCCCTCTGGAGCCTTCTGGTCTATAGCCCGGTGGCGCATTGGGTCTGGGGCGTCGGCGGATGGATCCGGAATCTCGGGGCAATGGATTTTGCCGGCGGCACAGTGGTGCACGTCAACGCCGGCGTCGCCGCCCTCGCCGCCGCCCTCGTGGTAGGCCGAAGAAAAGGCTACGGGCATGACACCCTGGTTCCCCACAACCTGCCCCTGACCGTCCTGGGCGCAGGGATGCTCTGGTTCGGTTGGTTCGGCTTCAATGCCGGAAGCGCCCTCGCCGCCAACGGTCTGGCGGCCAGCGCCTTCGTGGTGACCAACCTGGCTGCGGCAACCGCGGCGGTCGCCTGGGCCGTGGCGGAATGGCTCCACCGCGGCAAGCCGACCACCCTGGGCGCGGTTTCGGGTTGTGTCGCGGGGCTGGTGGCGATCACTCCCGCCTCCGGTTTTGTGGGGCCGCCGGCGGCCATGATAATCGGCCTGCTCGCCGGCGCGGTTTGCTACGGCGGAGTGCTGGCAAAAGGCAAACTGGGCTATGACGATTCCCTCGACGTGGTCGGCATCCACGGCGCCGGTGGTGTGTTGGGAGCACTTCTCACCGGGGTATTCGCCTCAAGAGCCATCAATCCGGCCGGAGCCAACGGAATCCTCTTCGGCGGCGGAGCGAGCGTCTTTGCAGTTCAAGCCCTGGCCGTGATTGCGATCATGCTCTACAGTTTCGCGGTCAGTTTCCTCCTCCTCAAAGTGGTGCAGATGACAATCGGCCTCAGGGTGCCGGAAGAAGATGAAGAGACCGGCCTGGATCTCTCTCAGCACAACGAAGTGGGGTATGCCATATAGCCCGCTCAACCCGCCTCCGCCAAGGCTTCCGCCTTCGTTGAAACTTCGGCGGACAAGTCGGCGGGCAAGCGCTTAACGCTTAACGCTTAATGGGGTTATCAATATGAAAATGATCATCGCGGTAATCAGGCCCGATAAACTCCAGCAGACCAAGCAGGCTCTGGCCGATGCCGGAGTCACCGGCCTCACTGTTACCGATGTGCGCGGCCACGGCCGGCAAAAGGGCCGCACCGAATTCTACCGCGGCTCCGAGCACAAGGTTGACCTGTTGCCCAAGGCGCGGCTGGAGATCGTCGCCACGGATGCCGCGGTGGCCGGCATCGTCAACGCCATCGTCGCCACCGCCCGGACTGGGGGAATAGGAGATGGCAAGGTCTTTCTTTTGCCCGTGGAGGAAGTGATCCGTGTGCGCACCGGAGAGAGGGGCGATGACGCGGTATGACGGCAGCGCAGGACGCAGGTCTAAGGCCTGTGTTTGCAGATACACGCGAAAAGGAGAAATGAGCAATGACGCCTAAAGGAGTACTGAAGCACACCGAGAGGAAAGAGTCGGAGACGGCGCCCCGGCGCGGCCGCGGCGACGCCGGCAGGGTCAAGAGGATAAACGCTGGGGCCGGAGAATCCTTGTTAGCACGGCAGGAAATACTTGGGGAGGTTGACATAGAAATGCAGAAGCCAGACAAGAAGCGAGACAAGGAATATGTCCTCAAGCAGGTGCATGACCATGATGTGAAATTCATCCGCATGTGGTTCACCGATATTCTGGGTTTTCTGAAGAGTTTCTCCATCACCGTGGAGGAACTCGAGGTCGCCCTGGATGAAGGAATGGGATTTGACGGTTCCTCCATAGAGGGTTTCGCCCGCATAGACGAAAGCGACATGATTGCCAAGCCCGATCCCACCACTTTTACCCTCCTTCCCTGGAGGCCGACGGAAGAGAGCCGGGTGGCCAAGATGTTCTGCGATATCTTGCTGCCAAATGGCACCCCCTATGACGGCGACCCCCGCAATGTCCTCAAGCGGAACTTGAAGCGCGCCGCGGAGATGGGCTATACCTTCTATGTCGGCCCGGAACTGGAGTATTTCTACTTCCGCTCCGCAGAAGGCCGCCCCGAGGTGCTCGACCAGGGAGGCTATTTCGACTTGACCCCGCTCGATGTCGCCAGCGACCTCAGGCGGGACACCGTCCTTGCCCTGGAGGCCATGGGCATCGGGGTGGAGTACAGCCATCACGAAGTCGCCCCCAGCCAGCACGAGATTGACATGCGCTATACCGATGCCCTCACCATGGCCGACAGTGTCATGACCTACCGCCTCGTGGTAAAGGAGATCGCCCTCAAGCACGGCTGCTACGCTACCTTCATGCCCAAACCCCTCTTCGGGCAGAACGGCTCAGGGATGCATACCCACATGTCCCTCTTCCGCGGCGAAAAGAACGCCTTCTTTGACCCCAAGGGCAAGTATCATCTCTCCGACCTCGCCAGGCACTTCGTCGCCGGCCTCCTCCAACACGCTTCGGAGATCACTTCTGTGACCAACCAATGGGTCAACTCTTACAAGCGCCTCGTCCCCGGCTATGAAGCGCCCGTATATCTCTCCTGGGCCATCCGCAACCGCTCGGACCTCATCCGCGTGCCGGAATACAAGCCCGGCAAGGAAAAAGCGGCACGGATTGAATATCGCTCCCCCGACCCGGCCTGCAACCCCTACCTCGCCTTTGCGGTGATGGTCGCCGCGGGTCTTGAAGGAATAGAAAAGAAATACCCCTGCCCGGAACCGGTGGAGAGAAATGTCTATAAGATGGGCGCAGAGGAGAGGGAAGCGCTCGGAATCTGCTCACTGCCCGACAGCCTGGAAGAAGCGCTTCACCTCACCGAAAAGAGCGCTTTAGTGCGCCGCGCCCTGGGGGACCACGTCTTCTATGCTTTTCTGGAGAACAAGAAGATAGAGTGGGAGAATTACCGCGCCTACGTGACCGATTACGAAATCCAGCGCTATCTGCCGATACTGTGAGGTCAGTTCTGCGTTCTGAGTTCTTGGTTCTGAGATCCGAGTTGGGGTTGTGGGTCTTTTCTCTCAACTCACAACTCACAACTCTCCTACCTTCTCCTCTTCGCCTGAAGCGCAAAATCGCTCCAGGTCGTCTCACCGGCGCTCACCGCAATTGCATCGCGGCTCTGGTTGAGGTAACTACTCGCCGTGATCCGTATGGAATAGGCTCGGGGCGCGAGCCCGGTGATCAAGTATTCGCCGGTTTGCAGATCGCTTGTCGCCCGGCCGGCGATTCTCTTGCCGGAGTAGGCCGTCAGCTTCGCGAGTACGGCCGCTCCGCTCACCGCATCTCTCACCCTTCCTGCAATGGCCCCCGGCGGAACCACCGGATCAACGCCCACATTGAAATCCACTGCAGGCCTATCACAGCCGGCGGTCACCAGGATCTTGACCTTGGTTGCGCTTTTGGCGAAATATGCGGCGGTCACAGTGTAGAGGCCGGCCGGCAGATTGGGCAGCCGATAGTTGCCATCTACCCGGCTGAAGGTGGAGTAGGCGGGGCCTCCGCCCGCGGGAACCGCGGTCACAAGAGCATCGGCGGGAATCCAGTTGCGATACTGCACCTGTCCCGTTATGCAGCCAACGCTCGCCTGCCGATTGTCAAGGCCGGCCATCGTAGCATAGACATTGATGCGGCCGTAGCCGAGCGTCGGCTCCCAGCCGCCGTCCGGAGTGGAGGCGACATTATCCGCGCCTTTCTGAATCGCTTGATAGACCTCCAGAGGCGAGGGGTAGTTCCCGCTGACCGCGCGCCGGTAGTCGGCATAAAGCGCCGCCAGGCCCGCGGCGTGAGGGGTCGCCATGGAGGTCCCTGCCAGGTAGTCATAGTAACCGAAACAGTAATAGGGAGGCCGGGTCAGAGGGACCGAATAGGTCGGCATCGTTGACCAGATATCCATATACCAGCCGATGGCGGAGTCGAAGTCTCCTCCCGGCGCGGCGATCCCCACGTATTCTCCCCAATTGGAATAGGAGGCCCGCGTATCCCGCAGGCCCGTGGCGGCGACCGCCAATACCCGGTTGCACGCCCCCGGGTAAGTGGGAATATCACCCCGGCCGTCGTTTCCCGCCGCCGCCACTACCAGCGCACCCTTTGACCAGGCGTAATTTATGGCGTCTTGTTCGGTTTGCGAATAGAAGTAGGAGCCCAGAGAAAGGTTTATCACCCTTGCTCCCCGGTCAGCGGCATAGATTATCGCCCGCGCCACATCCAGCACACTGCCGCTCCCCGAAGCATCCAGCACCTTCAGGGCGATTATCCGGCTGTTGTAGCCGACTCCGGCGATGCCGCCTCCGCCTATTTGATAAGAAGGGCCGTTATTCGCCGCCGCGGCGATGATTCCGGCCACATGGGTGCCGTGGCCGAATTCATCCCTGAAATCAAGATAGGGCCCCCAGTAGGCCGAGACAAGATTGGCCGATTCCGCGAAATCAATCTGGCCCCCGAAGGCCGCATCCGCGCTGCTTCCTCCGGCATTCATGAAGTCGGCATGAAAGGGGTCAACGCCCGTGTCAATCACCGCTACCTTGATCGCCTCCGCGGGCTTGGTCGAAGCAGTGTAATAGACCCCGGGCCAGATTGACCACCCGGCCAGAGCCTCGATTCTGTACAGGCTCCATTGATACCAGGTCGCCTGCCCCGGCTCCAGTGGCAAAAAGTAATCAACTCCATCATAAGCGGGATCATCCGGGGGCGAGAGTTCAAGGGGAAAACGCCGGTAATTCGGCTCCGCATAGCGAACTTCGGGAAGCCTTCTCAGCCTCTCCGCCGCCTCTTTGGGCTTTTCTCCCTCCGGCAGTCTGAGCACTCCCGCCCGGAGGACCGGCAGTTCATCGGAAACTCTCCAGCCGACGCGGCCCGCCAGCGCCCTCACCGAGGGACTGCCGGGTCTCGCCCGCATCGCCACAATCACCTGGTCGGGAAGGTATTCCTGGGGCCGCAGAGGATTTGCCGCAGCCTCCACGTCGCCACACCAGAGGCACGCGCAAAGCACCGCGCCCCAAAACGCCAATCTCCCGCGTCGGCCAATAACAAAAAAAGACCAGGCCAATCCCCTCATCGCTTCCGCCTCCTGCGAGAAGCCGCGCTTCAGGGTCTGGCAGGGCCCTCTTTTCGATTACATTACTTCTATTCCGCAGTTTATCCCTCGATTCACCCTTCCTCCAGGCGAAGTGATACACTCAAGCGTTCGGCGGCAATCATCTCCTCCGGGGTGTTGATATTGAAAAGGGAAACCAGTTGGGGGTCAAAATGCCGCAATTCCTCGGCCTTCACCAGGCGGACTTTCACCATCTGGAAAAACGAGGTAACCCGTCTTTCTCCCGCTTCCAGCGTCTGGTGAATCGCCTCCAGGCAAGCCCGTGAATATACCCCGCACAGGGGGTGGAGTCCGTCCTCCCCGGCCGGCACGACCACATCCTGCCCTTCCGCCATGGCCATCAGCCCTTCCGCCAGCCGGGGCCTGAGAAAAGGCGTATCACAGCCCGCCACGAAGTTTTTCTCCTCTCGAGCCGCCCGCAGGCCCGCGTATAGAGCGCCCAGGGGACCGCAGCCCTCCGGTTCGTCGGTCACCAATCGGGCCCAACTTGGCGTGCTCTGCGGAGGAATCGGGGCCACAACCAGAATTTCCGCGAACCGGCCGCGAAGCGCCCCAACAACCCACTCCAGCAGGCGCTTGTCTCCCAGCCTCAAATCCGCCTTGGGAGAGCCCATGCGTCTGCTTTTGCCGCCGGCCAGGACAATCGCACCCATGCTTGGAGTATAGCAAATCCGCCCCGGCTCAGCCGCGGCGCCAGCCCCGAATCCGCCCGCCATCTCAGCCTTGCTCCCGATTATGGAAGAATATGAACGCCGGTATAAGCCGGGTTGAGCGGCCCAGAGGCCTCTCCCTCCGATTCTATTGGCATAATACTTAATCTTTACTGGCTGATTCCGGCAGGAAACAGGCAATAATGAGGGCGCTTAATATTCTTCGGCTGCCTTTCTTGCGCGTCAGAAGAGAAGAGCAGACGGACCCTCTCACTCAGGTGGAACGCACCGAGGAGCGCCTCTGGCTCCTCGCCTTGCTGCTCATCTTCCTGCTCTCAGTAGGCCTCTTTCTTCTCAGCGCGGCCCAGGACATGGCAAGTTACCCGGGGAGCGCGACCGCGGATTTCGTCGCCCCTCTCGCCGCCGTCCTCGGCAGCGATGTCACCACCAGTTTCCTGCTGGTCATGGTGCTGCTGATCTGCGCCTATTTCCGGGAAAGGCTGATTGCCCGCCGCATCGAAAACCGCCGCCTCGTGGAGAGCCTGTGCGCCGCCAATGTCGCCCTCGAGCGCCGCAGCCACCAACTCGCCACCTGGGGAGAACTCAGCCATGCCCTCATCGCCAACTATGACCTCCCCTCCCTGCTGGATCTCATCGTCGCCACCGCCATTGAGGTTACCCAGTCGGAAAAGTCCTCCGTCATGCTTCTGGACGAGGAGCGAAAAGAACTCCACATCGCCGCCGCCAGGGGCCTCAGCGAGGAAGTCATCACCAATACCCGCATCCGCATGGGACAGGGAATCGCCGGTTGGGTGGCGCAAAAGGGAGAGCCGCTCTTGCTCACTCGCAGCAATCCCGATTCCCGCCTCCGCGAAAGGCTGCGAAGAGAAGAGATCGCCTCTGCCATCTCTGTTCCCCTGCGCGTGGAGGCGATCGTTGTCGGCACCCTGAATGTCAGCGAATCCCACCGCCTTCAGGAGTTCGGCCAGGAGGACCTGCGCTCCCTCTCCGTCTTCGCCAATCAGGCCGCCCTGGCCCTGGAAAAGGCCCACCTCTACCAGCAATCCGAGGCCCAGTTGGAGAAGATGCTGCGGCTCCTCGGGGAACTCCAGAGCACACAGCAGCAACTGATTCACACCGAAAAACTCGCCTCCGTCGGCACCCTCGCCGGAGGCGTCGCCCACGAGATAAACAATCCCCTCATGGTGATCCTGGGCCGCACGGAACTCCTTCTACTGCAGGACGGTCTCCCCGAGGCTGTGCGCAAGAATCTCGATATCATACGGGGCGAAACCTGTCGCATCTCCGAAATCGTCCGCGGGCTGCTCACCTTCTCTCGCCGCAGCCGCGAAAACACCTTTGAGCAGGTGAACGTGAATGACGTAATCGAGAAGACCCTTGCCCTCACCGAACATCAACTCAACGGCGACAACGTTACGGTCATCCGACAACTTCAGCCCGATCTGCCCACCATCGAGGCGAACGCGGGTCAACTCCAGCAGGTCTTCACCAACCTGGTCATAAACGCCCACCAAGCGATGCCCCAGGGAGGAACTCTCACCGTCCGCACCGCCAGAGTCTCAGAGGACCAGGTTGTCACCGAGTTCGAGGATACCGGCTGCGGCATCTCCAAGGAAAACCTCCAGAAGATCTTCGATCCCTTCTTCACAACAAAAGAAGAAGGCAAAGGAACCGGCCTGGGCCTTTCCGTCAGCCACAATATCATTGAGCGCCACGGCGGCGATATCGGCGTCACAAGCGAATCCGACAAAGGGACCTGTTTCACCATCCAGCTTCCGGTCGCCGGAGCCGCCCGCGCCTCCGCCCTCATCGCCGCAGCCGAAGAACAACTCGCCGTCGCCCAGCCCGTCTAGCCTCGCCTGCCTTGAATATCCGATGTTTGTAGGGCGGGGGTTGCCCCTGGGCTCCGAAGCTTCAGCGAAGGAGGCGGCCCCCGCCGGATTGGTCTCCACCATATCCACCATGTTATTCCGGGACAGAGGACTAGCCTCGCCTGCAGCCGCAAAACGAAGCCTCCTCTCTCTCCTTCGTGCACCGACGCCACCTCTGATCCCCCTTCTTACTAAAATTGAGAGATTTCTCGCGGGAGCAGAAGGAACTAATGGATTGGTTGCAGAAAAAGGCTATCTCGGGCAGGAGGCAAATGCAGGAGAAGGGTAGTTCGCCATTGTGTAAGGCAAGGAGCAGATTCCAGCACCTCCCCTGAACTGGCAGTGCGGGCAATGGTTGGTGTCAAAGCGAGATTTCCTGTTGTTTCCCGCGGCAGAAAGCGGTTGGTTAGACCGAGGCCCTGCGGTATCGCGTGGTGAGCCGCCGAGACTCCTCGCGGAGTGTGAGTGTCTCGGGTGGGCGACGACTGAATCCCCGTATCAGCCGAGACGAGATGTGCGCGTGCTGTTGACACGAGAGAAGACCTAGCGCCATTTGGCAAGGCCAGAATCCAGGGCGGTAAAGAGCGCGACTGCGCTCTTCAGACTATCTCAGGAGGAGCAAGTATGTCAAAGTTGACCCTGTTCGTCGTAGTGGTGGTTTCGCTGCTCATCTTTGTAAGCAGGGGGGTGGCCATTGGCGCAACCATCCTTCCGTACCCCGGTCGGCCCTGTGCGACTGACAGAGGAACGAACCTCGACACTCCGATTGATAGCGGAGGCGGATGGGAAGTGTATCCGGCTGGTATGAGTCATGTTGAGGCTTTGGCGGCTGTTGACGGCAATAGGATCCACACCGGAACCACCTTCACGGGGACGCGAAACGAAATCCTCTGGTTCAACCAGATAGAGAGAACGGGACCTTTTCGCCGAATAGAGATATGGGTAGTGGGTTATCAAGGCGATAGACCTGACATGGGAGGTTGTTCAGCGACTGTGAACCTTAGAGGGGCTCAGACTTCGTCTTCCGGATTCGGGCTGCCTCCTGGCCTCAAGTACTTTATGGGGAGTAGTTCCGGTATCAGATGTGTCACCTATTTCGCGCCCTCCGAAAACCCTTGGACGCAGAGCGAAATCAACAATCTGGTATTGACTCTTATCGGTGTTGATAACATTGACTACCAAGAGATCAACCTCGAAAAGGTATGGGTAAGAGTGTATGAGACCGACACTCCGTATTGGCGAGGAGAGTGTAAATGGAAACGGTATTCGGCGGATAACGCCGCCCCTCTTGATGTTACACTCTCTCGCTTAGAAGAATATGATCAGCGTTACCTTCCCAACCACAATCCTTTCCTTTGCGCGCAAACTGACGGCAACTACCTTTACGTTTCCGCTGGAGGCACTGGTCAACAGAATCCGCCCGTCAGTTCAACTTTCAACTTGGGCAGATATCTCACTGGGTCTGACGTAACGGTGTCGGTATATGCGCTCAGAGGGCGCTCGATGCCGGATATCTACATGATAGCCAAGGTAACGCCGTTCGACCAAACGAATCCAGTGACCGTCTATCAAGGCTACTTGGGGTTCCCGGGCAGCCCCCCAGGGGGCCCCCCCACTCCCTCTTATGCTACTAGAAGCCGCACCTTATACGACCTGCCTGGGGGCGACCTTACTGTGACACTACAGTCCTATGACAGCAGCATCAATAACTCGAACTTCAGGACAATGATTGACAAGCTATGGGCAACAGCATCCTTCTCGGCCGAGATATCGGTGTATCCCGTTGGCAATAGCAATATCAGCGGCTCAAATTACAGTGGGACTGATATATGGCTTGATACGCGGATCAGCGGTGCGACTCCCGGCGCGCTTCTCGTGCCCAGCATCTTTCTCGGCGATACGGAGATGGCAAGCACCTACCTTCATGTCAATGTGTCTCCGGAGTTTCCCTCTATGCAGCCAGAACTTCAGATTGATTCCTCCGGATGGTGGGAAGGGATCATCAATCTAGACACCGATCACCGCATCATGGACAGTTCTCCTCAGGCCCAGGGGGACCTTTGGGTGAAGTTCACCATGGGCGGCCAGGACGTAGGCAATAGCAATCTCATCCAGGGTGTCACACTATACAATAAGGCCTACGTTCTTGATGATCCAAATCTCCTATACGGAAGCGAGATGGCGGACCACGTTGAATCCATGTGCTCAGATATGAAGCATAGTCGGCGGGGAAGCGAAACCGATGATTGGGGAATGATCTCAGACCTTATTCCCACGTATACGGTTTTCTACATATATGGACACGGTGGCTACGATGAGAAGGAGCATGAGACGTACTTCAAGGACTGTGGAGGCGTAGAAGATGTGGGCTCAGGCCTTGTCGGAATGGCGATCGACGCTCTTAAGCCCCGATGGAATTACCCAGAATATAATTTCGTCCACATAGACGCGTGCAACGTCGCGAACTACGACGATATGGCAAGAGCCTTCGACATTCTGCGCGAGGATGGGAGCATTAGGGCCAACCGCGCATATCTTGGCTGGCAAGGGTACAGTGTGGACTATTGGAGCAATGCCAATTGGACAAGGGATGTTTGGACTCAGCTCCGCGACCACGCTTGTGTGGGAGACGCTGTTGACTACGCCAATGACCAGCACCACGCGGAGGTGGGAACGGGCCGCATATACGGCGATGAGGCGACAACGCTTTTCGGCGTATACGGTCACCCCGACTACTGAGACAACCAAACGGAAAGGAGATACTCAAAATGCGAAGACTAATAGCACCGTGTCTTGCTCTGGTTTTGCTTCTTGCCTTGGGGGGACGATTGGAGGCGCAAAAGCCCGGCGCGGCGATACCGAGCGGCGACCATGCCGTTCAGCGCGCCCACAAGTTCTTCAAAGACGTTGGATGGACATTGACGGAAGAGACTCAGGTAAGATTCCCACTTTCCAAAGAGCGCCCTCACTTTTGGCAGGTGCGCAGCGGCGATCTCGCTGCGGAACTGAACAGCGCAACTGGCAGAATTCAGTACGCGGGAAGAAGAAACGTCCTCAAGGATAGACGGGAGGACGTGATCAACCTGACAGAGGAGTTAGCGAAAGAGCGAGCCGTTTACTACCTTGGGCTTGCCGGGCTTCCGCTTGCCGAGGCCAAGTTGCACTCCAACAAACCAATAAATTACTCGGGGCAACCGGGCAAGACGAGATGGGGAATCGTATATCGGAGAATCTATAAGGGATTCCCGAGCATGTGGGATTTCATAAGAGTGACTCTCGATCCAATGGACGGCTCG
>Ga0299915_10002909_pt1 | contig 12421 bp, 13 predicted proteins | sample RVTome_13_FD_200263 | JGI IMG/M metagenome (GOLD analysis project Ga0299915, IMG submission 200263) | Soil microbial communities from uranium-contaminated site in the Upper Colorado River Basin, Wyoming, United States - RVT92D227 (version 2) ...
GGAGATCCTCAACGGCATCGACATGGTCGCCGACGACCTGGACCTGAACCTGACGATGACCGCCCCGACGTTCAGGATCCGGCTCCTCCAGATCGGGGGGGAATGAGACGCGTCGCGCCGGTGACCATGCCGATCCGTCCTTCCCAGATCCTCTGCTCGCGGAGAGCCGCCAGGGGGCTTCGCTGGAGGAGAGACAGCCCCATGTGGCAGAACAGGTGGCAACGGTCCCGGCACTCCGGGATATCCCCCCGCGTCCTTCGCCCGGACTCGAGGGCCGCAGGATAGCTGCCGGCCGCGAGAATATCGGCGTCGGCCCAGCCGAGCTCGAGGCAGGGATAATAGAGCTTCCCGTCGGGCCGGATGACCGGCATCAGGAGGGGATGGCAGCGGAAGGGACGGAAGTCCCGGACCGCGCGGAAATAGCCGGGAACCCCCATGACGCGCGCGCCGCGACGCTTCGCGGCGGAGATCCGGTCCACGAGATCCCGGTACCGGGCGTTGCCCCTCAACGCGGGGTGGACGGTCATCCCGATGATCTGCGGCGAGAACTGGAATCCGCAGCGCTCGTCTTCCGCGAGGGCCAGCACCTTCTCGACCTCATCGAGGTTGTCCGGCATGGCCACGACCCCCAGGACGACCCGGGGACCCTTGTCCTTGCGCCCGGCCAGGGCGTAGGCCAGGGCTTCCCGAACGGACTCGGCGTGATCCCTGCCGCCGAGGATCTCGGCGAGCTTGCCCGGGTCGAGAGCGTCGACGCTGAGGATCAGGACATCACAGAGCCTCAGAACCTCCGGCCGGTCGGGCAGGTCCGCCCCCTTGGTATTGAGCGTCACATGGAAGCCCCGGGCGCGCGCCTGTTCGAGGACGTCCTCGAGGTCCGGACGCACCAACGGCTCGCCGCCGGTGACGTCGAGCGAGCCGGACTCCCGGCGGAGGATCCCGAAAAGCCGGCCGGCTTCCGCCGCGGAAAGCTCGGAGATCCGCGAGTCCTTGAAGGGAGCCCCTCCGCCGTCGCTGCAGTACGGACAGCTCCAGGCGCAGCGGTGCGTGACAAAAAAGGAGAAGAGCAGGGGCCGCGCCGGCTCTTTCCCGAGCGCCAGAGCCCCCAGGTTGCCGAGATAGCTGGCCCGCATGAGGGGGTCGGGTCCTCCTGTTCAGCGTCTGCGATATTCCTCGAGAAGCCTGGCCGCGTCCGCCTTGTCCCTCCGGCCTTCCGGGAGGACGGTCGGATAGGGCTCGATCTCCAGGAGCCGTTCCAGAGTGCGGATGGACAGGGCCCGCTCCCCGAGCGCCCAGTACGTTTCCGCAAGGTAGAGAAGGTTCGTCGTCGTCCGCGAGCAGTAATTCCCCGCCTTCTCGAGATACGTTCGGGATCTCGCCAGGCTCCCCCCGAAGAATCGGGGAACCTTGAAATAGATCCGTCCCATGGCGACGTAGACCGCCCCGCAATCAAAGCCGTCGTCGATCCGGATGGCGGCGTTGAGCTCGCGCAGGATGTCGTTGCGCAGGGACAGGGATTTGAGGACGCCCCGGGCCTGGCCGTATTCACCGGTGCACGCCGCGAGCCAGAAATGGCCTTCCACGCTCTCCGGCCTGAGGCGGACCGCTTCTTTGGCTTCGGCGATGGCGTCGGCGAAGGCCCGCGTCTTCTCCTTTTTGGCCTCGACCGCGCGGCCGACGAAAAAAAGAGCTTTGGCGGCCTTCCAGCGGGCGTCGTACAGACCCGGGTCGCGGCGCGCGGCCTCGCGGTACTTTTCGACCGCGAGCCGGGCCCGGTCGAGGTCCTCCCGCTGCTCGTAGTGCGCGTCCCCTTCGGCGACGAGCGCGGCCGGGTCCTGAGGAGCGGCCGGACCGGCGAGAAGCAGGACGAGGAGAAGTCCCAATGTCCCCTGCATCGCCATGACGGGCGCCTCCGCGCGGCCAGTTCATTCTATGGTCTCCCGATGGACGAAATCAAGCGCCCGTCTTGCTGGCCCTCCGGAAATGGGTTATAGTTGGCGGGAAGCCGCTCCGCGGCATGCCGCCGGGGGAGGGACGATGCGCCATCGCGTCAGGAACCTGATCGTCGTCACATCGGGTATCGCAGTCCTGGGCCTCCTGCCCGCGGTTCTTTATCGGACCCAGTACGGCGGCGTCACGCACGTGTCGCCCCGAGCCGCCAAGGAGATGCTGGTCTCCCGGCCGGAGGGGACCGTCTTGCTGGACGTCCGCACGCCCGCCGAATTCGACCAGGGCCATTTGAAGGGAGCGGTCAACTGGCCGCTCGCCGACATCTTGCGGCAGACCTCCCGGGAAGGCGTGCCGGAACCGCTGAGGGGAAAGACGATCGTCGTGCTCTGTCGGGGAGGCGTCCGCAGCGTCAAGGCCGCGCGTCATCTGCCGTCCCTGGGCCTGACGGACGTTCACAACGTCCGCGACGGGATGATCGCCTGGACGGCCGACGCGAACAATCCTGCCGGCCGGGAATTCAACACGCTGATCCGGAGCGACGGAAGCACGGAAGGCCTCCCGGAGAGGCCGGCGACCTTCATCGAACAGCTCGCGCTCGTCGTCTCGAGCTTCGTCTTCAAGCCGGTCTACATGCTTGTCGCCATGGCCCTGGCCATATTCATCTGGAGAAAGAAGGTCAAGGCGTCCGACCTTCGGATCCTGGGAGCCGGCCTGGCCCTGTTCTCCCTGGGCGAGATCGCCTGCTTTATCAACTACAACTTCTTTAACGGCAGGTCCCTTGTCTTTGACTACCTTCACAGCTGGGGGATGGTCCTTTCCTTCGGCTTCACCACGTTCGCTCTGTTCGAAGCCTTGGACACGCGCCTCATCCACTTCAGCCAGGCCCAGGAGCGCTGCGCCTTCTTGCCGCTCTGCCGGCAGTGTTACAAGACAGGCGGCGCCGCCTGCCGTCTCTTCCGGGTCTTCCTCTATCTGTCCGCGGCGGGCGCGGCCCTGACCCTGATGCCCCTGACCGCCCACCCCATCCCGGTGTCGTACAACACGCGCATTTTCGGGACGTTCGTCAATTTCGCCAATACCATCCCGTTCCAGCAGTTCGAGATCCTCTATTGTCCGCTGGCGGCGGCCCTGCTCTTCCTCGCGGCCGGCCTGGTGCTGCTGTTCCATCAGAGGCGGCCGTCGGTCCCGGCCAAGGTCCTCTTCGCGGGCGCGAGCGGCTATCTCGGATTCTCGTTCTTCAGGCTCTTCCTCTTCGCCCCTTATCGCGATAACGTGGTCTGGCAGTTCTTCTGGGAGGAGGCGACGGAGATCATCTTCATCTCCGGCGTCGTGGTCGTATTCTGGCTGTTCAGGAAGGGGCTTTTTCCGAAGAACGAGCACCCTCCGGCCTAGGGCGAAAGAACACGTTGTATGTGCAGGCCGGCATGAGCCGGCCGTCGGGCAGGGGGTAGTGGTTACAGCATTTGACGGCCCTGGCGAGGTCGTAATTATCCTCATCCATGAAATGATGGATGAAGATGGACTTGATCCACCGTTCCCCTGCGGCCAGCGCCTGACGCGGCGAAAATCCCTGTCCCGGGCAACACACCTCGTCAAACATCCTTCGGACGGTCGCCAGGACCTTTCGGGAGTCCGGCGCGGCGCCGCTCGAGCTCCAGATCTGATAGAGGCAATCCTTGATCTTCTCGAATGATTCGATCTCCAAGCCGGGCAGGGACCTGTTCTTGACGATGTCCATATAGGATCCGACGGGGACCAGCCTCGGCAGGGGGACCGATCCTCCGTCGGCGAGCCTGAGGATGTAGGTCAGGACGAAGCAGGCCGGATGGGAGCAGGGAAGCGGCAAGAAGTCATCGGTCCGGAGCCTCCCGCCCGACGACGCGGCGAGGAGGCGGACGACGTCGGGAATGGTCAGCCGGTCCATGGGATCGAACCCGCTTCCCCGGCAGCTTCCCGTGAACGATAGAGGCTGGACCATCAGGCTGACCACGTGATCGCTCCTGAAGAAATACTCCAGGATCGGGCCGAATTCGCCCTCATTGGCGTCCTTCCCCGCGGTCATGACGAGCGAGACGGGGGCCTTGCGGGCTTCCAGCTTGTCCAGGAGCTTCAGCTTTGCGGCGAGGATGTCCGCGCCGCGCAGCCGGGGATAGACCTCCCTCGAGAATCCGTCGAACTGGAGCGAAACGAGGACGTTGCGGTCCACGAGGAAATCGAGGAGGCGGTCGTCCTCCGCGAGCCTTAGGCCGTTGGTGCTGATGGTCGTGCGCAGGATCTCCGGCCGGGCGCAGAGGTCGACGACGTCGCGGATCCTCCGATGAAGCGTCGGCTCGCCGCCGCTGAGGTTGATGAGATTGAGGGTCCCTTCGGACCGGATGAGCCCGTCGAGGATCTTGCGGATCTCTTCGAGGTCGAGGTCCCGTTGCGCGCGCCTGCCCCGGCCTCCTCCGACCAGGCAGACCGGGCAGTCGAGATCGCACCGCTCCGTGATCTCGATGATCGGCAGACAGGTGTGCTGCTCGTGCGAGGGGCACAGCCCGCAATCCATCGGGCATCCCGCGGCGATCCGGGTCCGGAACTCGAAGGGGAGGGTGCCCGGCTTGATGCAGGACAGGCTGTTCACATAAGACTCCGCATCGGAGCTGACCAGTCCGGTCGCGGGGCCGTGCTCGGGACACGTGCGCTGGAGGAGGATCCGGCCCTCGGCCCGGATGACGCTGGCCGGGACGAGCTTCCGGCAGACCGGGCAGACCCCCCGCGTCTCGGCGATCGGCTCGGGATCCGTCCCGCCCCTCGAGCCGCGAGCGCCCTGGAGATACCCGGCGGCGTCTGCGGCGAGGAGCGTTTCGCCGGTCCCGTGCTCGGGGCAGACGTTCTGCTGGAAAGCCCGCCCTTCCCGCAGGACGATCTTGGCGTCGACGGACCGGCCGCAGGCCGCGCACCGTCCCGTGGTCAGGGTCCAGTAGGTGTGGTCGCGGTCGACCCGTGTTCTACTCGAGGACGGCATGCCGGGTCAGCTCCTTGAACGTCGCCCGCATCGTCCCGGGATCGGCCAGAGTGTCGAGCGGGGTGAAGGCGCAGACGCAGTTCTCTCCCCGGCCGATGAGCCGCCCCTCCTTGAGGACCTCGGCCCGGAGGCAAGCCCCGTCCGGGTCGAGCGAAACGATCTCGATGTCGAGGGTCAACCGGTCGCCCGTCATGATGCTCTCGCGGATCTCGACCTTTTCCAGCCGGGCCAGGACCGGGACCTGCTCGAAATCCGTGCTGTACAAGACCAGCCAGGACGCCAGCTGGGCCACGGATTCGAGGACAAGCAGGCGCGGGAACTCCCCGGGCCGGGAGTAGGGGGAGCGAAGGAACCCTTCCTCGAAGGAAACGGTCTTCCTTCCCCGGGCGCGCCGGCTCCTGACCAGATGGTCGATGCGGTCGACGAACAGGAAGCGCATCTTCACAGACCCCCGTCGATCACGACGTTCTGGGCATTGATGTAGGAGGCGCGGTCCGAGCACAGGAAAGCGGCCAGGTCGGCGACCTCTTCGGGTCTCCCCGGGCGGCCGGCGGCGCAGTAGTTGAGATATTCTTTGAGCTTGACGTCGGGGACGTTGGCGGCGATGCCGGAATCCAGGAGTCCCGGGACGACCGCGTTGACCCGGATGCCGTAGCGGGCGAGCTCCTTGGCCAGCGAGACCGTGAAGCCGCAGATGGCCGCCTTGGCGGTCGCGTAGTGGACGGGGACTTCGAGCATCCGGCTCCCGGCGATCGAACCGACGTTGAGGATCGTCCCCGACCGCCGGAGGATCATCCGGCGGACGACCTCGCGGGTGACGACGAAGGGGCCTTTGACGTTGACCTCCATGAGCGCGTCCCAATCGGCTTCCTCGATCAGGGGGAATGGCAGGACCTGGGTCGTTCCGGCGTTGTTGACGAGGATGTCGATGCCGGCGAAGGCGCCGGCGACATCATCGACCATGGCGGCCACGGCGCGCGCGTCGACGACGGAGGCTTGGAAGGCCAGGGCCCGCCGGCCGTGGGCCTCGATCGTGCGCACGACCTCGTCCGCCCTGGACCTGTTCTTCAGGAAGCTGAAGGCCACGTCGGCGCCTTCGCGGGCGAAGACCTCGCAGAGCTTGCGGCCGAGGGCGCCGGTGCCGCCGGTGATCAGGGCCTTTTTGCCGTCAAGCAGCACGGGGTGCCTCCATCTGCTGCTTCACCAGCCGGAGGAACGTCCGCGCGGTGAAGAGGCGGGGGATGTCGCTCGGCCGGGAGACGGCGTCGAAGCGCCCGGAGGAGATCTCAGGGAGCTCCCGGCGCAGGGCGGCTTTGGCGCCCGGCGTCAGCAACCCGTCCTGCTCGAAATCTTCTCCGGGCAGGGTCTCCTTGACCCGCCGCTCGATGTCGCCGCGGCTGATGCGGATGTGGAAGGCCTGCTCCAGGCGGAAGACGAGGTCGAGCAGGTCCAATGAATCGGCCCCGAGGTCGTCGATCAGCGAAGCGTCGGGCGTGACCGTCCCGGCTTCGATGCCGATCGTTTGGGCGATGCAGGTCACGAGCTTCTCGTAGATCTCCCGGTCGTCCATGCTAATGGGGCCTGACCGTGTTGAAGAATTCCAGGGTGTTCTTCAGGCGGTTGCCCCGGTACATCGACTCGGCGAAACCGCGGCAGCTCGTCCAGCACTGGGCGCAGGGCGTCGTCTCGTTCTGCCGGTAGAGCCGGTCGCGCAAGGCCAACATCCCCTCGTGGAGGATGTTGCCGACCGGCTCGTCCGTCGTCTCGGTGCAGCGGGCGACATTCCCGCGGTTGTCGATGTTGAGATAGCGCTTGCCGGCCAGGCAGTCGCCGATCCCTCCCTTGGCGATGGCCTCGTCAAACCGCTTGACATAGCCGCTGAGGGAGACGAAATTCGGGTGCTTCTTCTTGAGAGCCACCAGGAAGTCGCTGACGTCCTTCTTGGGCAGGCGCTCCGCCTTCTTGCCCCGGCTGAAGCTGTAAAGGGTGACGAGATAGGTCACCTGCAGGTCCCGGGCGACCCGGATCAAGTCCTCGATCTCGTCGATGTTGTCGTCCATCAGAACGGTGATCATATGGACCCGGTTGAGGGGGGACGGCCGGTTCTTCCTCAGGAGCTCGAGGGCCTTGACGGCCCGATCGAAGGCCCCGGGCCGGCCGCGCATGGCGTCATGCTTGGCGGCCGAAGCGTAGTCCAGCGAGACGCTGATCTCCTGCAGGCCCCATCGAAAGAGGGCCCTGGAGCGGTCCTCGTCGATGAACCAGCCGTTCGTGATCAGGATGGGGAAGTGATCCTCGGCCAGGATGCCGATGATCTTGTCCAGGTCGTCCCGGATCAGGGGCTCCCCGCCGGCGAGCGACACGAGGAACGTCCCCAGCTCGGATAGCTTGTCCGCGACCGTGCGGACGTCCGCCAGAGTGAGCTCCCCGAGGCGCTGGTATTCCGGCTTCCAGAAATCGCAGATCTCGCACCGGAAATTGCACCTGTAGGTGACCTGGAGGTTGCAGTGGATATAGTTCCCGGACATGAACGAGCCGCCCAGCCGGAGGCTCTTCCGGACGTAGTTCGCCTTGGACAGGGCTCTCATGGGATCACCTCCAGGATCCTGTCGACCGCCTTTCGCGGCTGGACGGGCGTCGGACCGGCCGGGCGGCCGACGGGGACCAGGGCGGCCACGAGGTAGCCGGGGCCGACGCGCAGGACCTCGCGCAGCTTGTCGGCGGCGATCAGCGGTCCCGTCGTGCAGCAAGCCGCGAGACCCATCGCGTGCGCGGCCAGGAGCAGGTTCTGGACGGCCATGGCGACGCTGAATCCTTCCGCGGGAAGGGTCCATTCGGGGGGCGCCGCTTCGAGCTTGCCGAGGATCGTCTCCAGGAAAGCGGGGGACTTTTTATAGAGAGCCACGATGAGGAGCGGGGCCTCGGTGAAGAAGGTCAAATACCGGCGGTAGTCCCTCAGGCCGGCCTTGTCCGCGGGATCCGTCAGCGCCCGATCGAGCTCATCGGCCCGGGCCTCGACCGCTTCTCGCATCCGCGCCTGGACGTTCCTGTTCCGGACCGCCAGGAATCTCCAGGCCTGGCGGTTGTGGTTGCTGGGGGCGTGGCCGGCCGCCTCGATGAGGGTCCGGACCTCCTCCGCGGTGACATCCTCGCCGCTGAAGCGGCGGACGCTCCGTCTGTCCCGCATGACGGCCAGCAGGCTGTCTATTGCCATAGCCCGAACCCCCCGTCGACCCCGATGACCTGGCCGGTGATGTAATCGGCGGCCGGAGAGGCCAGGAAGACCACGAGTCCGGCCACGTCCTTCGGGGCGCCGAACCTCGCGAGCGGGATCTGTTCCATGAGCCTCGGCCCGATCCGGCGTATCAGGGGCGCCGTCAGGCCGGTCTCGATCACGCCCGGCGAGACGGCGTTGACCTGGATGCCCTTGTGGGAGAACTCCAGGGCGAGGGATCGCGTCAGGGCTTCGACCCCGCCCTTGCTGGCGGCGTAGTTGGCCTGTCCCCGGCCCCCTATCCGAGCGGTCATAGATGAGATGTTAATGATTTTGCCCTGTTTTAGCAAAAACATGTGCTTCCCGACGGCCCGGCACATGAGAAAGATGCCGCCGAGGTTGACGGCCATGACCGAGTCCCATTCGTCCTTCTCCATCCCCACCAGCGGGTATTCCTTGGTGATGCCGGCGTTGTTCACCAGGATGTCGATCCGGCCCCAGCGGCGGATGACCTCGTCCACCATCGCCTGGACCCCTTCCGGATCGGAAACGTCCGCCCGGACCGCGAAGGCCTCTCCTCCGGCGGCGGCGATCTCCCGGACCACGGCCTCGGCCTCCTCGCCATGATGGAGGAAATTGGCCGCGACCCGGGCCCCGGCCGCCGCCAGTTCCAGGGCGATGGCCCGGCCGATACCTCGGGACGCCCCGGTGACCAGGGCGTGTCTTCCTGAAAGGGTCATGCGTCCTCCCTCCAGCGCTTGAGAACGAGCGCGGCGTTCTGCCCGCCGAAGCCGAACGAGTTCGTCAGGATGTAGTCTCCCTTCCAGGGCCGGGCCCGGTTGGGCACGTAATCCAGGTCGCAAAAAGGATCGGGATGCTCGTAGTTGATGGTCGGCGGGATGATGTCGCCCAGGAACGCCGAAAGGCAAGCGATGAGCTCGACGGCCCCGGCGGCGCCGATAAGGTGGCCGATCATGGACTTCGTCGAGCTGACCGGGATCCTCCGGGCGTTATCGCCGAAGAGGGCCTTGATGGCCTTGGTCTCGATCTCATCGTTCTTCGGCGTGGACGTGCCGTGGGCGTTGATATAGCCGATGGCGTCCGGTCCGACGCCGGCGCTCGCCAGGGCTTTCTCCATGGCCGATCGCATCCCCCGTCCCTCCGGGTCGGGGTCGGTGGGCTTGAAGGCGTCGAGGCTGGCTCCGTAGCCGACGACTTCGGCCAATATGGAAGCGCGCCTTTCCCGCGCGTGGTCGAGGGATTCGAGCATCACCAGGCCCGCTCCCTCTCCGATGACGGTCCCGTCCCTTCCGGCGTCGAACGGCCTGCAGGCCTTCCCGTCATTCGGGCCTTTTGTCGAGAGCGCTCCGAGCAGGGCGAAACCGCCGATGCCCAGGGGATGGATCATGGAGTCGAAACCGCCGCAGACGATGGCCCCGGCAAGACCCCTTCGGACGAGCTCGAACGAATGCCCGATGGCCATGGCCGAAGCCGCGCAGGCCGAGCCGTTGATATAAACGGGGCCGGTGAGGCCGTGCCGTCGGGCGAGAATGCGGCTGGCCGTGTCGAGGGGGGTCTGCAGGACCTCCCCCATGTCCTTGATGCCGCGAAGCAGGTCGGTCCGGCTGTGGTCCGGGCCGGAGGCGGGACGGCGCAGATCATCCAAAGGCAGGACTTCGAGAGACACGCCCAGGTTGAGTCCCACTTTCTCCCGGGCCATCATGTCCGGCGGGATGTCCGCGTCCGCGAGGAGATCGTCGAACGCGGCCAGGGCCAGAAAGACCTTCCGGTCCTTGACGGCCTCCGCGCCCGGATATCGGGCGGCGATGGCCTGCCTGTCCAGGCCCTTGACTTCGCCCGCCAAGCGCACCGGGAACGTCGACGCGTCGAACAGCGAGATCGGACCGATACCGGACCGGCCTTCGCGCAGGCCCGAAAAGAACGATCCCCGGCCGCGGCCGATGGCCGATATGACGCCGCATCCGGTCACCACCACGCGCCTCAAGAGAACCTCCGGACGACCAGGCTGGCTTTGGACGCGCCCAGATTGAATGCGTTCACAAGGATCGTTTCCGGCGGTTTGCGTCCGGCGCGCTGGCGGAGCAAGCCGTCCGGAAGCCCCGCCGCCGGCCGCCGAGCTTCGATGGCCGGAGGGGACAGCCGGTTCCGCAGGCCGTAGGCGGCGACGCCCACGGCCAGCGCGGGAGCGGCGGCCAACAGGTCTCCGCAGGCGGGTTTGAGGGAAGAGAGAAGAGGGAACTTCGAGAAAACGGCCGCGAGCGCTTGGGCTTCGGAGAGGTCGCCCAGGGGGTGGGAGCCGGCGCTGGAGAAGACGGCGTCGACGTCGTTGGGCATCGATCCGGATCCGGCCAGGGCCCCCTTCATGGTCGCCTGAAGGACTTCGGGTCGTTCCGGGAAAGGTCCACGGGACGCGCAGTCCGTCCCCTCGTCGAATCCGGAGAGCTCCGCGTAAATGGGGACGCCCCTGCGGCCGGCCCTCTCCGCGTCTTCGAGGACCACGACGCAGGCGCCCTCGCCCGGGACCAGGCCGTCGCAGCCCGCGTCGAAGGGCCGGCATGATCCGCTTGCCGACAGGAGGCCGAGCTGCGAAAGCGTCAGGAAGCCGATAAAGTGGGACTTGCAGTCTCCGCCGCCGACCAAAGCGGCGTCGGCGAGGTCCCACCGGATGGCCCGCGCTCCCGCGATGATCGCCTGGGCGGTCGTCCCCGGCCAGGGATTGAAGACCAGATTGTCGCCTCGAATATCATGGAGCATGGAGATGCAGCAGAGCGTCATGTTCGGCAGGATCTTGAAGGAGAGCAGGGGATTGCAGGCGGCCAGCCCCTCTTCCCCCAACCGCCGGCAGGAGAAGTCCCCGTTGTCGGCGAACGAACCCTCCAGGACCGGGAGGAGCGCCTCCATCTCGCAGGAGGTCAAGCCGGTGCCCACATAAAGGCCGATCCTCTCGGGGAGATAGGCCTGCCGTGCGCCGGCATCGGCCAGCGCCAGGGACGAGGCTGCCGCGGTCATGCGGGCCTCGCGGTTCATGAACTTGACCAGCTTCCGGTTGGGGATGCGGCTCTCCCACGCTTCGTCGGGCGTCCTGGCGCAAAAACCGTGAAGGAAGACCTCCCGGCCCGGGAAGCCATGGTCCCGGACCGCGCTTTCTCCGCGGCTCCACCTGCCCCATATCTCGCCGGGATCCGATCCGAGCGGAGAAACGGCGCCGATCCCGGTGATGACGACTCGCCGCTCCATGGGACTATCGGGCGGAGGGGAGATCGCGCAGCCAAAACTCGAGAAGCTGGCGTCGCTGGGCCTCCAGGTCCGGGTCGTCCAGCGTGGTCCAGACGAACATCATGTCGCTCTCGGCTATGGCCGTCTCCTCGGACCGGGCCTTGACCGCCACCTTGCCCGCGTCCTCGCGCAGCGACAGGATCCGGGCCGAGAGCTCGAGCGTGTCCCCGGGCCGGGCGACGTGGCGGAACTTGGCCCTTTCGACGAGAGAGAGGAGAGCTTTGATCTTCCGGCCGGACTGCGCCTCGACGCTCGCCTCCAGGAGCAATCCCGAGAGCTGGGCCAGCGCCTCGAGGATCAGCACGCCGGGCATGATGGGGTATTTCGGGAAATGGTCGTTGAAGAAGTCCTCGCTCATGGCGATGTTCTTGATGCCGGCGGCATGCGACCCGACGTCCCATTCGGTGATCTTGTCGATCAAAAAGAAGCGCATGAGAGGTCCCCCTGAATACGCCTCGACGTGTCCGATCCGTCGGCTCAACGATAGCATCGGCCTTCTCCCGCTGTCAATGCGGATCCCCTCTTGCCACGGACGCCCGATCCTTCCTATAATCCCGGCGTGGGTCGGCGGCAGGGGACCCTGTTCTCCCTATAGGGTTCCGATGCTATAAAGGAACATTTTCGCCGGCCGCGGCGTATTGTAGAATAAGGGGACGCCCGTTCCCGGCGTCTCGTTCTATCAAGGAGTGATCCATGCCCGTTGTCAGAGCACGAGAACAGGCCTTCGTCATCGGGACCCTCGGCCTGCTCCTGGCCGCCGCGCAGATGACGGCCTCCCAGGAGCGACCCAAGCCCGGACAGGTCCTTATGCACGCCAAGCTCGAAGTCGTCGTCCCCGATTTCCCGGCCCAGGGACTCATCCTGGATATCGGGGGCGGGGGGGAAGGCGTTATCGGCCAGCTCAAGGGAAAGCAGGTCGTCGCGGTCGACCTCAGCAAGCGCGAGCTCGAGGA
>Ga0299915_10002911_pt1 | contig 12419 bp, 9 predicted proteins | sample RVTome_13_FD_200263 | JGI IMG/M metagenome (GOLD analysis project Ga0299915, IMG submission 200263) | Soil microbial communities from uranium-contaminated site in the Upper Colorado River Basin, Wyoming, United States - RVT92D227 (version 2) ...
TCGAGGGGTATTGCCACAAGGCTCGTTGGGATACCGACATGCGGAACTGCCAGCCGGCCTGTCACTGGTTGTGTTGGCACTGGGAATGGTCCCCAATCGCTTGATCACGAGTGCGGTATTCCTGGCCCTCACGATGCTTATGTTCTCCTTCGCTACTTGGTATCTGATCCTCGATGACGCAGAACGTGCAACCGTGCAGAGTGTCCTGAAGAGAGGCCTGAGTTCAGTCCAGAGGACATTCAGTGCTTAAGAAATCTCTCAGGCCAATTCCCATGCTCCTCTGCACGATAGCTGGTCTTGTTGCCGCATTTGTTGTCCTGTTTCCCAGGCTATTTGAATCTATTCTCTCCAACCATTTCTATGGGTACTCAATTGTGCTGTTCTTCATTTCCGTCGGTATTGTCTTAGGTATTGTTCACAGAAGCTCAGTCTTCTCACCATCATTGTTCTTGCTAATCTTCTTTATCGCCGTCCCCGTGTTCGGCCCCGCGAATGCCAGGCAATTCTTTGACGAGGTTACTTACTATTTTGGCCGGGACATGCCGTCATTTGATTTCCCAACTTTTCTTTGGTCAGTTGGTACCGTCTCTTTTTTTGGAGGGGTCCTCCTTGCGTGGCTTCTATTACCCAGATCAAAACGCAACTACAAAGTCTTATGGGACCGCAAACGGATGCTGCTCTTTCTCAAAATAAGTCTGCTTTTGGCCTTCTTCGGCACACTGTTGGCCTTTTACAGGATCGGCTACGTTCCATTTCTTAGGTCCGATATCGGAGATGTCAGAACGGGGTACTTCAATACAGTCGGACCGCTCACTAGCAGATTCTCAATGCACTGGCCCGTTCCAGCCTTACTGTCTTCGATGCTGTTTTTCCTCGAAAGAGGCAAGAAGAGGCTCATGTATCTGTGCCTCACGATAATCTGCGCAATGGGAATGCTGTTCTATGCTCAAAGAACGGGTTTTGTTTGGATCATTACTGCATTTGGACTATTGTATGTAAAGTTCTCGCGGCCAAGGCCATTGCGTTTGTTGGCAATCGCGGGCATCGCATTCCTGTTGGTGTATGGCATGATGATTCAAGCCGAACATAGAGGTGCATTGCCGTCCGATGGCGCGACTATTTCGAGCAGGATTACCAAGCACACGTTTTCTGAATGGAGTCAATACTCGATTGTTGTGAATGAGGCAAGATCGGGCTCCGACTACCTGGGATGGAAGATCTTCGTGGGTCCGTTTTTTACACTCGTTCCGAGGCAAATTTACGATCTTCTTGGATATGATAAAGGCGCTTTAATAATGGAGTATAGCGCCGTATATCACTACGGTAGGGAGTTCGATGAACTCTATGGTATTCGCATCGGCCCGATTGGGGAGGCTTTTGCCGCCTACGGTTTTGGTGGAGTGATTCTGCAAATGACTGTTCTTGGAATATTCTTCGGAGTTTTCGAGAGGACCTATTTCGGATTAGAGAAGAACGATGCCAGGCTGTGTGTGGTTTGTTATCTTCTCTCACTAATGCTGCATCTACCCATCACCACGATGTTCATGCTTCTGGTCCCACTGACTGTCACCGGAGTGTTCATATTTGCGTACTATATCTTCGGGACAAGAAAAGATAACCGTATCCCGTCGGAAGGCCGGGGCAGTAATATACCAGTAGTGGGTTGATTTTGAAGCCGGGAGGGCGCCGTCCGATTGACCCGAGGAGGACGACGCGGGAGAGGAATGCTCGTGCGTGATGGGCCACTGGTCGCCGTCGTGATCGTGCATTGGAGCGCCCGTGAGATGACGATGGAATGCATAGAAAGCGTATGTGCGTCCGACTACGAAAATCTGGAAACGATTGTAATTGATAATTGCCCGGAGCGGCGGCTCTGGCAGCGACCGACTGAGATCAGTGGTGCAATTGAATACATGCCTGTTGCGACGAACACAGGATACTGTGGCGGGAACAATCTGGGGATCAGGCGGGCACAGGAGCTTGGGGCAAAGTACGTCCTCCTGCTGAACAACGACACGATCATCGACAAGAGCCTGATCCAGAATTGCGTTCGCTGCATGGAGGACCAGCCCGCGGTCGCGGTGATCAGCCCGAAAGTGTTCTTTCATGAGGAACCCCAACACATCTACGTGGCTGGCGGGGGATTGGATGCCAACACCGGTGAAATAGAATTCATTGGGTGGAATGAGAAGGACGTAGGGCAGTACGAGAGAGAGAGAGACATTACGTGGGCGCACGGTTCCGCGCTGTTCGCTCGCGCCAGCGTCTTCGAACAAGTTGGGCTGTTTGATGAAAGGCTATTCTGTTACGGTGAAGATATTGACCTGTCTCGGCGGATCATCCTAGTGGGACTGCGCATGATTTATTACCCGGAGGCAAGGGTTTGGCACAAGTGCTCCTCACTGGACGGCGGGCGCACGGGGATCCTCGCCAGTCCTCTTGCGACGTACTATATCTGGCGCAATAAGTTGTTCAACTTTAGACGGTACATCGTTGAGAGTCGGGCAAGAAACTACGGCGTCTTCGCGTTCAGATTCGTCTGGAGATTCGCCTCGTACGCGTTGAAGTATCGGCGGCTCGACCTGTGTAGAGCGATGGTGTTAGGGCTGGTCGATGCGGCCAGGGGTCGAATGGGGAAGCGGGAGTCCCCCCTTTTCGAGGTGCCAGTGGTGCGTGGGTAAGGCTATGGAAGAAGAGGTCTCTCACCATGCCATTCAGTGTGGCGGTGGTGTAGAGCGTCACCAGCACCGTCGGTACAGCCAGCCACAGCGCCGCCGCCTCGGGCCAAGAGGAGCGATAGAGGTGCATCGACAGCCCGTATGTCAACACGATTGTGCCCAGATACAGTGCGATTTGCACGGTGCGCACCGCCAGCGGCGTTTACCCAAAGAGCGCAAATACACCGGCGTTTACGCTCGCGCTTGGCTGGATGCGTGACCCGACCGGGGCAGATGGCAGAGTCGCGAGGTTTATGACACCGGATCTGTGTGTAGCGATTTGCACGTATCGACGCCGGGCATTCTTGCCAAGTGTGTTGGCGAGCTTGCAGGCGCAAAAAACCCCTGGGATGGTCTGGGAAGTGCTGATTGTAGACAACGCGGTTGAGGCGGATGTGGCCGCATTGGTGGCGGAGTGGCAATCACACCCGTTACCCTTTTATCTGCGATATGTTCCTGAGCCGCGCGTCGGCTTGTCGTTTGCCCGGAATCGTGCGCTGGCCGCCACCTCCGCCCCTTTGATCGCGTTCATTGACGATGATGCTCAGGCGGGGACCAATTGGGTGCTAGCCGTGCGTCAGGCTCTTGCCCGTTGGCCTACGTGCGTGGCGTTGGGTGGGCCAATTCGCCCCGTGCCGTCGCAAACGGTGCCTGACTGGTGGCCGCCGGAATATGCGAGTTTGCTGACAATCTTGGATCTAAAGACGGACGATGGGTGGCTACATGGCCCGCATTTTCCTGCCGGGGCCAATTGCGCCTTTCGCCGTGCCGTGTTGGAAAGCGTGGGCGGTTTTCGCACTGACTTAGGGGCTGGTGCTGAGCTCCCTTTTGGTGAGGATTCTGAGATGTTTCAGCGGCTCCTGCGCCAGGGGCATGGTTTGCGTTTTGAGCCAGAGGTTTGGGTCTGTCATCAGCTGCCTGTCGAACGCTTGACGTACGCCTACTTTCACCAACGCCTTTATCGTGAAGGCCGGATGCAGGCGGCGCTTGATCGCCAGTATAAAGGGTGGATGTACTGTCTCCTTCGCGGCTTGGCTCGTTGGGGGTTGTGGTTGCAGGGTGTGCCTGCGTGGTTGGGGGCGCGTCATCGCTCACAACCAATGGTCGAGTGTCGCTATGCCGCCCGCTGGTACAAACTCCGCGGTTATTGGTATCAACTCTGTCGCGATATTGTGCCGCCCCGATGAACCTACTGTAAGCTCTCGTTGCTAAATACGGTTTGTGGGTGGGGCGCCACACTACCAACCCAGTTGGCTTGCCAACCGGAGCAACGCCACACGCTTCAAGCGGTAACGCAGTGGGATGAGAACCGCAACGGTTGTTTGTGAGGCACCGCGATCGCCGCCTCGCAGATCGCACGGGCTTACCACATAGATTAGTTTGCGGTGCAGCGGATCACACTTTCGGCGGAAGCGCGTGGTTGTGGTGGAAACCTCTTGAATCAAACGAGGAAACGGTGGAGGTTGTGCAAAGGGTTTAGGCTCTGCCTAGGGTCCCGCGCAGGCCGGTGCTCGGTCGATGGAGGCGGGTCTTCCGGCTTTGTGGCGCACGTCGGCTAGCGGGAGTACTTGAAGCGGCTGATCTTCTACGCATTCCTCAGACAACTCCAGGGTTATACTTCCAGTGGACTTCTCTTTTCCCGAACCCGGGGAGGTCCCTATGAAGATGGCCTACTAGGGACGAGACCAGGACGCCATGCGAATCCTCTACGTTGCACCCAGCTATCCGCCCGCCATAGGTGGGGCCCAGATTTATCTGCATGCCCTGGCACGGACGATCCGCAACCTTGGCAACGAGGTGAGTGTGGTGAGTCACTGGTCCGAGGTGCGGACTGACTGGCTGCTCGGGACGACGGTCTTGTCAGGGCCGGCCAAACAGTATGATTACGAGGGCGTTGGCGTCTCGCGGCTTGGGTTCCGCTTCGCGACCCGTGCTGCCATGCTTCCCTGGGTGCTGGTCTATTACCTGTTGATGGAGCGGTCTGTCAGGAAGATATCGGGGTACATGCTGCCCTACCTTGCAGACGCTGCCGGCGCGCCATCGCTGGTTCATGCCACGAGAATCGGGAGAGAGTTCCTCATCCGGGCAGCATTGGATTTCGCGCACGAGCGAAATATGCCTTTTGTATTGACACCGGTTCATCATCCAAGATGGCGCGGCCATCTATATTGTGAGTATGACAAGATCTACCGTGAGGCGGACGCGATTCTTGCCCTGACCACGGCCGAGAGGGACACCCTTGTATCCGAGAAGGGCGTGGTCGAGGAGAAAGTACATGTAACTGGTATTGGGCCGGTCTTGTCTGAAAGGTACTCGGCCGACGATTTCAGACTCCGATTCGGCTTAAAGGAACGCTTCGTCCTATTTGTTGGCCAACAGTACAAGTACAAAGGGGTCGACGCGATCCTACAGGCCGCGCCCATCGTGTGGGAAAAGCACCCGGACGTCCAGTTCGTTTTCATAGGTCCGCGCATGCCTGAATCAAGGAGCCTGTTTCGGACGTTCCGGGATTCCCGGTTGTTGAATCTTGGCGCTGTCGACCTTGAGACCAAGACGTCTGCCCTTGCTGCATGCGAGTTCCTCTGCATGCCCTCCGTGCAAGAGAGCTTCGGTGGTGTCTATGTTGAAGCATGGTCTCTACGGAAGGCGGTCATAGGCGGACGAATTGGCCCGATTGCATGCGTCATAGACGAGGGAAGAGACGGTCTCCTGTCCAGTCAAGACGCGTCGGAGCTGGCTGAGGCGATCTCGTACCTTCTTTCGCATCCCAGCGATTGTCAAGCCATGGGCGACTGTGGATGGCAGAAGGTTCAGGACCGATACACGTGGGACCGCCTGGCAAAGAAGACGCTTGACGTCTATCGAGGGCTCTCTTCATGAGAAGCGGAGAACTATCGGTTTTGGTGATGACGCAGGAATCAAGAAGGGGGGAGTGGCCAAGCGCGGAGGCCTCGGCACTTGTCAGTGCCTAATCTCGCTGCAAGTTAGGTGGATCTGACGGGAAGCACCGATTCTCAACGGTGCCGAGCCGATGGTTTGAAGGGTTCGGGTCAGTGATCCCCAAGTCTTACTCGTCGGAATGCGCCTTGTGCCTTGGCAGGGGGAACTCGCACTACAGGTTACCGCGCATCAAGCCCGGATGCCAAAGCGGGTGATCAGCTGGCACCGGTCCCGCGCAAGACAGCGGGAAGCGTCTTCATCAGGATCTCGAGATCTAGCCCAGGCGACCAGTTATCGATGTACTGCAGGTCAAGCTCCATCCAGTGGTCGAAGTCGATCTTGTGGCGCCCGTTGATCTGCCAGAGGCACGTTATGCCTGGCTTCATCGAAAACCGGCGCAGTTGCCAGCCGTTCGGAATCCTCTCGACGTCCCTCATGGGGAGGGGTCGGGGCCCGACCAGGCTCATGTCCCCGATGAGAACGTTGACTAGTTGCGGCAGCTCGTCCAGACTCAACTTCCGCAGGATCCGACCCATGCGGGTCACACGAGGATCGTTCTTGATCTTGAACGCAGCTCCCTTCACTTCGTTGAGTTGCTCGAGGGCTGGAAGTTGGGCCTCGGCATCCATGACCATGCTCCGGAACTTCCACATGCGGAACTTCCTTCGCCTGAGGCCCACCCGCTCCTGACCGAAAAGAGGCGGGCCGGGAGACTCCAGCCTGATGGCGATGGCAATGAGCAGGAGCAGAGGAGCGGAGAGGACAAGCGCCGCACCTGCCCCCAATACGTCCAGTGTGCGCTTCATGAACAGGCCCAGCGACGAGGGAACGGGCTCGGCGAGTGTGACGATCGGGATCTTGTCCAGGTGCTCGACCTCGGCGTGCGCCAGTTTCAACTCGAAGAAGTCCGCGGGCATCCGGACGATGAGCCCCATTCCCGTTGCCACGGTGATGAGCTGCGCAATCATCACGTACTGTGAGCGCACCGGGAGGCAGATCATGACCTCGTCTACTTCCATGCTGCCCAAGAGCCTCGCCGAATCCTTCAGCCCGCCCAGGAGCTTTTCCGGTTGGCCGTGGAGTGAGCTCTTGGGAGGGGGGATGTCGTCGATGTAGCCCAGCAGGAGGTATCCGAGCTCGGGCCTCTTCCAGATCTCGGCCCCCAGCCGCGCGCCTCGCGGACCGCACCCCACGATGACGAGGTTGCGGAGGTTTCGACCCTTGCGGCGGACCTCACCCAGGACCACGCGGAGGGCACTCCGGGTGAGAACCGTGCCGACGAGGCCCACAACGAAAAAGACGGTCAGAAAGCGTCGGTCCACCGCTACGAGTCGAAGGACCAAGGCCAGCCCGGCAAAAATGAGCGTGCCCAAAGCAACCGCCTTTGCGATGTCCCACCACTCCGAGACTAGGAGGCCGATGCGCCGGGATCGGTACAGGCCACGTGCCCTGAAGATCACGTGCCAGAGGGCGGCAAACCCCAGGAACAGAAGTGCGTTCGACAGCTTGATCCTGACGGCGAGGAACTCGGCTGGATTGTTCGGGCTCGCCGAACCGGCCGAAACGAGCAGGGCCAGGCCGAACGCCCCACTCATGACGCACAGGTCCGCCACGCGGAAGGCATCGAGCAGGAGCCGCCGCCTCAGTGACTGCATAACCGGTCTCCTATGCGCCGCCCCGTAGCCACGCTCGCCTCCTACAGCCGCCCGTACAGCGCTTCCGGAATGTGGAACTGCCGCCGGCTGAGAACCGCCCCCAACACCTGGGCGCCCGATTCCTCGAGAGCCCGCTTAGCCTGCTCGGCCACCTGCCATCGCGTCTTCTCCGCCTGGACTACCAGGACCACGCCGTCCACCAGCGGGGCGAGGATGCCGGCGTCGCTGTAAACAGTCGCTGGCGGACCGTCCACGATCACCCAGTCGTACTTGGAACGAAGGCCTTCGAGAGCCGTGCGGAGCCCCGGGGCGCTAAGGATCCCGGTCGGGTGGCTCGCCGGGCGCCCGGAGGTGAGGAGCGGCACCCGAGAGCTGGTGCCGTTGCGCACGGCTTGGTCCAGGGCCAGCCCGCGAGTGATCACCTCGGTCAAGCCGCCACCGCGATCTACGCCGAAGGCCTTGTGCTGACTGGGCGTCCGCAGGTTGGCGTCCACTAGGACGGCCCGTGATTTGCCGTCCCGAACCAGGAGAACGGCAAGCTCACGCGCGACGGTGCTGGTGCCTTCCCCGTGAGCAGCGCTCACGATCAGGATCGCGCCTCCGCGCTTCGCTCCGCGACGGCTCTGGATCGCTTGGAGGACCCGCTGATAGCTCTCCGCGACCCGATCCACCAGGGGCGCTCCTCCGGAGCCTGCCGCGACGAGCGACCGCCGGGAGGCCTCGAGGGTCGCTCCACGTTTCATGGCGTCGTAGATTCGGCTCACGGCGTCCCTCCCAGCCGAAGGAGAGACCGCAAGGGCGAGCGCCGGGGGGCCCCTGGCCCGTATCCCGTTTGCGACCCACCGCTGCCGTTGTGGTGGTCCAGGCCGAGGTCACGCGCCGCCTCCTCGACGAGCGCCTCGTTAACGGTATCCCGGTTGGCACCAAAGGCATTCACCAGTGCTTGCTCGCACACGATATTGATGAGCCGGGGAAAACCCGCTGTCCGGAGCCAAACCCGACGAAGTGCTGCACGGGTAAACAGACGCAGGTCGCGCGCCCCTGCGACACCCAAACGGTGGTACACGTACGCTGCGGTCTCCTCCCGGTCGAGGGGCGCCAACTGGGCGCGGACGGCTATCCTCTGGCCAAGCTGCCGAAGCTTAGGACGGGCGAGCTTCTGCTCCAGTTCGGGCTGACCGGCCAGGATGACCTGGAGGAGCTTGCGGTCTCCGATCTCGAGGTTTGTCAGGAGGCGGATCTCCTCAAGGATCTCATCGTTGAGGTTCTGTGCCTCGTCGACGATGAGAAGAGGGGGGAAGTTCCCAGACTCAAGCTCGGCGACGACGAAGTCGTGGAGCGCCTGGATCATCTCAACCCGACTGAGGCCCGCGTGCGGGATCAGCAGTTCGTTGAGGATCAACCACAGCAGGTCCTCGCGGTCGATGGTCGTGTGGGTTATGAGGGCGGTGCGGACCGACACGTTCAGGCCATCGAGCAGCGCCCGAAGGAGCGTTGTCTTGCCGGTCCCGACCTCACCCACGAGGCAGATGAAGCCTCGGCGGTGCTTGACGCCGTAGACGAGGGCGGCAAGCGCCTCCCGGTGGCAGCGGGACGGGTAGAGGAACCGCGGGTTCGGCGTCACCGCGAATGGTTTCATCCTGAGGCCAAAGTGCGTCTCGTACATCGTGTCAGCCCGCCCTTCCAAAGCTCTCCCGATCGGGGACAGTCCCGAGAAGCGGGATGCCGAGGCGAGCCTCAAGCTCGCGGCCCGTGGTGAAGGAGTGGTCGAAGTACTCCACGACGAAGGCGAAACCAATTCCGCCCATGGTCCCGAGCATCAGCGCTAGCAGGAGGTTCATGACCTTCTTTGGGGCCACAGGCTTCAGCGGCCTTTGCGCCGGCTGGGCGATGGTCACGTTCACGATCCGCTGCTGGTCCATCGCCGCCGAGATGCGCGCCTCCTCGTGCTTCTTCTGGTAAAGCATGAAGGCCTCTTCCGCGGCGCGTGCCTCGCGCCGGAGGTCGTCGGTGGTGAGGCCCTTCCGGCTGAGCTCCTCGAGTTGCCGGCGATAGCTCGCAACCTGCGTCTGAAGCGATTCATACCGGGCGCGGGCGCCACTCAGGTCGGCGCGGGCTGCGAGTAGGTTGGCCCGGAGGCTCTGGTAGACCGTGTTGAGCTCGGTCCGGTTGATGCTCGCCACCCGCGACTCCGCCCCCTTCAGCCGCTCCTGCGTCGCCCGAATCTGGTCCTCGACGTCCCGCACCTGCCGGTTTTCCGGGGTGAAGTCCTGGATGAGGGCGTCGCGCTTGAGCTGCAACGCGACGAGCGCCTTCTCGAGTTCCTCCGTCGTTGGGTCCTGGTTGAGCCGCAGCGAGCTCGGAAGCCTCTCAGGCTCCCCTGCAAGTTGCGCCTCGAGGGCTGCCACGCGCTCCGTCTGCTGCCGGACCTGGACCGCGGCCTCTCCGAGCTGCCTCTCGAACTCGGCCAGGCGCCCGAGCGTGGCCTGCTTCTCAGCCCCCAGGGACTGGGAGTCCCCACCCCCCACAAGCACCGAGACCCCGACCTCCTTCGAATAGGTCTCGAGCGCCTGCTCGGCCTTCTTCAGGCGGGCGTCGGCTGCGCGCATCTCCTCATCGAAGAAGGCGACGGCCCCCGTTGGCTGGTACATCTGGGACCGGCGGGTGAGATAGCGATCCGTCAGACCTTGCACGACCCGCGTCGCCCAGTCGGGGTCGGCATGCCGAAAGCTGATCTCGAGGACGTTGGATTTGCGGATCGGCCGCACCTCGATCTTCTCCTCGAGCTGCAGCACCATCTCGTCGAAGTATGAGAGGCTGGGCGCCCCGAGGAAGGCTGCGACCGTTCTGCGGGCACGTTGCAGCGGCCCGTCGTGCCGCCAGCTCTCATCCACGCCGAGGCTGTGAAGTGTCTCCTCGATCGCTGGGCGACTCTTCAGGATCGTCATCTCGGAGTTCAGATCTTGCTCGGTGATCTGGCTGATGATCAGTTGTGATGATTCCTTCGGGACAAGGGGCACTTCGGCCGACTCTTTCTTGATGAGGATTGCGGCGGTGGCCTCGTACGTCGGAGGCCCGAGGAATGTGGCCAGCGCCGTCACGACCAGCGTCGTCAGGAAGATAATGAGGATGAGACGTCGACGCTTGAATACGATAGTGAGGAAGTCCCGCACAGAGGACGAGCCCTCTTCCCACCCGCGACCCACCGGGGCCGCCGCCTGCCCGTTGATCTCGCTCATGGCGGTGAATACACCGGATTCACGTTGTAGCCGATGCTGACTGGCAATGGCCACATGTTGCGGAAGTACTGCTCGACAAAGAGATTCACGTTGGCGATCTTGGAGCGCGGCACGAAGATGATGTCGGCCGGGGCGAGGGCCACATCGCGCTCCAGTTCAGCGTGCTTCAGCACACGGCTCATGTCGATGACCGTGCCAATCGGTTTCCCCTCGGGCCCTTTGTGGATGAGGACCACGCTGTTAAGGCTCGCTGTTGTTCTGAAGCCACCTGCGGTCACGACGGCCTGAACGGCGGTCAGCCCCCCACGATAGACCTGAATACCGGGTGCGTTGACCTCACCACCCACGTAGACCTTGAGGCCGGAGTACTCCTTGACGGCCACGGTTACCTGGGGATGAACCAGGTCTGTGGCGTAGCGCTTGGTCAGCTCGCTCGTGATGTCTTCGATCGTCCGGTCGACGACTTGGACCGAACCGATCAGCTGGAGGGATACCGTGCCATCCGGACCGACCGTGCGCGTTTGGTTAAGTTCGGTGTTCTTGAAGAACATAAATTCGAGCACATCGTTCACCTGGACCCGGTACGGTGCGGGCGTCGGCTGCGCTACGCAGAAAGTCGGAAGGATCAGAAGGACCAACAGGGCCCTAGGAACAACGGTCCGACCACGATGAAGGGTGTGGGTCTCTTTAGGCATCGGCGCCCCTTTTTGCGTGTTTAATATCGGGCGTCGCGCCGCTGGTGTGAATCGCCCATTAGGTGTGCGAGTACATACCACTGTAGACCTAGGTCTTTCGATTGGCTGGTTGCAGGGGATCGGGAAGTCCGTCTGTTCGAAAGCATTGCGCGACGACCCTGAGCTTTTTCAGCGAAAGGCCGCCCTTGGCGCGGCGACGCCCAGTGAGAGATCGCGATCGGTGGGTACACGAGGAGGGTCATGCGTCGTTCAGACCGTGTCTGAAAGGTCTGTCGGGTAAGGCTCGCAGCGCGGGGCTCCTGTCCCAGATCTTCTGGGCACTATTGAGAATGGACAGCAGGGCAGGTGTGCTGCTCAGTCAATTTCGGTCGCTGCCCCAAAGGGTGAATGCCGGTATCTTTCCGATCGTTCGAAACCCGCCTCGCGAAACGTACTCTGCCAACGCTCCTGTAGCGTCATACAGGTCCGCTTTGGAAGAAACAATCAGCTGCGGGACGGGCATGCGATCCAGCGCTTCGCGAGTGCAATTCGTGATCAACCAAGCGCCGCCGCGCACATTGGCGGGCCTAGGCCCATCTAGGCGGAGGCCGTAGAATTGCCCTGCCGTCCTGTCCGCATTCCACCAGACCACTTCGCCCCTGCCGAGAGCCGCACGCGACACACTGGCTGCTTCGCGATAGTCGTCCTTGGCGTGCCGTGAAGCCAACCGCAACGAGACGCAGGACGCCAAGCCCGCCACGGCAAATCCAACTGCTACAGCTTGCGCTAGCTTAGACCGTCCTTCCCACAGCTCGCCCAAACCTGCCCCAATGCTCCACACCACCACCACAAAAAGCGGTGCAAGGTGCCGGCCCAGCACACGAAAGTGCAGCGCGTATCCGACTGTTAGAAGGAACAAGGCCACTCCGCCCAAGACAACTCCACCGCCGATGAGTGTCTTTCGCGGAACTGTTTTGAGAATACTTTTGGCGGCCGCCAAAAAGACCGCGACCAGCACGCCTCCATAGACTGCGAGAGGAACCAAGTAGGCCCGGAAAGCCGCCAAACCCCCCGTGCGAATCTCAAATCTACCCGGGCCAAGGCCACTGAAGCCAAGAAGTTCGTACCCAATGAACAGAATGTTCCTCGCATCCGTTGTTGCCCCCGAGTAAGCGCGGGCGCCGCTTTTCAATG